>ENA-OPDG01001491-OPDG01001491.1-human-gut-metagenome-genome-assembly--contig:-NODE-1491-length-15959-cov-4.607080_pt1 | contig 15959 bp, 16 predicted proteins | sample MGYA00241259_ERZ501498 | MGnify/ENA primary metagenome ERZ501498 (study PRJEB25962, sample SAMEA2042582) | human gut metagenome | biome: human gut; feature: human-associated habitat; material: faeces... | reverse complement strand
ACTTGCATGTGTTAAGCCTGTAGCTAGCGTTCATCCTGAGCCAGGATCAAACTCTCCATTGTATAAGTATCTTATACATTTCCGTCACGACTCGGGAATAAAAGCAAGCTCCCATCCCTCTCGCTGCTCCGGAAATTGTAAAAATGTCTTTATATTTAATGTCTCTTTAAAAGAAACATCGTTTGTCTGTTTCTCAGAATGCCATCCTAATATCAGGTTAAAGTCAAAACCACCTCTAAAAAATATCAACAGGCCTTCCGGCCTGCGACGGTCGCTTCGCTTGTATTGTCACCTAAGTCTACTCAGGCGACTCCTGTACTACTCTTCTGTCTCTCAGTTTCTCAAAGAACGCTTTCCATATCGCTCAGGAGAAGTATTTCTCAAAAGCGGATGCAAAGGTAAGGAGTTTTAAACAAACAAACAAATCTTTGGAGAAATATTTTTCAAAAATCATGAAAAAATTCCAGATTGTTGACATAAATCAAGGATAAAGAATAACGTACACCTTATTATATTAACAGGCAGAACGGAAAAAGCTACTCATAACGTTCAGGGAACAAGTTCCACTTCTCCGTCATATTTTGATTACCATACTGAAAAGAACCATACCTGTAGATGTCGTCATGGGCTGACAAAATCAGAAACTGGTTGATTGCCATGATGTCATTTGGATGCTCCACAATGTGTTTCAAAATTGTTACGGCACAAATCATCCGCATACGGTTATAGACATTGTTGGGAATATCCGAATCCTGAGACGCGCCGTGCCTGTCTTGCAACAGGCATCGCCAATACCTCCAAGTCTCAAAGAGATAGACAGAATATTGGCGGGACAGCATTATCTTCTCCAGCACCTTCAGGTCAACATCTTCCGCGTGCGCATATTCCAATGCATAGACACACTTCTTGTCAAAGTCCGCTTCCTTTTCCGCCAATCCTTTCAGATAGATTGCAGTAAGAGAATCCGTTTTGTCCAAGTAATAAATGGAATCATAATCTGCAACCACATTGCTCTTGTCATATATTTCCCAATATTTCTCTTCTGGCAAATCCCCATAATTGCTCACATGATACCTTTCAACCAATAGCCGTTTGAACCTGCCGTACGCACTATCCACCCGGCTAAACGTCGCAATATTACCCCGCAAGGCATCATTTGAGACAACAGACAAAATAAAGTCCTTATAATGTTGTGCCGCCCAACGGATACTGTCACATTTTATTATAGAGCAGTCTATCTTCCTTACAGACTGCTTAGCGTTCGGAGCAAGCCCTCTGTCCCATGTGTCATAATCGCACAACAGGCTGTTCAATACAAGGAAGCCATTATAAGCATCCGTCAAGTCGTTGAACAGAGGCGTGGCGGGCAACGTCCCGTCCATCTTAAAACAAAAGTCCGTATCTGTCACCGCTTCAATGTCCGTGTCCGGCTCCGCTTCCACAGTTCCTTGTTCCTTCATCTTACATGATGCAACTATAAGCATCGCAATCAAGATAAAAGGTAATCGCTTCATAATTTAATTTCTAATAATATGTTTTGACGAGTCTAACAAATATTGCTTTATTGAAACCTACTCATTTCATTCTTTGATACACAATTGGGTAAGACTCTCTACCACTTTTTCAAGTTGAGAGTTATAAATCAAGCCATCAACATACTCCTTAGGAATTGCACCAAAACCATATTTCGCACCCAATATAGCACAAGCTACAGCAGCATTCGTATCAGCATCCCCACCTGCATTTACCACTTTCAGCAAACCTTCCGTAAAAGATGTAGAGTGCCAAAATGCCCAAAGAGCGACAGACAATGTCACAAGTGTATACCCCATATACTCATCATCCATCAAATTCATGATATCATCCTCCTGCCAGGCTCGTTCTACATAAGGTAAAATACGCTCATCATATTCTTGTGCAATTTCGAGAATTTCCGTAAAGGTCAGAATATGCTCACCATAAACAATTGTATGTATGAGTTCAGAAACAACAACGCATGATCCCACGCAACGAGGATCATAATGAGTGAGTTTGCAAATATTCTCAGCACATTGTCTCACCGCCTTTGGAAAGAGACCTACTATAGAAGTCCTCATAATCCCACCATTTGCTGCGGATTGGCACCGGCTCATTTCCCAAACCTTTCGAGATACATCAAAAGGTCTTTGTACATAATCTCTAATCATCAAAACCTTATAGGTGTGTTCTCCTATCCCCATGGGATTACCATGCCCCCATTCGTAGAAATGTCTGGCGATATTTTGCAGATTCACCCCATTGTCCTCACAAACGGCATGAGCAATGCAAAGCATCATATCGGTATCGTCAGTCCAATCTCCAATTTTCCATCGTTTACGATGTCTGTCTTGGAAAATCTGACTATAATGTTGAATGCCATGGGGATATTTCCATGCCATATCCTCATCTGTCATGCCTTCACTTCCCAAACCGAGAGCGTCCCCAATAGCTTGTCCGTAAATAGCACCTTTCAACCTATCATATTTATTCATTCTACTTATCCTTAAACCACAACAGCACAAGCAACACTGCCACCACGACATCCACGACATTCCAAACAGTCCGCCCCAAAGCAATCTTCACAAAAGGCTGGAACAGCAACGCCAGGCCGCCGAAGGTCACAGCCAAAGCATCTTTCTTTTCTTCACAATACTTATACGCCATAAAGGCAAAAGCAACCATAGATACAAAGCGCACCAACTCGTAATAACCATACGGCATGGGTAACAGACAGAGCAGCAGCAGGACCGCCAATAATAATTTCAAATGTTTCATCGTCTTATTTTAAATATTTTCGTTTTCTTTCAACTCTATTTCCTTGATTTCATTGTATACGAAGTATCTGGACTTGAACAGATCTATAAATGCCGCACGCAGATAATCATCCAATCTTGGAATTTGAGGAACGAAAAGTAAATATATGCTCGAATGCAAATAAACAGTCTCCGTTTCTTTATTCACAGCATAATACACATTACAAAGCCCCCTACTATTCGCCTCATTGACAGCTTTCTGCATTCTTGAGAACTGGTCTATATCATAAGTCGAGAATTCATACCAAAACGGGAAATCAACACTAATCCAAGTGGATGTATCACTACATAATATCACGAAATGCCCTTCTTGATAATCAAAATGAAGTCTTCCGTCCTCATCCTCTTTCGGCTTACATCCAATCTTTTTCAGCGTATCAATGACCAGTTCCTTTGTGTTCATTTGTTGTAATTCCATTTTCACATCCTCCGATTCCACATCATCACCCTTTTCACTCGTATTATCCACTCCTGCCAAAGCACTATAATTACCTTCTACAGGAGGAACACACTCCTCTTCACGCTCTCCCAAACGCTTCCAATACGAGAAAAGAGCACAGACGATGATTACCGTTCCTATAATTATAATATGCTCCATACCTTAATATTATTAAAATTTCCCATCATAATACACATTGCCTTTCATGACATAACTCATCGAAGCCGGCATTTACCTCCTGCATCCAATCCGGCAACATTTTCAACGCTTTATAAACCAACGGCTCCGGCATATATTTGTAATGTGCGTATGCCATAGGTCCGGCTATAGCAGCGAGTGTATCGGCATCACCACCAAGAGATATTGCAAGTTTTATACAGTCTACATAATCCTTGCTTGCAAGAAAACAGATAATGGCAGGACCTACAGTACCGGGACTTGTAGAGTTGAAAGTGAAATCATCGTGTATATCTTCATATTTTTTGCCAGACCAATACGGATAATACCTGTCAAGGATTTCTTTCTCTATAAAAGTCTTGTCTTTCCCATTCTTCAGGTGGAAGATAGACAACGCCGTCACGACAGCACCCTTAATACCCTCCTCGTGATTATGTGTTGGAGCTGCTGTTTCCGTTGCAAGCCTTACGCACTCCTCCTCCGTTTTTGCAAGCCATCCCGCAGACGATGCCCTCATTGCCGAACCGTTCCCAAAACTTAGATATGGGAAATGGTCATGGTCTTTCATCCATTCCTTGAAACGGTGTCCGTAACCGGCATGAGGATGCTGATTGGCACACATCCAAAGATTATGCCTCATATCAATGCCCTTCAGAAAAGCCTCGGCACAAGCAAACGTCAATACTGTATCATCCGTGAAATGCGCCCTTGACGAGAACATCTTAACAGCATTATAATCCTTTGTCCTATGCGAACGCCCTTCGTATGCACTGCCAGCTATGTCTCCAACGGCTGCGCTCATTAATAGGTTCTTCATTTCCATATATATCAAATTACAATATTATCATGATTATAAACATATTAACACAAGTTCGGAATAAGGAAGCCGTATAGGAGAAGCCTTATCCAGAACTCGCGTATAATTCCATTTCAAGATTCCATAGAATAACCCCAAAAGACTATGCAGAAATCTTTGCATATTGCAAGAATTCATAGGCATTCCATTTTGCCTCTTCCTCGTCTATAAATTCTATTTCATCACTTACTATCATTCTTTCACAATCTTCAAGATTAAACATTTCATTAAAAATGAAATCTTCAATCATAAGTTCTATCATGTTTTTCATAATTGTTATTTATAAATTAAGTTTGTTAATTTTAGATTAGAAACCCATATCATCACACATCGCATCATACATCCAAGGGCTACTTGGTCTTTCACCATACATCCCATCTGTTAATGCATCCCAAGAATCCTCTTCCGTCCACTCGTAGCCATTATCTTCACAGCCACCACACTCGCAATCCTCATACTCTTCGTTAGAGTCATCGCCGAAATTGTTGTAATCTTTTATCATAATAAAGACTTTTTATATAACGAAACACTATGTCTCGTTTTCTAATGCAAAGGTACGACGATGTAGCGAACTCTATGTTCGCAGAGAAATATTATTTTGTTTTTATAGCTGCAATGGTTCCGTAAGGTCTGATAAGACATGATAATTATACCCAAAGAAACGATAATACCATTTTTCAGGAAGCCATCCTGGTACTATAACCATCTTTCCAAAATCCTCGTCCTTTGTATACAAAGTAAACACTTTAATAGAATGGTATATCTTTACTTTTCCATCAGATGTTCTTTCTACTTTGCCTACACTATCAGGATGACACATTCCATATTTTGCATCATCTTTAGTAAACACACGGAATAAAGGACCATGTTTACTTGGTACTTCTATAAATTCTCCATCAATAGGCTCAGACAAAAACGAAAATTCGTTTTTGACATCTTGCCCCAATTCATGATTACGAACGATCTCTATTAAACGACTAAAATCTCCGCCATTACTTTTACCAAAAAGTGTCAATACGAACAACACTTTTTGAGGATTGTCTATACTTGCCACACAAACCTTTAGGTACCGATCTAACTGCCAATCAGCAGTCTTTCCTTTACGTGGAATCGTTTCCCAATTCGTAAATAAATATTTTTCCATTGTTAATGTTTATGATTTTGTCCCTAACTCAATCGCCATTTTCCCTGAGAATTCTCTTATTGCTTCCATTACTTCATCAAAAGGCTCTCTAAGATGCCATAATTGATAACAATATTTTTTATATTCTGGTGTGTCTTCAATATCTTCAAAACTTTTCAACAAAAGAGGATCTTTTTTTATTTTATTATAAGATACCTCACCATCTTTTTTCAATGGAAATTTTAACTTTTGAAGTTTCATTCTGAATTCATTAATCTCAGACAATTCTTCATCGGCACTTCTATGACTTTGTTCATTTCTAACCTTTCGTGCGCAATCTAAAGTTTTCCAAATCTTCTCTTTATACAAAAATGCCAAAAGCTTAAAATATAATTGAAGCGATTTTATAGAATCCACTTTCTCAATATTCGCCCATCTCACCCTATTATTTATATATATTCTGATTTCTTCAATGGAACTAAATTTATTCTGATAGTAGTAATTTAACATTTGTTCTACTTGTAGCATTGCGTATCTACAGAACTCAGAAAAATCAATCTTATGCGCCCTCACTCCATACCTATATCTCAACATTTCCCGATAATCGGAAACCAATTGATTCTTAACGTAATCATTCCTTATAAACGAATAATCAATATCTGGAATTGCACTATCAAGTTTATAGTCCAATCCCAGATATTTCTCTATATCCGATAGTTTCTTATTATCCGCAGAGTTATGGACCGGCACCGCCAATAGGTTTCGCAAACCATTTACAAACTCTTCATTGCCGGGTTCCTCAACAAGTCGTTTGATAAACAATAGTACTTTATTCAATTGTTCTTTATTCTGTGCCATATCATAAGATGCTTATATCAAAATTAGAATTACAGAATCTTTCAAGCAAATCATCTAAATTCGTCTGCATTATCGAGGATTCTTGTTTATTAGCAATATACTTTTCCAACGGCTTATGAATGAAGTAAAATTTCTCCTTTTTCATATTCTCACAAAGAGAAATCCGCAAATCCGCAATTCTGGTATCTTCTGCATTTTTGCTGAATGTTGCCGTATGTTTTTCCTTACCAAGAACAAAGGAGGCATAAGGTTTCCCTTTCTTCGACTGTTTTATTTCGACATTTACTCCAAGCAGCTTCTCAAAATCAGATATCTTTTGAGTATCCAGATATTTGATTGCCGCCTCAGATTTACCCACTACGGGAACATCCATCAATGTATCATATTGACTTCTCAATTTCAAATACGTAGAGTCATAGCCACCTTTCACCATTTTAAGATAGTTGAGTTTTCCTTCTATCACATTTTCCAAGACAGGCTCACCTTTCTTCACATATCCCTTTTCTTTCTTATAATGACTTATAAATCGATAATATGCTGTAGCCAATCCATACTTTTGCCATATATAGAGAATATTCCTAATGTCCTCTGTATATTTACGAGCAACATTCACCTTGTCACTTACTATCAATCCTGTAACTTCTTGTCTACTCCCTTTTTTCTGCAAACGGGTCTTTGCCTCATTTACCACAAATCCTTGTTCTTGGATTATTTGGAATAATGACTTGATGAATTTGGAATCTTTCTGGTAGACATTATGCATACTGCTAAACGTAATATCGTCAGCATAGCGTGAATACTTCAAGCCATAATGTTGCGCCAACCTTGACAACTTATAATCCAATTTGTCACAAATGGCATTAGTAAGCAGTGGAGAAGTCGGAGCACCTTGCGGAAGTATATAGCTTTCTGACTCTTCTGTTACTACTTTCATACAGCACAATCCGGCAATAACACTGGCGAGTTCCTGATTAAAGTTGAACGGATGAACCTTTAATCTCCCCCAGACCCTTGCCTGGCGGATACTTGGAAAGAAATCTTTAATATCCAAATTAAACACATAGTTCTGTCCGATATGTACATTCGCATTATCTACAACAGAACGATTTTGTGCAAATCCCATTGCCCATTGTGATGGTTCATAAACAGCTTGGAAAATGACATTCAAGTAGGTTTGAATGGCTTTCAACCCATTAACAGGAGCAGAAATGCGTCGTTTACCTCCAGATTTCTTTGCTATAAAGAAGTCGTGATACCGCTTTGAATTAGGAACAGAAGTGGGATTGCAATAAAAGTTTATCTGTTTCATCGTGAAAGGATAACCTTTACCGCCCAATTCGTCAGCCTTTACAGCATTCAGCAAAGCCAACAAATCCTCTTTCTTTTTCATGCGTTCTACACGCCTCTTTATATAATCCTTTTCCATGTCGTATAAAAATGAGAGTCTTCAACAGAACCGCTTTTCTTTGTATATAAAATAATAAGAAATAATAAAAGGCTCATTCGACAATAACCCGAAGGAAAATAACAAATACAAGCCCCTATAACAACTAAACATTGTTACCTCAAGACTAAGCAAGAGGAATCTGCTGAATACGGCAGACAAGTTCAAAATCAGTTCTGTATCAGACTCTCAAAGACATCTATTTTATTCTATTTTTTGCGTACGAGACGAACAGGAAGTTTGTAACCTGAGAAAAAATTTACAATTTCTGCTTGCATATGCCCATCCACACGGTCAATACGCATCGCATTCTTCTCTATATTCTCTTTATTGTCTAAAAGCCAAAAGTAACATCTTTCGTAACCCTCTTTACAATTATCTTTATAATAACCACAATTTTTAAAATACACACTATTACCATTCGGACCAATAAAGGTTACCCCACGATAATAATAACCGCCGACAGCATATACTTCATCAGCCATCCATCTACAGTACTCAAATAACTCTTTCCATTGTTCCTCCGTAGGAATTGCATATTTTGCAGCTTTTCCATAAGGCAAATACAACGTCTCGCCATTTTCTTTTTCGTAATCATTAGACCACAATGTTCCACTTGGCAATCCCAAGTCCACATACTCAGTCTTATTATCGCGCAAATCCACAGGAATTTCTTCCTCTCTATCTTTATATCCGTCACGATAACCATCAGCATAAGCCTGAGCAATAGCCTTAGTTATTGCTTCGTTAGCTTTTCCTTCCGCATAGTTCCCTGCTCTTTCTGTAATTTCCATATTCAAATTATTTAAAAGGTTTTTTTCTGATGCAAAGGTATTACGACTTTGCGAACTCTACGTTCGTTGCTTCAAATATTTTTTATGCATCTTGTCTATTTCTGTAAATATAGTATTCTGAAGTGATGCCGGTGAAAGCACTATAAGTTCACCGAAATAAGATATAAGTTCCCGAATCAGCTCATAGTTCGGAATACACTCTATCTGTACATAGCGCCCGCTCTCTAAATCTGGATGTTTCTTTCTCAATTCATCTACAACATCCTGCCTCACCAGCCTTTGACTTGGATGTATTGGTTTTGTCTCTATATAAGGGTATTCTTTATCCGACACCCAAAAGACTATTTTCTCCAACGGTTTATCGGCATACAATGTCACACCAACTATATCCTCAAAACGTTCAGACAGATCCTCAACACATTCATGATACCGCTTTTCTGGCAAAGGAACGACTTTGCATATTCGGTCTAAGGCAAAGTTCAGAATTACATTCTTATTATCATCCGGCGAGCCTAAAACATACCATCTATTATTATATTGCTTCAATTGATATGGATGCAATATAATGGAATGTACGCCTTCATTACCAAACTTATAATAAGACAATACAACAACCTGTTTATTAGAAATAATATCGAAAAGCGTTCCCAACAAATTTGAGTTCTTCAAATAAGGATTATTGCTAAAAGAAATTATCTTCTGTTTATCAGGAAGTCCCAATCCGATAGCAAACTTATCCAACCATTCGAAATGAGCCAGTCCTTCAAACTGTCCTAAAGTGCCCAACACTTCACGAAGTAGGCTCCGTTCTTCCGAACTCATCTCTTGCGAGAAAATAGAGAAAGACGGATTAGCGTATCTTATAATACTTTTCCCCATCCGTTTGCACCGTTCTATATCAGCATAGAATGGGGCATATTCCAGATAGTTCAGGTCTTTCTCTATACATCGTTGAGATACGTCTTTGAAACCTGCGTCAATAAGTTTTTTATTACACAACTCTGTCAAGTCATGAATATCATAATAATGATGACGGTCAGACAAAAGGTCGTCTAAGAACTTATATCTTGTAAATGCATTTTTATTTATTGGCATGGAGATTTGATTTTTTCTATTATTGGTCTTATCTTCGCATCATATTCATTATTTCCGAAATTTATAACGATTAAATTACGACGACATCTTGTTAGACCCGTATAAAGTAGTTCATCAAAAGATAGATTAAACGAAGTGGAAGTCGCATATTTCGGTTCCAATATTAGGAATACGACTTCGCTTTCCCAGCCTTTAAAGGAATTAATCGTAGATATTTTTAACGTGCCACTATTCATCCAAAAATTTAGCTTTTTATTATCACGAATATATTTATAATTATCATTATAAACTTCCTTCTTAAATTGAGACAAAATATCTAAGTAATGGTCTCTAAACGCGTTAAAGTCAGCAAGACTAATTTCACATTTTTGACATTCTTCTTCCAAACGTAATTTAAAGACATCGGTAAATTCGGTATATAAATCATATATTGAAAAAAGTATGGCAACGCGCTGACGGATTTTTATTTTATCATAAACATTTAATTCCTGTCTATTAGAAAAGATTTTTTTCTTAAAGTGCGCGCATATTTTATCAAACCATCCATAGTGCGGATTAGTCTTGTTATCTATATAATTCAAATGCGCCATGTACATAGTTTCTATAGTTTCAAGCATTGAGTTTGTCTTCTCCCTACTTGCATAGCGATAGTACAAATCAAATGTACGCAACATATTTGTTGTATAACCAAGAATGGTAATGTCATTAGGGGAAACATTGGAGTTTTTATTGAGAATATTACCTCGGATTATATTATACAATGCTATTATCGGTTCCACATCTTGGAGATACATATAATTGATGTACCCTTCCTTTTCTTGTTCTAGACCAAAGAATGGATATGTCCCATTTTCTGAGAAATCGTCCACATCATATTTATCTCCAAAAACATTCTTTTGAAAGGACTGAGCGAGATCTCGAACTTTAAAATTTGATCGGTAACAGTATTTTAGTTCATTAACACCTCTAACGTTCGTTACAACATCCTTGTTTTGTGTTGTTTGTCCATAGATATTCTGCTTTACGTCGCCAAAAAGGACATAATCTCCTTGCGGATCACGAAAATAGCTTTTTACTATATCCATCCACGAACGATGATAATCCTGAATCTCGTCAATCAATACTGCATCATACGGTTTAATTTCATCCTTATGTTTCTCAAAAAGTTTAATATTACCATAATAATGAGTTTCGAGATATTCAGAAATATGCTCATGAGCTAAATCTTCTGGAACTTCAAACTCTACATTTAAGTTGTTCATTTCTGCATTAATGAACTGATGGTAATTTATGATGGTGAAATTCTCAAAAGGGAATTCTTCATCAACTCTATTCATTTTGTCATGAATAAAATTCTTCAAAGTTATATTGAATGTCAAAATCAATATTCGCGGATTATTATTTCTCGACAAAGCTCTTTTATACGCTTGTACGGCACGAGCTGCTAAGACTGTGGTCTTGCCTGAACCAAAGACACCACGGACTCTTTGTTCCAAAGTTGTCGAGTATATGATTTCTTTCTGCTTGGTAGAGTAATTATATGAAATTCCTTGGGATCTTAGATGAAGAGGTGGAGAAAGTAGCCGTTTGAAGTTGTCGTACAACTTGTCTGTGAAAAACATAGATTGATGTCCTGCAATAAGATACCTTTTCTGTAGCAGTGAGTTAAAATTATCTTGGTTCAGAGAGTCGTATCCTAAGAAATCAATGTTGTATTTGAGAAAGGTCTGATAATTCTTATCGTCTTTATATGGGGTAATGAGCATTTCCTCAAGATCTAACTTACAGGCACAATGGAAATATATTGCACATGAGACAACGTTGAAGTGGCGGAAGTCTTTGATTTTAAACTGAAGCAAATCTTCCACATGAAGGTTAAAGAGATTGTTCTTGTATTTTAGGACTTGGTCGATAGGAGATTTTACTATTGAATTATTAGGTGTATATACCCATTTCCGCTTTTCATTTAGGTGAAAGTTGTTAAGGTTCCAATCTTTGACCTCAATTACCATTACACCATAGCCTTTCCTCATAATAAGTATATCTGGACGATCACCATTGAGGAACGGATTAAAATACACTTCAAAGGAATCGTCCAGCAGTATCCTTTCAAGAAAATCCAACAAGGCACGTTCCCCATCTGTTGGTTGCACTTTGAATTGATTAATTTTTTCTATGGTAGGATAAAAAACAGCCATGATTAGATTTCTTATTTAAGGGATATTCTATTATTCTGCATTTTATGACAAAAATAAATAATATTTTTCCTGCGAACAAATTTTAAGCGTTTATAGCATATACATCTCTTTTATTAAAATAAATTTATTCGGTTTCTCTCACATTTTATATGTAAGAATAACTTTTGGCAAATATATAAAAATATCCACAAACAAGCAATTAAAACTCACCAAAACACACAAAATTTTATATTTTGACACGATAAAAAGACGTATATAGTTTAAACAGCAGTATCTTTGCAAGCGCAACGATAAAGGTTTTATATTAAAAAAACATGGAAATAAAGCATATAATATTCGACTTCGACGGCACGTTGATGGACACAGCACCCGTAATACTGGCAACAATGGCCGCGACGATAAAGGAAATGGGACTGCCCGAACGCAACGTGGAGCAGTGTCGCGCAACTATCGGAATGCGACTCGAAGATATTCCGGCAGAGCTTTTCCCTGAAGTTCCGGACATATCAAAGGAGTATGCGGCAACATACAGGCGGCTTTTCACGCAGGAGAACAAGCCCGGCATCGCGCAACCCTTCCCCGGGGTGATTGAGACTCTACGCAAACTGCACTCGCTCGGCTATCCTATGGCAGTAGCCAGCAGCCGCAACCATAAGTCATTGCAGGAATTTGCTGACAACTTCGGACTGACGGATTTGTTCTGTATGCTCATCGCCGGCGATGATGTAAAGGAGGCGAAACCCGCTCCCGAGCCTGTGCTTACCGTATGCCGGGAAATGGGATGGACTGCCGCCGAGACGCTTGTAGTGGGCGATGCGACGTATGATATACTGATGGGACGAAACGCCGGATGCCCAACGTGTGCGGTAACTTACGGCAACCAGTCGCGCGACCAGCTTCTTTCCGTGTCGCCCGACCATATCATCGACCGTTTCCCGGATTTGCTCACGGTACTAAATGATTAATTGCACATACATTCTCGATGAGGAATCCGGCTGTGGTTCACTGGCATTTTGGCCTTAGCTCTCAGTAATCAGGATACAGTACTCGAGTAATCCGGGTGTAGTACTCGAGTAATTTGGGTGTAGTACTCGAGTAATTCGGGCCTGAATACTTGAGTATTCTGGGCTTAGTACTCGAGTATTTGGGGCTTAGTACTACAATGTTTAGACCATTCTTGCCGACAAGCCGCTATTTATCTGTAAAATCAACGGTCTACCGATATTGTGCAAACCTTACGAAATAGACTTCTCGCGTCCGAAGAACCAGGGGGAAATCCGCAGCTTGTCTGAGACCCACGCGATGGCGAGGCTGCCGGCTGTGGCGATGAATACGGAGACAAGGAGGAAGAGTGCGCCGCTCGGTTCAAGGCGGAGGAGATGGGGCTGATAGAGCTTTGCAAGGATGGTGAACAGTGGGGAGAAAAGAAGCAGGGGCAGGGTGTTGCGCCCGATGAATGTCATCACGGCGAACACGCGGCGAGGCGTGTGGCGACAGAGATACATGAGGAAGCTCATAACGAAATAGACCATCAGGATGCCGGCAGGATGCGACTTGTCGAGCCACGCGGGAACACAGGCTATCAGTATGACCGGAAGGATGGTCCAGGGCTGTTTCGGGAAAGCCGAAAGGAAGTCGGACACGTATTGGTGCAGCACCATTCCGGCAAGGAAATAGCAGGCGTTGGGGAACGACAGGGCCACTCCGCAATGGGGCAAGGCGCAGGCGGCAATGATGAAGAAAAGAGGAGAGAGGAGAGAGGAGAGAGGAGAGAGATATGTCTTTATAAACAAGGATTGGGGGTTGAGGATTGGTGATTGGAGAGGGAAGGATTGAGGATTGGGTATTGAGGATTGAGATACGCTTTGCCCGATGATACGGGAGAAGAGGATATGGCTCAGCCGATTCGAGATATAGTACATGAGTCCACAAACCATCAGCGTGTGGAGATACCAATACGGCCCGAGCGGATTCAGAAAGAGCTTGGAAAGCAGAAGCGGCAGGGTGAGATTGTCGATGTGTTCGCGTATGGGCAGCACCGAGGCGGCGAGCACATAGCCGCTTTCCATTATGGCATAGGGTATGAATATCCACAGGATGGAACGCAGGAAGCGGCGCAGCGGTTTGCCGACATTGAACAGATAGCCGGAGATAACGAGGAAGCCGGGCATATGGAAGGTATATACCACGTGCTTAGCGTATGGGTATGTGTCGCCGATATAGACGAGATGGAACGCAATCATCAGCAGGATGAATACGCATTTCATATAGTCGAGTTGTCCTATTCTTTTCTTCATCTTTTTTTATTTCGGGAATTTCGGGCGTATTATATTCGACATTATCCAAAGAGGAATGACGGATTGGCTGCATAGACACGCTGTTTTCCATTCTCAAAATCAGATTATCGGTGTAGGAAACGTTGCTTCAGCTTGTTCCAAAGTGATGTTTTCTGATATAATATATATAAGGAGAAGGCGGCGCTGAACAGGAAGATGGCTGTGCCGAGAAGCCAATAGAGCCAGCCGTAAGCACAGAGCGTGAGGACATAGGCGGATATGCCGAGGGGCAACTGCACCATAGCATAAAGGCAGACGCGCGAGGAAAGGAAATAGCGATAGCGCAAACCGGCATAAAGAAGCATCACGATAAGCTCGGCAACGTAGGACAGCGACAGGGCGACACCGGCACCAAAGAGTCCCCAATAGTGATAGCAAAGCATTATGAGCGCCACTTGGCCGATGACGAAAACGGCATCGAGAACGACAAACGCCACGGAATGGCCTTTGGCAAGGGTGATGTATTCCATCGGGGTGGTGATGACTTTCAGATATATCGAGAACGCCGCCACCTGTGTCATGGCCACAACGGGCATGAACCTGCTGCTATACAGCAATGGGAGGAGTATGGGCAGGCCTACGATAAAGAGCACGAGCATGGGCGAAAGCAGAAGCAGGGACACTTCTATCTGTTGGTTGACGGTGGTGTTCACGGCCTGTCTGTCGGTATTGACAGCCGAAAGCCGGGGGAAATAATCGGCCTCCATAGCCGAGGCAGCAATTCCGGCTAAGGTAATGATGAGTATATAACCGGCATTATAAAGGCCCACTTCGTCGAGCGTTCCATATACATTGAGGAACGAGCGGGTGAGGATTTCGGAACCGCTTGTTATGATTCCGCCAAAGACAAAAGCCAGTCCGAGGCGCACCATCTGCATACCTTCGCCAAGAAGACCGCGCGAACAGCGTATCTGGAGCGGATAGTACCGGAAGGAATAGAATATCGTGAGCAGCATCGTTGTCAAGGCCATAAGCACGATGACGGGTACGATGCCCGGCTGCCCGAAAAGGGAATAAATAGGAACGGAAATTAAAAGGGATGCAAGAACCGCGCAGACTTGGATTACGGCCAACTGGCGCAGTCGGCGGGTGGCTTTCAGAATGGCCGTCTCGCCACCGGTAATGGCGAGCAGGCCGACGGCGGGAGCGAGCAAAACGAAGTGCAGCGTGTGGTCGCCCCACGAGAAAGCGCTGCTACTGAGTATCGGTCCGGCAACGACGCAAACGAGCATTCCGATGACTGCGGTGAGCAAAGCCCACGCCCGGATGATGCGAATCTGATGGTTTATGAGGTCGGTATCTCCACTGTCCGCCACTTCCGAGAGATGCTTCACCGCGCTTACCGGCAAGCCGAGATTCGTAGCCTGTGAAATGAAATTAACCGTAGTGTTGAACAGCGACGCGAGTCCCATACCTGCCGGACCGAGAATGACGGCCACGAGTTTGTTGCGCACAAGCCCAATCAGAATATTCAGCCCTTGCACTCCGCCGAATATTCCGGTATATTTCAGTACGTGTCCGTAGCCTTTTCTCGATTCTTCGTCGTTCATCCTTTTAATTAACGGATAGCATACGGTTTTATTACATTCTGGCAAAAGACTATCGCAAGAAAACGCTTTGAGTAGTTAATAGTAAAAATCGCTTACTGCGCCATCTGCATAATCCGTTCTCCCCCCTTGGGGGGACTAAGGGGGGCCAAACATTATTCGCCGCAACCGTAGACGTTCTCATATATCTTGCGTCTCACGGTATCGAAGCTGGCAGCCTCATCAAGCCTGCCGCAGACCATAAGGCGCAACGGCAGGGAG
>ENA-OPDG01001490-OPDG01001490.1-human-gut-metagenome-genome-assembly--contig:-NODE-1490-length-15966-cov-2.908177_pt1 | contig 15966 bp, 26 predicted proteins | sample MGYA00241259_ERZ501498 | MGnify/ENA primary metagenome ERZ501498 (study PRJEB25962, sample SAMEA2042582) | human gut metagenome | biome: human gut; feature: human-associated habitat; material: faeces... | reverse complement strand
GCGGGGTCTTCAGGCTGACCGCCGTAGGCACATTCTCCGCAGAGGAATAGCCGGGGACCAGCAGGTACTCGCCAAAGGTGCGGGAAGGTTCTTCGTAGAAATAAGCCATAATCAAACTCCTTTTCTCTTAACGCATCCGATACAAATCAGCATCAAAATCATTCATGTTTGCTGCTTATAAATTGATTGTATATACTTTACCACAAAGCCCGCAAGAATACAAACCCCTGCCGCGCCAAACTTTATAATTGTCCTTTGCAGAAAAACAGACAAATTGCCAAGCGTTTTCGGGCATTGGTCATACTTTGATTTTTGAAGTATCACTTTTGCGGGCAAAGCAGGGCTTACAGAATGCAAAAAAGCTCGTCCAGAATACCGGACGAGCCCTTTTGCACACGAAGCGGGACACTGCCTGTGCGGCGCATGGATCATAGCTGTGAAGGAGAACAGCCGGAGGAGGAGGATCCGCGCCCAGTATCCCAAAAACAAGAAGAAAAAGATTTCACACACAGCCTTGGGGCTTTGCCCTTGCTGTAACCATATTGTAACTCTTTTGAAACCATTTTGCAATAGGGTTCTGTAATTTTTTTGTAATTTTTACACTTTGCACATATTTTCGTTTGAGTTATTGTTTGCTTTTGTATTCATAACGATAGTTCGTTATTTTTCTTCTTCTTGCTATTCTATTGGTCTCTATTGCGTGCTCGTCTGGTTTATATTCCGTTATATTATGTCATGCCAGATTTGAAAAATTGGTGTAGTAACTGGTGTAGTAAAAATTGTCCAATTTATAGGAAGTTGACAACTCACTCTTATGAAGTATATAAAATCATTGAATCATCTTTCGGAACTCCGTAACTGCTTTTTCAGCGTCCACATGACTATAAACATCTAATGTCATATTGACTTTGCTATGTCCCATCACATACTGAACAGCTTTAATGTTCATCCCAGACTCTACCATTCTGGTGCAGAACATATGTCTTAAAGTATGCGGTGTGACCGCAGCTGGAAGTTGTTCTTGTGGATTAACCTTATTGTACCTCTGTATAGCTTGTCGCACATTCGATTCAACACTAACCGCTGAACGAGGGCTATTTTTATAACTGACTTGTAAAAAGCCGCTATACCCGCTTACGCTCGGCTCTTCGTCCAACTGTGGTCTTGAACTTATAATGTGTGAGAATGCCTCTTTAGCTTTTTGCGACATTGGTATGATGCGTACACCGCTTTTTGTTTTTGGAGATTGAATTGAGAATTCCCCATGAAGGTATACAAGCTGGTGGTTCACATTTACAATTTCATGTTCTAAGTCAACGTCGCTTATTGTCAGTCCACAAAATTCACTAACACGAAGTCCGGTCTCGTATAAGATTATAAGTTCATCAACATGTTGACTGAGGTATATATCTTTTTTGCAGAAATCAATAAGGCTTGAAAATTGTTCATCTGACAGAATAGTTTTTGTCTTGTTTTCTTTTGGCACAACTTTTGAAAGTTGAAAGCTAAAAGGATTCCTTGACAAAATTTTATCATCGCAGGCAAGCTCAAAAGCCGGTCGTAGTATTCCTTTATAGCTATTTATTGTACCATAGCAGTACCCCTTATCATATAGTTCTTTCATGAACACTTTTGCTTCTGTCGGTGTTATTGATGCGATTGTTCTATTGGCAAAAGTACATCCAGAAAGGATTTTCATGAAAGTGTCTGTGTTCTTTGTTGTTGTCTCCTTTAAAGACGGCTTATGAAGATCGGAGTATTTTTTTACGAGCTCTTTCACCGTCATTGAGTTTGCTATTGGGTCGATGCCTTGTATTTCAGACTCTGTTAAACTTTCAATCCTTGCTCTTAATTCTTTCAAGTCGCCAGAATAAATAGTGCGGCGCTTTCCAAACTTATCTGTCCAACGATACTGGTACAGACCGTCTTTACGTTGCGACTCACCCTCTTTCAAAACACGTCCTTTATTGTCTTTTCTTCTTTCCATAATAAGCTCCTTACGTTAAATAAAGAGCTCCGATGTGACAATTTGATTATATCACATCAGAGCCATACATTCAAATGGAATATGTTTGTTCTATGTATCTTTCAAATGCTTTTCGTTTAACAAGTTGCTTTTTACCAACAAACATTATAAACGGGCAATTTCTTGAAGAAGTTCTCGTATTTTACATTGGCCGATATTAGAATACGCCGCTGCTTCCTCGATTGTCAGGGTTATCTTTTCCCAAATTGGGACTTCATTCATCCAATCACCTCTTCCATCTTATGTTCACCGTACTTTGCTACACATACATTATATAAGAGCATAGCACGGGTCATAAGGCCAACACCACCGATACGAGGGGTCACCTTGATGTTTTCCATCTCATAGACATTATCGGAGCAGTCTCCATGCTGCTTCCCATTCTCGTCATAATTGATACCAACATCGATACACACTTCAACACGACCAAGACCAAGCGGTGTGATGAAATTACGTTTTCCGACTGCAGAGATGATCACATCTACCATATCCATTGCAAGAGCCGTGCACTTCATAAAACTTCCGCTGCTATTCACAGAGATAACATTACAGTGCCGCTTAATCAGCATATCGACCAATGGACGACCTACGATATCAGACTGACCACATACAAGCACATTCTTGCCATCCAGATTGTAACCGATGGAATCAAAAATCTTCATAACGCCAAGCGGAGTGCACGGTTGAAATGGAGATGTAGTGTTAAAACCGTCAACATCAACCGCGTCTGGAATGCAGATATTTTTGGGATTGATATGTTTTGGCAATGGAAGCTGGACGATGATACCGTCCATATCTTCCCAATTATAATTATAATCTTCCAGTATCTTGTTGTTCAATTCATCTTCAGTAATATTCTCTGACAACTTGATAAGTTTTGCTTCGATTCCCACCTCTTCACAGTCACGCAGCTTGCCACGGATATAAGCATTAGACGCAGGGTTGTCTCCTACTTGATAAATATATAAAACAGGAGCGTAGCCATCTTCTGCAATAATATTCTTGATTTTATTTTTGATATCTTGTGCAATAGATTTGCAGTCAATAATCATTGTGAACCTCCTTTATAAGAATCCAAGTTTTATCAAGGTCGCTTAGTAACGTCGTAACCCATGTCTCGTGCAAGTTCTAAGACATCTGTAAATGATAGGTCATGCATAACTTCCGCAGTAGAAATATCCTTTGCAGAGACATACCGAAATTGCTTTTTCAGCTCGATATAATAGTCACTATTTCTTTTAATCTTCACTGTTTCCGAATGCTCACCAACGTTTGGAATACTGACATAAAAATGATTTTTGAATGTCTCTCCTACCCAATTGGGGCGACTATCTCCATCTCGATTATAGAATTTTTCTGAGTATTCCTCGATTGAATTCTTCTCAACATACTGCAATAGAGTTCTTTTGTAAAAGATTTCTCTACGGTATGGAATTATGCCACATAGGTCAGCAGAGATGATATAATACCCAAGTTCTTTCATCGATGTTCTCCTTTATAAAGCCCTAATTCTTTGGCATTTTATTACCTCACTGTGCTAACTCCGTTATTCTTAATCTGCCCTTTCTGTGCATGGATAATCACAGAGTCTGCATTGACAATACTGGTCGATTTATATTCGATATACGGAGTATTGCTATCGTATACAATCTGTACATGGCCTTTGATATTCATGTATGTGCCATTACAAAGAACTGTAAGCATTTCATAATTTTCTGCTGGAATATTGGATACCGTAGTGGATGTATATCCATAGATACCCGGTTCCAGTTCTTCAATAGTTGCAGTCCACTCAATCGGATTATAATGACGATAGATTCCTTCTCCAATCGTCCATACAAAATATCCAACAATAAGAGTAATGAGCACACCGACTGTCAAAAACAAGATCTTTTCTCCAAGAGTGAGTTTTTCGTTATTATCATCCAAGTTCAACACCACCTTCATTTATAATACAGATACCGTTGTCTTTAAGATATTCTATAAATTCTTCGTGTGGTAACTTATCGGCAAGCTCACAAATAGTGTAGTTACTTTTGCCTTTCACCCACTTTGTTTCTTTACGCAAGCAAGACCATTGATGTACACGAAATTCCTTGCAACGCCATTTTAAATGAAATGAATCTGCACACAAATCGCAAATTGGTATCTCTACATAAAAGTCACCCGGATAGCGTTTTCGTCGCCACCACTCCATGTCATAGAATACAATACCATAGAGTTCAGGATAATCTTCAAATCCATGTTTTCTAAGATAAGCAAACCCTAATCCATTGATGGTCCATTCTGGCGACCTTGGAACTGTATACCGAAGCTGCGATTCTGTATGCGAGATACAGGCATTGTTATATTTTCCATCAATGCCCATAATGTACCAGTCGGATTTATAATAGCCTATTTGTTTAGTCACAACTAATCACCTCACAAAACCCTAATTCATTCGTCATTTTTGAAATCCTCCGTGGTATCTTTGTACCCACAGTCTTTTAGAGCTTGGCAATAAGTTTCAAGGCAATTCTTATCTACGGGCAGTCTGCTCCACATACGGCCATACCCATCTATACGTTCATAGTCGTGTGCAACAACCATGAGATTATTTACCAAATAAAATTCTCCGCGTTCAATCATAATTCACCACCTCATAAAAGTCTAGTTCTTAAATGTATTTTTCGTAATCGTAAGGAATGGCACCAAATCTATTAAGATATTTTTGCGCCCGATGATGATTCTTTTTACGAACCTTTTTAGAACGGCCATGCTCTCGAAGATGGTACATTCTGTTCATCTCTTTTAGTGACATCTTTCTCATCTCTTACACCATCCTTCGATTCTCTCACACGCTCTGCAAATTGCGTCAAAAAAGTCAACTCTCGTCTGCATCAGGAACAGTTTGAAGTACGCTCTCCGATTCTTTGCGAGCCACCAATCGTTGTTTATATTCTTTGTTAGCAATTTTTTCCTGCTCATGTAAAGCAAGTCCTTTCAGCCAGTAAGATGGACATTCATAAATTTTTTCGAGGGTGTTTGAATCGCAAAAGTGCTCTCGATCTCTTTTGTTGTAATCGTAATATCCAATAAACGACATACCATAATCGCTTATTACAACGTTGTCTTTTAAAAGAATCGGACGTTCATCACAGACCTTGACCCAACCTAGGAAGTCTTTGCAAGATTCGGCGCAACTATCTCTTGTTTGCTTCCTAAAAGCGCATACTTCTTTATGTAGACATTTACTGCAAATAGCCATTTTTTCTCGCTTTCCAGCAGAAATTCTCTGCCCAATCATAAAATAGTTTTGGAATGTCTCGTACACGAGAAACAACTTCCTGAAGTAAGGTGTCACTAGACTTGTCCTCATGAGGTTCTTTATAAATACATTCCCATTTATACTCCCAAATTTCAACTGTATTGTCATCTTGTGTACTGATTTTCACAAAAATAGAACGAAGCTTGTCATTTACACTTACGGAAGCATGACAATTTTCTTGTTTGAGAGGCCACTCATTTATTTTTGCAAATAAATTAAATGCCCTATCGACTGCCATTTCGAATAATGATTGTTCATCAGAGCACAAACATATTCGTTCTATATCCCCATCATGCAGAAGATTTAGTTCCCAAACTTCCATTACGTTCACCACACTTTAAAACATACATTCTTAATCGTCAAAAACTTCTTCTCGAAGAACCGGTTCATCGTGGCTCTCTACACGACTGCCGCATTCTGGACATTGTGTTTGATAAAATAAAATCACATCCAATGACTTCGCAACCAAAACACCTTCCGAATCAGACCAAAATTCACAACCACAACCACATTTAAAATGATATGCAAGTTCTTTTGGAGTCTGCTTATGTTGAATAATTTTAATTGCCATCTGGCACCTCCACGGTAAAAATATTTTTAGTTGCTTCTTTCCAAGAAATAAATTCAGATCCAGCAACTTCCGCTCTACATCTATAGCACGCAATCACATTGTTCTCAGGAATATCCAAATCAGGATTTTCAAAAGAAGCTACTCGAATCTTAGTTGTGCAACCGCAGTTCTTACATGGAAATACGATTACCGGATTTTTCAAACTATCAGTCTTGTGCATACTAACACCTCAATCTACATACACGTTATTAGCTCCATAGATGAACCACAATTCTCTTTCCGAGAGTAAGTTTTCTTCAGACAAAGCGAACTTGATAACTTCATCGATAACATCATCGTCTATATGCGTCTCATCACATTCTACTGTGTCGCAGACCTTATGATATTCGCCATTCTTCTTTACGAATAGCGTTCCCTCACCAAGTCTTAATGGAGCCGTTTTCTTTTCTTCTCGAATATGTGCTTTCATACTATCACCTCGATCAAATATCGTTAAACGCATCTGTAATCCATCCAATAAGACTATTTAGTTTTTCTACAATCTTATAAAGGATATCTTTTAAATAATGTTTCTGTTTAGGCATACTGCATGTAAATTCCGCAGGGCCTTCTCTTATTGGAGAACTTGTTTGCATGACATATACTTCATCGTTGCGAATGATTCCAATTTGAGTACAGTTATCTCCTTTACAAATTTGAGTCTGATTTATTGTAACATTCCGTTTCATATTTTTATTCCTCCCACCCACCCATAAAACATATTTACTCTAATTGTTCAAGGGCATATATCAAATACAAAATTAAAGTCTTTGTCTTCTCTTTTGTAAGCGTTGCAGAACTCAATTCCATATCTGGAGCATCACTATAATATGCAAGTTCAACAGAGCCATTCGAGACCCTTACGCCAATATCTACGTTGTAAATTCCGTCTGTCGCTTGCAGGAAACCGATTTCATTCCCCTCCATAAATCCTCCGTAAAATTTACCTTTTACCAGAATGAATATTTCGTTCTAATTGAAGGTGTTTCTACACTTTTTGCAGGATTTTCCAGCATCGCGGCCTTCGCCGTGATCTCATCAATACTATTCTGGAAATCCTGTAGCTTCTTCAATTCGCTTTTGATGTCCAGTTTCACTTCGACATTCTCGATAAACCCCATATCCTCAAGACACTTGCAGTAGCCAGCAATCTCGTTATAGAAAATGTGATCGTACTCTTCCAAAAGCGTATGCCCGTCAAACAGCTTTACTTGCCATGCAATTTCAAATGGAGCTTCTTTCTCGTAATGAGATTCAATAGCATAATACTTCATTATGTATTCTCCTTACTTAATACCGTACTTGGTCTTGACCTTCTTCAGCGTTTCACTCTTGCTGTGATAGTCATCGCGAGCTGCCTGATAAGCAGTCATTTTCTCTGCCAGAACACGCTTTGCTTCGGCCTCTGCAACATCAGCATCTGCCAGCTCCTTGTTCAAAACAAAGCCACTCGTCTTGATACCATCAATAAACCCGTCCATACGATCCTTCTTGACACTTTTCTCACCCATTGCGCCAGTATCAGTGTTGAACATCTTTACAACAGAATCCTCGACACCTGCGATATTGTAAACATAAAAATACTTAGCCATAATTTAGTCCTCCTCGATCTTTTCAAACTTATAAATTGTGTTCTCGGTCTGGACAATAACATTTTTCTTGTCACTTGAGATGTAATAATCAACAACACAAGATGTATGCATCGCGCCCGGATAATCATGTCCCTCATTATCTTTGATATACCGGAAACCAGCTGATTCTCCACTCTTCAGACGCACGATCTTCATGGTCATGCCAATCCAAGTGGGATACCAGCCGTCGTTTCGAGTGCGGCCAGTTACCAGTGAAATTGCGTTCGCCAGCTTGTACTGATTTTCCGTAATCTCATCATCAATCGGATTTTTATGAGTCAATGCAACATTCGGCATTTTCTCAATTGTGCGTGTCAGAAGAAGCATGAAATGCATAAACGCATCATGTTTTTCTTCTCCAACATCGATTTCTGCGTACTTTCCCATCCGATACAGAAGTTCGGACGTATCAATCGTCTTTCCCATATTGTAAGTAGTGTAACTCGTGATGGAAACACTGTTACGATGATTGTGAAAGACATCGCAAAACCGCAACCGTCTTATTTTCTTGGTAGAAAGAATTTTGATTCTCAAAGAGCATCAGATACTTTGTTATATAGGGAATATCATCATGGTAATTCTCCACTTGTTTGGAATGAGAATGGTGGAGCGAATGTTTTATTTGATGAACGTGAGAATGCGGCTGTTGGTGGAACTATGTTTGCGAACTGGATTGAGAATGGTCTTTGGATGGATCTGAGTTATTATCTTCGATCTGGTGGGCAGAAAGAATATCGCCCTGCACGTCCGTTTATTGCTCCTGCGCAAGTCGAGGCGGCAATGATTGTTAAGACGGCTTTACATGGATTGTAAAAGCCATCTTTTATGAGGATTTATTTGGAATAAAATTCAATGAGAGGAGGGCTGGCTTTAAGGAGCTGGCCGCTTCTCTTTTTTGTTTTGAAAGGAATGTTGAAAATGGAAAAGAGAGGTGACCAACGGTATGGCGGATAATACAAACAACGCAAGTAGTGCTGATACTTCCTCTGTAACGGCCATAAAGGTCAAGGTCGTTCTTGATACTACTACCGAGGAGTTAAAAAATCAATTTAAAGGAGTTCAAAACAGTTTTAAAAAGGCTCCTGTGGAGATTGCTTTTGGTGTAAACGAAGGCGCAACCATCGGCAATGTTAATGCCGCATTGAAGCGAATCATTAAAAAGGTAGAGTCTCCAAAACTCACTTTGAAAATAGATGAATCTAATATTGATGCTGCTGTAAAAAAGGCTGTTGATAAAGCACAGTCTGGCGCGAAAAATGCGAAAGCCGAAGTCAAAGTAAACTTAAACACTAATGAAGCGAAACAAAAACTAGATGCTTTTTACCGAAGGGTTCAAGAAAAAGGTTCTCTTTATAAGGATGCTCTCAAACTTGAATCGTCTGGTAAGAATCAGCCAGAGTTAGAAGAGGTTTTACGTCAACTTCAAGCTGTTAGAAATGAAGCTGGTCGGCTGCGTACAGAACTTGTAAACATTCTTCCGACGGAAGAGTTTAGCAAAATTTCCGAAATTGAACGAGCAACAACTAATAGTATTTCTAGGCTTGAGGCTCGGCTTCAAGGGTTAAAGAATGCCGCGAATGATGGAGCGTTAAAGGCTTTAAAAAAATCACAAAGCGATCAAACTAATACGTACTTAAATAATCTTGCTGACGCCAATAATAAATATAAGAATTTTTCTGGAGCTTCTGATGTAAAATCTTCTCTTGCGGATGTTCAAAAGCAGATTGATATTCTTAACACGCTTGAAACCGGAACGCAAGATTATGTTAATCAATTAAAGGTTGTCGCTGATACATGGGCTGACGCCACTCGCCAGATGAGTACTTTTGATGAAGCTCAGAAGAAAGCTGAAAATCATGTCAAGAGCATGACGGAACAGGCGCTGAAATGGAAGGAATCCATTAAGGACAGCGACACTGCTTCGCAAGAATTGAGAGATTCCATTGACGGTATTATTGATGCGTCTAAAAAGTTGGATTCAGACCATAGTTCAGATGCATACAAGAAAGGCGTAAAAGACTTAGATGATGCTTTTATTAGTGCAAAAGCGTCCATGTCTGTTTACACGGATGGATACAAAGACCTTGAATCCACTGCGAGAAGAACATTAACTGAAATCCGTAAAAAAGAATTAGAATTAGAGCAGGCCGGAAACCACAGTTTTGACAGTGTTCTTATTGGCGATAGTAAGACGAATTCTCTTGATGGTAGTCTTGAAAGCCAACTTAATTCTTTAAAGGGAATGAACACTCAATCTGCTACGTACAAACAACGAGTAAGTGATATTGTTGACGAGTGGCTAAAGGTAAAAATTCAAATTGAGCAAGCTTTGAAATCAGAAGAGGATTTGCAGAAAGAAGCCGAACAGAAGCACGGTCAAGTCCGTTCAAAGCAAGCTGCCTATAACACTATTCAAAATAGATTAAGTAGTACGGAATTCACAAGAAAAAATAGTGTTGCTTTAGGGCAATTTAACACAGGCGTGTTGGATGATGGCAAAACTGGGCAACAAGTATTGGCAGAGCTAGATGCTGCTATGAAACAGTTGGATGAAAATAAAGGTCCAACAGAGTTTAAAGCAACACTTAGTCAAGTTGACGATTTACTTGTTCAGGTGAGAAAACATATTGACGATGCTTTGGGGCAAAGCCGTCAGACAAAGACAGCAAATACTGATACAGATAAGATAGAAAATCTTATGCGTACTCTGTATCAGTATAAAGAAACACTTCATGGATTTGAAGGTTCAAAGTTTGAAGCAGAATATAATGAGCTTTTTGATGCGATTAAAAATGGTAGTTATTCTTTTGAAGAAGCTCAAATGAAAGTCAGCAAATTCCAAAATGCTTGCCACCAAGCTGGCCTTGAAACTGAAACTCTTGGTCAAAAACTGTCTCGTCTATTCAAAGAGCACTTTCAGACTGCTATCGCTATGGCTGGCGTTGCAATGGTCAAACAAGGTCTGCGAGAGGTTTATGATAACGTTCTTGAGCTTGATACGGCTGTAACTGAACTCAAAAAGGTCAGTAAAATGACTGGCGACGAGATGAATGAATATCTTGACAGAACTGCAACAAATGCTCGTGAGCTTGGTGCGAATATTTCTGACCTTGTAAGTAGTACTGCTGACTGGAAACGACTCGGATATACGGACAAAGACTCTGAAGAGCTTGCTCGTGTGTCTGCGCTTATGGCTAACGTTGGAGATCAGATTGATAACGCAACAACTGCCTCCTCTTACCTGATTTCTACAATGCAAGGCTTTGGTCTGGTTGCAGACGACGCAGAACATCTTCTGGACTGCATGAACCAAATCGCGAATACAGAGCCTGTCAGTATGAATGATCTCGGAATTATCATGCAGAAAAGTTCTGCTGCGATGTCTGCCGCCGGAAATACATATCAAGAGACTCTTAGCCTTGCAGCCGCTGTAAATGGCGTACTTCAGGACAGTGAAGCGAGTGGCACTTACCTAAAAACTTTGAGTATGTACCTTCGTGCTTCAAAGACTGATGCAGAAAATGCCGGTATTGCTACGGATGGAATGGCGAGTTCCGTATCTGAGCTTCGCTCTGAGTTGAAGCAACTTGCTGGGGTTGATATCATGAAGGATGATAATACCTTCAAATCAACCTATCAGATTATGAAGGAGCTTTCTGAGGTTTGGAAAGACCTTTCTGATACCACTCAGGCAAATATTACAGAATTGATCGCCGGTAAGCGTGGAGGTCAGAGTACATCTGCCCTGCTGAATAATTTTAGCGTTGCAGAAGATGCTATGAAACAGGCTCTTAATTCTAGCGGAAGCGCAATGCGTGAGAACCAGACGTACATGGATTCATTGCAGGCGAAGCTTAATCAGCTTGATTCTGCATTCCAGAAGTTCAGTACGGACTTGATGAAGTCAGATATTCCGAAGTTTTTCGTAGATCTTGCAACGGTTTTTGTTGACGGTGCAGATAACGCTGTAAAATTTGCTGGTGCATTACCCACTTTGACAGCTGCCATCTCTGGTGTGTTGTCTGTAATGCAGATGAGCGGAAAACTCAAAAATGGTGCGGGTAAAGTTAATATGCCCTCTTATATTTGTTGCGTATAAAATATAGGATGCGGCACCATGTAAAAATAAAATAGCCCCTAGAGTGCTGGGAAACCCTAAGAGCCATATCGCCTATTGTTATATTTATATAATGTAGGAATCGAAAGATAGAAACAAGGATATGGATGCTATATGCTGAGATAAAAGCTCGGTTTTATTGTATTGTCAAAATATGGTAACAATTGAGTGCTAAGTAGCGTTTATAATGGGCGGTCAGCAGCCGATTCACTCCCCTATTATATAATGTAGGAGGGTGGAAGGTTCATCGACTAAAAAGGGTCAGTGAGCAACCACTGGAAGGATAGTCAGTTCTGGACGAAAGTTCAGAAGTCCACCTCAGACGTAACCAGACGACTTAAAGAAGTAGGTGGAAATGAGGAGACGCGCTATTCTCTGGCGCGATATAAGAAAGAGAAAAATGATTGAATAATTGAATAAAAAGAAAAAGTACACTGTTGTTCGTTGACAGCGTACTCTAAAAAGTGTATAATAAAAACAGCCAAGGACTCCTATAGACGAAGCCCTCGGTGAACAGTTTAAAATGCAATGTAAATGCTTGGACACATTCACATCACAGAAAGAGCCACCTACTGCTAATAGGCGGCTCTTTTACTTATCACGGCTTTCGCTATGATGATGTAACATCTTGAAAATCTCAAGAAGCGTTTTGACAAAGCCAGCAAAGCCGAAAATCAGCATTGCGACATAGTAGACCGTAGTGATCTCAATAGTCATTACACATCACTCCTCTCGGTATAAACTCACCGAAAGGGAGTAAAAGATATGGCATTCTCCTTCTCGCCTTTCGGCTGAATGGGAGGACGTTCGCCTATATATGTCTATGAAAGGAAGGAAGTAAACGCAGAATCCTTGACTGCCCATTTATTATACACGCATCGACACGGCTGTGTCAATACCACTATAATGTAATTTATAATACATAGAGAAAGAGGTTGCTTTTCTGAAATTTTCTGGCTATAATATAAGTACAATCGCGTATCCAAAATATACGGAGGTATTTTATTATGGCACGTACTAAAGGAAGCAAGAATAAATCAAATACAGCTGCAGTTGTTGATTACGAAGCTCTAATTGCAGAGAAAAACGCTGCTATTGAAGCAACCAACAGTGAGATCGCATCTATTACTGCGAATATTGATACGCTGAAGAGCGATTTGAAAACACGCAAAGTAGAACTTAAAAAACTGAATAAAGATATTGCAAAATTGGAATCCAAGAAATCTGCCGCCGATCAGAAGGCCGCTGAAGCTGCTGCTGAAAAAGAGGCCATTGATCTTGTGAAGAAGGCATTGGCAGGTGGCACTACTGTTGATGAAATCATTGAACTGCTGAAATAACGGCTGCACCGCAAGGCATCATCATAAAACAAGCCCGACTTCCCTACTGCTGGGATGCCGGGTGTTTTATTTATGTTGCTTTTTACGACAGCCTATGATACACTCTTACAAAAGGAGTGTTGAATCATGGAAAACAATAAGAAGCATGTGCCGGATTATGAAATTTCGAGTCGTGATATGCAATTCTCGTATGTTGATGGCAAAGGTAAGGATTTTGATATTGATTCGGATGTAAAATTTTTTCAAAGTCTCAGAACTGTAAAACCAAAAGAAGGAGGTCAAAGTGAAAATAACGGAACTGATAAGTGACTTTAACTCACTTTTTTCTTATTTTGTTCCAGGAGCAATTTGTGTCTGGGTTTATACTCGTCTTTCGATGAAAAAGATTGAGTATGCGGCATACGTTATTATTAGTATTTCGCTTGGATATCTTTTCAAGAATTTTGTGGATGGTTACGCGCCACAATGTTTGATTACAGTAGTTCCGTCAGCCCTACTTTATGTTGCCCTTGGCTTTATTTGCGGTATCTTATTTTATTTAATAAAGAATAGTTTTCCGGCAAGAAAATTCTTTGCCCATTTTCTAAGTGTTGAAACTGCCGATAATATTTGGACTAAATTCTTTGATACGAAACGTGGCACAAAGATTCTAGTTTTCACAAAAGATGGGAAGGTAATCTACGGAAAACTTTCAAGTGCTGATGATGATTACATTGTGGTGATTCATCATTGTACGGCAAATAGTGCCGATGATATTCCAACTGCACTTAAAGAGCATCGTGTAGATGGAACTGTCCTTTGCATCAAGATGAGTGAAGTTGAGCGATTTGAACTCATGTACATGGATAATAATTCCCCGTATCAAAAGTTCAATATTGGCGGATTAGTTGAGATGCCAAAACACTAAGTTAAATAACATACAACTCCCCTGTTGGACGGATGCCATCCGACAGGGGCTTTATTTATGCCATTTTAGTTAGCTGCAACTCACCACTCATATCCACAATTATTGCAGTGGAAAGTCTTTTTTACTTTTCCACTGGCGAAGCCCCAGAATGCCACATCTAAAACTTTGGAGGCTGTGCCAATTTTGGACAGGTCTGGTGAACCACAAGTGGGGCAGGTAGGCACATACTTCGGATGTTCTTTCTCCTCCAAGTCCGCTCTATATTTGGCGTCGAAAGCGTTGGCATCTTTTTGAAGTTTTTTGAGAGTGTCTGGATTTATTTCAGAAATACTTCTCCTTGGCTTAGTTTTATTTTTCCATTCTTCTTTTTGTTTTTTTGTCATTTCGTTCCATTCTATAAGCAAAATATTGTCTCGAATACAAAAAGCGCATAACAAGTCCCATCTTGAATAGTATTTATCGCAAAATGGACAATACCGTACATATTTTTCCATAGATTTCACATCTCCTCGAAATCGATATTAACTTTCTTTACGGTTGACTCCAAAGAAAAAGAATTACAGATAAGTGCTTTTAACCAAGTAGGTACTTCGTTAGTTGCTTTAATTAAAAAATATAAAGCTTACAAGAGTATTCTTGGCGAAACTAATCTTTCTATTTCTGATTTTATCAAATGGATGCTATCAGGTCAAGCTAAAATTGAAGGAACGCGGTTGAAAATGATTGCGTTAAGAGCTGAAGCTCTATTGCTCAATGCCGCGTTGGGTGTTGGAATTGGCCTGTTTGTCTCTTGGGGCACTAAGAAGATTACGGAAGCGGCACAACGAGTGCAAAATGTCGCAACGAAATCCAAGGAAGCCGCCGATGCTGCGCAGAGCACCACTTCCTCTTTAAAGGATTTGGTCAGTGCTTATGAAGAACTTGGAGACAAGTCTGGTTGGGGTACCGAGGACTTTGACCAAGCAAAAGATATTCAGGCAGAGATTCTTGATCTTGCGAAAGAACAAGGAACGCTTGATGAAAATAAACTTAGTAAACTTGATCTTCAAAATGGCAAGTATGAGGAACAGCTTGGGTTGCTTCAGGATATTACAGCGGAGCAGTTGGAGGCATCTCGTTATGAGTTGACCCAAAACAAAGACGCTCAAGGCGACAAGCTTGTTGATACAGCCAAGAAAAATAATCGGACGCATTACCTTACTGTTTGGTCGGCTCCTGAAATGGATATGGGCGACCAGATTAAAAATGCTGGCATTGATGTCTTTAACAAGTTCGGTGGTTATGGACCTGACAAGTTAAATGATGCGGATTCTATTGTTAACTATTACAACGAGGTTGGTAAGGCCCTAAAGTATATTATTGACAATACTGCCGAAGCCGAGCGAGCGGCTGGTGGGACGTACCATAGCCTCTACCAATTCTTACTTGATGAGCAAAACGCTTTGCGTGACGATGTAGATTCTTATAATGATTCTACTGATGCCATCAATAATAATACGAATGCTCGTAGAAAGCTTCAAGCTGTTGATTTTTGGCAGAATGACAATAACAACAGTATGGACGTCAGTTTTACTTTTGACAAGGTAAATTCTGCAATCGAAACTCTAAAAAATACCATTGATGACTTTGATGCAAGCAAACTAAACGACCTCTTATGGGGAACGAATGAAGGCTTGACTGACGAACAGGCGCAAGCCTTGGCGGCACTTCGTAAAGCATTGACAGATATGGATTTCTCTGCCGATACAGATGGCGTGAACGCCTTTATTCAGGCTCTCGTACAGGTTGGGATTGTAGCACAATCTTCTGCTGGTCAGGTTGACGAGCTTGCTGCTGGCGCACAGAAGATGGAGGATATTTCTTCCAAAATGGATGAAATCCAGTCTGCGTATAAAGCTTCTACCAGTGCAATGGAAGAGTACAATCAGTATGGCTACATGAGTCTCGATTCTCTTCAGTCTTTACTGACGATGAACACCGAGTATCTGAATTGCCTTGAGCTTGTTAATGGTAAGCTCAAGGCAATTC
>ENA-OPDG01001472-OPDG01001472.1-human-gut-metagenome-genome-assembly--contig:-NODE-1472-length-16090-cov-3.701590_pt1 | contig 16090 bp, 13 predicted proteins | sample MGYA00241259_ERZ501498 | MGnify/ENA primary metagenome ERZ501498 (study PRJEB25962, sample SAMEA2042582) | human gut metagenome | biome: human gut; feature: human-associated habitat; material: faeces... | reverse complement strand
GGCGGGAGCCCTGCGGGGCGCCCACTTGGTCGCACCCATTCCTGCATTCCACACCCTTCACACCCCAACCAGCTCATCCTTTAGGGAAACCATCTGGGCGCTGACTCCTGCGGGGTGCCGCCTGACCGTGCACCTTCCCGCGTCCCGCCGCCTCTCCATCCACCCCACCACCTGCCAAGGAGGAATACCGCTATGCCAGGCACCGTCGTTATGGGCGTCATCTTTGTCGATATCAAGGGCTTCCCGTTCGGGGAGTACCACGCCACCGGCACCAATTTGGGCAGCATCCGCTTTGTCCACGGCGGTGTGGCCCGCAATGTAGCCGAGGACATGGCCCGCATCGGCAGCCCGGTCACCTTCGTCACCCTGGGGGATACCACCCCCATGAGCCGGGAGGCGATGGAGCGGCTGGAAGCGCAAAAGATCGACCTGCGGTACAGCATCCGCGTCCCGCAGAACGGCGTTGGCCTGTGGCTGGCCGTGATGGATGAAAAGGGCGCCCTGGCCGGCAGCACCAGCCAGATGCCGGATACCGAGCCGCTGGCCCGCTACCTCCAGGAAAGGGGCGAGGAGATTGTCTCCGGGGCGGATAGCGTCTGCTTGGAGATGGATATGGGCGAAGAACTTAGCGAATGGATCGTAGCACTGTGCCAAAAGTATCGGAAGGATCTCTACTGCATCTCCGCCAATATGAGCGTGGTGCAGCGTCGGCCGGACCTGCTGCGGCACACCCGCTGCTTCATCTGCAATGATATCGAGGCCGAACGGCTGCTGCACCACCCCGTTTCCCGTGCCGATCCCGAAGCCGCCGTAGAGACCATCCTGCACTACGGCCGCGGCATGGGTCTGCGCAGCATGGTGGTCACCCTCGGCTCTGCGGGCAGCGTCTACTACGATAGCATCACCGGCGATGCCGGGCACTGTCCCGCCCATAAGGTTGAGATGGTGGATTCCACCGGCGCCGGGGATGCTTTCTTCTCCGGTGTTGTCTCGGGGCTCACCCGCGGGCTTTCCCTGGGCCGGGCCGTGGCCGCAGGCACCCGTCTCGCCGCCCTCACCATCCAAAGCGATGAGGCCTGCTGCCCCTCGCTGCCGGATTTTTGGGAGGAGATGCGCCCATGAAGAGAATGCCCCTTGCCGCCGCCCGCCGCCTGTTCGATGGCCTGGTCATCGCCATGCTGGTGTGCGCCGTGCTGTTCACCCTGTCCAATAACTTCTTCCTCGGCTGCGCGGTGATCCTGCTGGGACTTGCCGCGATCCCGACGCTTTTTTACACGTGCGCGGGCGCGTTCGGGGAACTGCCGGGCTGGGGGAATATCCTGATCTTCTTTCTGGCTGATGCGCTTGCCTATCTTGTGGGCTACCGATGGCTGACGGACGGACGGCTGCGCGGGGGCGCGATGCAGCTTGCGGGCTTTGCGCTGCTGTGGGCGCTGCTGTTCGCATTTGTCTGGTTCACCTACCGCACGCCGCACCTGCCGTTGTTTTTGGATCCCGTGAGCGGCTGCTACGGCGTGCAGGTTCCTTGCTGAAACGATCCCCGCCGTGAAAACGGCGGGGAGTTTAACCGTAATATACAAATAGTATATTTTGCAGAGTTCCTGCAAAATGGAGGGGGGAAATGCGGCAAAGTATTCGACAAAAGAGTAAAAATAGAATGCGGCAGTTCCGACAGAAGTTGCCAAAAAGCGGAGAGGTGTGTGCTTTTCCGACAAAACGTCGGAATGAACGACAAGAGATTTGCGGAAGCGACAAATTTACATAATATTCTAAATAAACGATTCTACGATGAGTTATCCACAGTTTCCACAGACTTATCCACAGCAGTGCACTTCTGAAAAACGCTTGATTAGAGAGGAAAAATAGAATCGCTTTCTGTAGAATGGAAAACATATCGCAGAAATAGGTGTGTGTCGAAATTTACATAATTCTGAAACTGTTCGATTTGTAAAAGAACAGAAATTCGATTTGTTACCATAATCGGAGAATTATGCAAGCTGAGATCGCCCTCTTGCATCGGGCGGGGGAACGGAGATAAAAAGGGTATCCTCTGTCAAAAGAGGGTACCCTTTCGTATGTCAGATGATGGGATCGTCGATGTCCCTTGTTGCGTAAGCGTTGAGCGACCAGTCCGAGCGCACCCCGGCGAGGTATTCGTAGTACCCCTGCGCACCGATCATTGCGCCGTTGTCGCCGCAGAGCTTCAGCGGCGGGAGATAGAGCGTATAGCCGCGCTTCCGGCATTCTTCTTCAAGCGCTGTGCGGATGAAGGAGTTTGCGGCCACGCCGCCCGCGGCAACGAGTACCTTGCGCCCGCTTTGCTGCATGGCAAGCATCGCGCGCGGGACGAGCTCGTCGACAACCGCCTGCGTGAAGTCGCGCGCAAGCGCCGCACGGTCGAGCTGCTTTCCCGTCTGCTCGGCGTTGTGCGCAAGGTTGACGACGGCGGTCTTGAGGCCCGAAAAGCTCATATCGAGAGGGCAACCGTCAATCTTCGCGCGCGGCAGCTCGTAGACACCGCCCTCGCTCTCGTGGGTGAGCTTGTCCATCGCCGCGCCGCCGGGGTAGGGAAGGCCCAGCACGCGCGCGGCCTTGTCGAAGCATTCGCCCGCCGCATCGTCGCGCGTCGCACCGAGAAGGGCAAAGTCCGTGTAGCCGCGCACATCGACGATGAGCGTATTGCCGCCGGACATGCACAGCGCGAGGAACGGCGGCTCCCGCTCTGGGAAGGCGAGATAGTTCGCCGCGATGTGTCCGCGGATGTGATGCACGGGAATGAGCGGCACGTTCAGCGCATAGGCCGCAGACTTGGCAAAGTTCAGCCCCACGAGCACCGCGCCGATGAGACCGGGGGCGTAGGTCGCGGCCACGGCGTCGATGTCGGATTTCTGAACGCTGGCCTCTTTGAGCGCCTGCTCAGTCAGCGCGGCGATGGCCTCGATGTGCTTGCGCGAGGCGATCTCCGGCACAACGCCGCCGTAGAGCGCGTGCAGGTCGGCCTGCGACGCGATGGCGTCGGAGAGGATTTTGCGCCCGTCCTCGACGACCGCAACGGCAGTCTCGTCGCAGGAGGACTCAAAAGCGAGGATCTTCATGCCTTCGCCTCCCCGTTCGCGATGAATTCCTTCGTCATGATGATGGCGTCCTCCTTCGGGTGGTCGTAGTAGTTCTTGCGGCGTCCCTCGCCGCGGAAGCCGCGGCTGCCGTAGAGCGCGATGGCGGCATAATTGCTCTCGCGCACCTCAAGCGTCAGAAACGAAAGGCGGCTGCCCTCGGCAAAACGGATGAACACATCGAGAAGCTGCCCCGCGACCCCGCCGCGGCGGCAGTCGGGACGGACGGCCATTTTGGTGATGCAGCCTTCGTCCACAACGGCGAGCAGCCCCGCGTAGCCGACGACGCTGCCGTTTTCCGCGTCCAGCGCGACTAAGAAGGCAGAGCAGGCATTTTCCAGTTCCTCTGCGAGCATATTGCGCGACCAGGGATTGGAGAAGCACTCGCGCTCAAGCTCAGCCACGTCGTTCAGATATTCGTTTGTCATCGGGACGATGCGCACTTTTTTCTTCAACTGTTCCATAGATGTCCTCCGGTTATTTGGCTTCGAGCCAGTTTTTGCCCCAGTGCGCTTCGGCAGTCAAGGGGACAGAGAGGTGCATGGCCCCTTCCATCTCTTCGGTGAGAAGTGCCGCGACCCGTTCCTTTTCCTCCTCCGGGCATTCGACGATCAGCTCGTCGTGCACCTGCAAGATGAGCTTTGCTTCGAGCTGTTCCTTTCGCAGCCGTTTGTCGACACGCACCATCGCAAGCTTGATGACGTCTGCGGCCGTGCCCTGAATAGGCATGTTGCGTGCCACGCGCTCGCCGAACGAGCGGGTATTGAAGTTGCTCGCGGTCAGCTCGGGCAGCGCGCGGCGGCGGTGCATCAGCGTTTCGACGTAGCCGCGCTCCTTGGCCTGCGCGACGACCTCGTCCATATAGCGGCGAATGCCGGGGAAGCGCTCAAAGTAGGTCTCGATATATTCCTTTGCCTCGTACACGGGAACGCCAATGTCCTGCGCGAGCGAGAAGGCGGAGATGCCGTACACGATGCCGAAGTTGACGGCCTTCGCATGCGAGCGCATCTGCTTTGTCACCTGCTCGGCTGGCACGCCGAAGACCTGCGAGGCGGTGACGGTGTGAATGTCCTCACCGGTCAAAAATGCCGTGCGCATCGCCTCATCGCCCGCGATGTGGGCGAGCAGGCGCAGCTCGATCTGGCTGTAGTCCGCGTCGACGAGCACGCAGCCGCTTGCTGGGACGAACATCCGGCGAAATTCGCTGCCGAGCTTTGTGCGCGTGGGGATATTCTGGAGGTTCGGTTCAGTCGAGCTGAGGCGGCCCGTCGCTGTGACAGTCATCTGGAAGCTTGTGTGGATGCGCCCGTCGGGCGCGATGACCTTCAAAAGTCCGTCGCAATAGGTCGAGCGGAATTTTGCATACTGACGGTATTGCAGCACCTCTTCGACGATGGGATTCTCCCACCGCAGTTTTTCAAGCACGTCCGCGTTCGTCGACCAGCCGGTTTTCGTCTTTTTGCCGTGCGGGAGCTGCAAGCGTTCAAAGAGCACTTCGCCGAGCTGCTTGGGAGAGTTGATGTTGAACGGCCCGCCCGCTTCCTCGTAGATGTGCTGCTCGAGCGTTTTGAGCTGCGCTTCCATCTCGCTGCCGAACGCCGCGAGGGCGTTTGCATCCACGCGCATGCCGGTGTGCTCCATGCGCGCGAGCACGGCGCAGAGGGGAAGCTCCACCTCATAATAAAGCTCGTGCAGCTCGCGCTGCTCGATCATGGGGGCGAACGCTTCATAGAGCGCGCCGACGGCGCTTGCGTAGATGTGGAAGGCTGCTTCGGCCTCGGCTGTGTTGCCAAGCATCGAGAAGGCCTCGCTGTCCAAGTGCTTTGGCTCGGCAAGTGTCTGGTGGAAGTAGGCGGCAAAAAGCGAGGCGATGTCGTACTTGCCCGCCGTTGCGTCGAGAAGGTAGCCCGCAAGCGCCGTGTCGAAAACGAAGCCCTCGATGGGAAGATCGTTTTCAAGCAGCGTGCGCTGGAGATCTTTTACATTGTGACTGACCTTTTTGATGTCGGAAGAAAAGAGTGCGCGCAGGAGAGCATTCCAGTCGCCCTCATAGCGGTTGAAGTAAAACTCAGCGGAGACGGCGGTATGTTCGCCCGTATCGCAGTCGACGATTACGCCTGAGAGGTCGGGCAGCGCCAGCAGCGTCACATGCTCCGCCTTGCGGAAGAGCGCGAGATATTCTTCTGCCTTTTCCGCCGTGGTCACGGCCTCGGCGGTCACGGCGAGGTCGACCGGCTCCTCGGCGGCGGGAAGGTCGGCAGACGGCTTGAGGCCGTATTTTTCGATGAGCTTTGTGAACTCCAGCTTCATAAAGAGCGGATAGAGCGCGTCCGACGGCGATTTGCGCAGGTTGTCCTGCGGGGCAAATTCGAGCGGCGCGTCGGTGATGATGGTCGCAAGATAAAAACTCTTGCGGGCGCTCTCTTCCCCCTCGGTGAGCTTTTTGATGACGTTCGGTTTTGCCTCAATGTCCGGCAGCAGGCGGTAAATTTCATCGATGCTCTGATATTTCTGAATGAGCGCCGTCGCCGTCTTTTCCCCCACGCCGGGAACGCCGGGGATGTTGTCGCTCGCGTCGCCCATCAAGGCCTTGAGGTCGACGATGTGGGCGGGGGCAAAGCCGTAGCTTTCGAAAAACGTCTCGGGTGTCATGTCCTTTGTCGTGGTCTGGCCCATGCGCGAGGAGATGAGCTTGACGGTCGTGTGCTCGGTGACGAGCTGGAGAGAGTCCTTGTCTCCCGTGGCGATGACGCAGTCCCATCCCTCTTTTTCACACTTGCGCGAGATCGTGCCGATGAGGTCGTCCGCTTCAAAGCCTGTGAGCTCGTAGCGGGGAATGTTCATCGCGTCGAGCACATCCTTGAGCACCGGCATCTGCATGGCGAGCTCTTCGGGCATGGCGTGGCGCGTGGCCTTGTAGCCCTCGTATTCCAGGTGGCGGAAGGTCGGCTCGCGGCGGTCAAAAGCGACGCAGAGCGCCTCGGGCTTCTCTTCATCAAGAAGACGCGAGAGCATCGTGAGAAAGCCGAAGATCGCGTGGGTGAAAAACCCGTCGCGCGTGGTGAGCGGACGGACGCCGTAATAGGCGCGGTTGACGATGGAGTTGCCGTCAAGCACCATCAATTTCATGGGAAGCACCTCCCAAAGTGCAAATTCTTACTAAATATAGTATAGCGCAAAGCAACCAAAAACACAACAAAAACCGCGCCGCCTCTCGGTGAGGAATGAGAAAGTATCGTGAGAATGGACAGAACGCTTGCAATTTCTTGGCAAGATGTTTATAATATTGACTGAAAATCTGTTATGCTTCCTAATTTTTTGTTAGGCTGGCGGGCAGAAAAACAACCAGAAAGGGAGAAAACTATGGAAAAGCTATTTCAGCTCAAGGCCAACGGCACCACGGTGCGCACCGAGCTTCTTGCCGGTCTGACCACCTTTATGACCATGGCCTACATCATCGCGCTCAACCCGAACCTGCTGACCAACTTTGCCGTGGGTACGCCGCTGTGGAACGGCGTGTTCCTCGCCACCTGCATCGCCTCCGCCATCGGCACGATCTGCATGGCATTTCTTGCCAACAAGCCCTTCGTCATGGCGCCCGGCATGGGCCTCAACAGCTTCTTCGCCGTCGTTGTTGCCAACATCGCCGTCATCAACGAGTGCGAGTACGAAACCGCCTTCCAGGCGGCGCTCGTCATCATTCTGGTGGAGGGCATCGTGTTCCTGATCCTCACGCTCTTAAAGGTGCGCGAGAAGATCGTCGAGGCGATCCCCCTCGGCGTGCGCTACGGCATCGCCCCTGCCATCGGTCTCATGCTGATGAACGTCGGTCTCGGCTCCAACGTTGGCATCTATGCCGAGGGCAACGGCTTTGCAAGCCCCTTCTACATGATGCGCGACTTCTTCGGCGCGCTCACGCCCAGCATCATCAAGGGCAGCATGGGCGAGGTGGGCTACCACACGATGGTCCTCACCGTTGTGACGGCCTTCCTCGGCGTGTTCGTCATGGTTGTGCTTGCCAAGAAGGGCGTGAAGGCGGCGGTGCTGCTCGGTATGCTCTTCTCCTCCGTCATCTACTGGGCGGGCAGCGCCATCTTCCTGCATGTGAACCCCTTTGCAAGCCTTGCAACGGCAAGCTTTGCTCCGCCCTTTGCCGACATGGTCTCCACCACGCTCTTCAAGTTTGACTTTGCGGGCTTTGTGAACATCGGCTGGTTCACCGCCATCACGCTTGTCATCACCTTCTGCATGATCGACATGTTCGACACCATCGGCACCCTCGTCGGCACGGCCTCCCGCGCCGGCATGGTCGATGAAGAGGGCAACATGCCCAACATGAAGGAAGCGCTGCTCTCCGATGCCATCGGCACGGTCGCGGGCGCCTGCACCGGCACCTCCACCGTCACGACCTTCATCGAGTCCGCCTCCGGCGTGGAAGCGGGCGGCCGCACGGGCCTTACCTCGCTCACCGCGGCGGTGCTGTTCCTCGCCTGTATGTTCCTTGCGCCCATCGCCGCCATCATCCCCGGCGCTGCGACCTCTGCCGCGCTCATCTATGTCGGCGTTCTGATGCTCCAGGGTCTCAAGAATGTGGACTTCGGCGACATGGATCAGATGCTACCCGTGGCGGTCATGCTCATCGGCATGCCGATCTCCGGCTCCATCGGCCACGCCATTGGCCTCGGCCTCATCTCCTACACCTTCGTCAAGGTGCTCTCCGGCAAGGCCAAGGACGTGAGCGCGCTGACGTATGTGATCTCCGCGCTGTTCCTCGTCAAGTTCTTCGTCGTGGTGTAAGCGAGTATCAAGCTTCAAAAGAGCGTTCCTTTGGGAACGCTCTTTTTTATGCGCTGCAATGTTCGGAAAAAATTATGAAATGCGCTCTTGACAGATCGGGGGGGCGGGATATTATTCTAAAGTTATGAAAAAGCAATTGACAAGCGGAAAGAAAAGAGGGAAAGCACATGCTCTATATTGACCACCTGAGCAAAACCTTCGGCGAGAAGAAGGCTGTGGACGATCTGACGCTCCACATCGCGCCGGGCGAGATCTACGGCTTCATCGGGCACAACGGCGCGGGCAAGACCACAACGCTCAAGTCCGTCGTCGGTATCCAGCAGTTCGACGCGGGGACGATCACCATCGGCGGGCATTCCATTCAGGACGATCCCATCGCCTGCAAGAAAATGCTGGCCTATATCCCGGACAACCCTGACCTTTACGAGTTTATGACGGGCATCCAGTACCTCAATTTTATTGCCGACATCTTCGGCGTGGAGGCGGAAACGCGGCAAGCGCGCATCCGCAAGTATGCCGAGCTTTTCGCGCTGACGGACGACCTCGCCCAGCCCATCGCGGCCTATTCGCACGGCATGAAGCAGAAGCTTGCCATCATTTCCGCCTGGCTGCACGAGCCGAAGCTCATTTTGATGGACGAGCCGTTTGTCGGCCTCGACCCCAAGGCTTCGTATATCCTAAAGGGCATGATGCGTGAGGTGTGCGACGCGGGCGGCGCGATCTTCTTTTCGACCCATGTGCTCGAGGTCGCCGAAAAGCTCTGCGACAAGGTCGCCATCATCAAGGGCGGAAGGCTCATCCGCTCCGGCACGATGGAGGAGGTCAAGGGTGACGATTCGCTTGAGGAGGTCTTCCTTGAGCTGGAGGGCGAATCATGCTGAAAACGCTCGTCAAAAAGCAGCTGATGGAGATCTTCCGCAGCTACTTTTACAATGCCAAAACGAATCAGAAACGCTCAAAAAACGCAGTCGTCGGATATATCGTGCTTTTCACCTTTGTGATGATCGTCATCATCGGCGGAATGTTCACGGTGATGAGCCTTGCGCTCTGCGTGCCGCTCGCGCAGGTGGGGATGAGCTGGCTCTACTTTGCGATCATGAGCCTGATGGCGACCTTTCTCGGCGCGTTCGGCAGCGTGTTCAACACCTACGCGGGGCTGTATGCCGCAAAGGACAACGACCTGCTGCTCTCGCTCCCCATTCCGGTGCGGACGCTGATGGCTTCGCGCCTGCTCGGGGTCTACCTGATGGGACTTATGTACGCCGCGGTCGTCATCGTGCCGGCGGTCATCGTCTACTGGATGCGTGTCTCGGCAGCGCCGATGGCGATCCTCGGCGGCGTGCTGCTGACGGTGCTCATTTCGGCCTTTGTCCTCACGCTCTCCTGCGCGCTCGGCTGGCTCGTCGCAAAGGTCAGCCGCAAGCTCAAACGCAAGAATTTCATCACGGTCATCGTCTCGCTCGCGGGCATCGCGGTGTATTATTTCTTCGTCTTCAAGGCGCAGACTGCCATGGAAGCGCTCGTCGCCAACGCCGCGCTCTACGGCGAGAAGGTCAAGGGCGCGGCGCATCCGCTCTATCTCGTCGGCTGTGTCGGAACGGGCGACGGGCGCGCGATGCTGCTCGTCTCGCTCATCGTCGCGGCGCTGTTTGCGCTGATGTGGGCGCTGCTCGCGCACAGCTTTTTGAAGCTTTCGACCGCGACGGGCGCGTCGGGACATACTGTCTACCGCGAACGGACGCTCAAGCGCCAAAGCGCGGACGCGGCGCTTTTCCAAAAGGAGCTTGCGCGCTTTACGGCCAGCCCGAACTATATGCTCAACTGCGGACTTGGTATCCTGCTGCTGCCGGTCGCGGGCGTGGCACTCGTGATCAAGGGCGGGGAACTCCTGCCGCTTTTGCAGATGGCCTTCGGCAACCGCGGCGGCTGCGTGGAGGTGCTGCTGTGCACGGGTGTGTGCACCATCGCGGCGATGAACGACATGGCGACGCCCTCTGTTTCGCTCGAGGGGAAAAACCTCTGGCTTGCACAGTCGCTGCCGGTCACGCCCTGGCAGGTGCTGCGCGCAAAGCTCAAGGTGCAGCTTGCACTCACGGCGATCCCGGCGCTCGTGCCGCTTGCGTGCATGGTGCTTGTGTTGCCGCTCACGCCCGCGCTGCCGCTCATTTTCGTCACGGCGCTTTCGTACACCGTGTTTTCCGCCTGCCTTGGGCTGACGCTTGGCGTGATACGGGCGAACCTTACATGGACGAATGAGCTTGCGCCCATCAAGCAGAGCCTTGCGGTGGCGATTGCCATGTTCGGCGGCTGGGCCTACGCGCTACTGCTCGCGGGGCTGTATCTGCTGCTCGGCTGGCGCATCGGCGCGGCGGTGTATCTTGTGCTGTTCTCGGCTGCAACGATCGCGGCGGCGCTCGCGCTTCTCAAGTGGCTCAAGACGAAGGGCGCGCAGCGTTTAGCCGCGCTGTAACAATAAAACGAAAGGGAGACGGTTCCAAGTCGAACCGTCTCCTTTTTTTGTCTCAGCACTCCATGTGCTTGCCGAGAAAGCCCGCAATGGCCTGGGCGAGTTTGTACTCCGTTTCGCCTGCGTTGGATTCCCCTTCGGTGCCGACAAAGACCACAAGCCCCAGCGCGTCGCCTTCGGAAATGATGGGCGCAGCGATGAGCGCGCAGTAGCGGTCGAGCGACTCGGTGACATAGGCGCTGCGCTCGCTCGGCGCGGCGCGGTAGATGCCGCGTCCTTCCATGATCTGCTCTAACTGAGGGCTAATGCGCTTGCCGATGAGGTCGCGGCGCGCGCTGCCCGCCGCGGCGATGACGCTGTCGCGGTCGGTCACGGCCACGCTTGTGCCGGTCGACTTGCTCAGCGTGTCGCACAGCTGCGCGGCAAACTCGTCCACGCCGCCCATGAGCGAGTACTTCTTAAAAATGACCTCCCCGTCCTTGCTCGTGTAGATCTCCAACGGGTCGCCCTCGCGGATTCTCATGGTGCGGCGGATCTCCTTGGGAATGACAACGCGGCCAAGGTCGTCGATCCGTCTGACAATTCCGGTTGCTTTCATCTATCAAAACTCCTTTTATACTCGATAAACTGCACTTAGTCTTTGGAAAAGCCGCCAATTTATCCAAAGGCGGCGTTGGAAGATTTTACAGCCTGCGGACAAACCACCGAATCAGATGTTCTCTGATCCGGTGGTTTGTAATTTTTGCCGAATTTCTTCCTCTGCTTTTCAATCATACCGCCGAATTCTTACGCATCACTTGCGAAAACGGAGCAAACCCCTTATAGTTAAAATGTTGTACTGCGCGTTGCGTGGCGCGGAATAAAAAAGGAAATGGTGCGATGTGATGATGAAGAGAGCAAAGCTGACAGCACAGCAGCAGAAAAAACGGGACGTCCTGTTGGACGTGCTGACGGTTCTGTTTGCCTGCCCGCTCATCTCGGCGGCGATCGCGGTATTCAATGTGCCGAACGATATTGCGCCGGGCGGCGTAGCCGGTCTTTCCACGGCGCTGGCAGAGGTGTTCCCGCCCATCAGCGTGGGCGTGTGGATGGTCATGCTGAACACGCCGCTGCTGCTTGCAGCATGGCGCAGATTCAAGCGCCGTGCGCTTGTCATGACGCTTGCGGCCACGGGTTCCGTTGCCGTGCTGGTAGATATTTTCGGACTGCTGCTGCCGGCCTACTCCAATAATCCTCTGCTCGCGGCGATCGCGGGCGGCACGTTCACGGGCCTCGGCGCGGGACTGCTGCTGCAAAGAGGGATCAGCACCGGCGGAACAGATCTTCTGGCACTGCTGTTGCGAAGGATCTTTCCGAATCTGCGCACGGGAATGCTGATGCTCTGCATCGACATCTCGGTCGTCACCTTTGCGGTCATCGTCTTTAAGGATATTGAGGTCGCCCTGTATTCAGCGATCGCAATTTTCATTGTTTCGAAGATCGTTGACGCCATTGCACAGGGCGTGGACTATGCCAAGGTCATCTACACCGTGACGGAGCACGGCGACGAGGTCTCGCGCGCAGTTACGGAACGCGCCGACCGCGGCACGACGATCGTGAAGGCGCAGGGCGGCTATGCGCGCGGCGACAAGCAGATCGTTATCACCGTTGCCCGCCGCAACAGTCTTGCGCAGATCCTGCGGATCATCAAAGAGACCGATCCGGGCGCTTTTACCTTCGTCACCGACTCGACCGAGGTGCACGGTCAGGGGTTCAAGGTGCAGTAGAAGTTCTCTCAAGTCAAATAAAGCATCTGCGGAAGCGCGCTGTATCCGGATCATGGCGGCTGCTTTTCGTGTGACAAAAGGAAAAACCACGTGCCGCGGCACGTGGTTTTTGTTGGTTCGCTTACAGCAGCGGGGCAATGATGCGCATGGCCGGGCCGATGAGCTTGCGCAGGAACGGATCGTTTTTGAGCAGTTCGTAGTCCGCGCGGACGCAGTGCGTGAGCGTTTGCTGAAAATCGCGCTCGATGTTGGCGATCTCCGGCGCCTCGTAGAGGTAGGAGGCACACTCGAAATGGTGGTACAGGCTGCGATAGTCGAGGTTGATCGTGCCGACGACGGCCTTGCGGTCGTCGCTGACAAAGACCTTGGCATGCACAAAACCCGGCTCATACTCGTAGATCTGCACGCCGTTTTCCAAAAGGCGGCGGTAATAGGTGTGCGCGAGCGAGAAAGCGATCTCTTTATCAGGCACATGGGGCAGAATGAGCTGCACCTCCACGCCGCGGCGCGCGGCGTAGGTCAGCGCCGTGACCATCTCGTTGTCCATGATGAGATACGGCGTCATGATGTGCACATAGCGGTTGGCGCGGTTGATGATGTCCAGATACACCATTTCGCCGACGAGGTCACGGTCGAGCGGACTGTCGCCGTAGGGAATGACATAACCCGGCGTCTTTTCGCGCGGCGGCTGCGCAATATCGAGATACTGCCGGTAGCTTTCCGGCGCGAGGTGGAGGGAACTGACGTCCCACATCTGCAAAAACATCAGTGTCAGGCTGCGCACGGCGTCGCCGCGCAGGACGATGGCTGTGTCCTTCCAGTGGCCGTAGCGCGAGGAGAGGTTGATGTACTCGTCGGAGAGGTTGATGCCGCCCGTGAAGCCGACCTTGCCGTCGATGACCATGATCTTGCGATGGTCGCGGTAGTTGTAGTGCGTGGAGACGAACGGGCGCAGCGGGGCGAACATCTTGCAGGCGATGCCGAGCTTCTGGAGCTTTTTGGGATAATTGTAGGGCAGCAGCGCCACGGCGCAGGTGCCGTCGTACATGACGCGAACCTCCACGCCGGCGTTGACCTTTTCTTTCAGAATTTCCAGCACGCGGCCCCACATGTAACCCTCCTTAACGATGAAATACTCAAGGAAGATGAAATGCTCGGCCTTTTGCAGCTCATCGAGCATCACGTCGAACGCATCGTCGCCGAGCGGAAAATACTCCGCCTCGGTGTTCCGGTAGCAGGGAAAGCCGCAGGAACTGAGATAGGTGGCAAGATTCCGAAGCCCTTCCGGCAGCGCTTCGCTCGGGCAAGCGTCAGCACAGGGGGCAAGGTCTTCCGTCTGCGCCAGGATGTCGTTGTAGCGGCGGATCATCAGCCGGTGGCCAAGGTCGGTTTTGATGTAGATATACAGGATCAAACCAAAGACGGGCAAAATGGCGAGAATGAAAAACCACGTGAGCTTGATGGTCGGGTTGTCGTCGTTTCCGAAGAGGAACAGCACGACCGCGGCGGAAAGCAGCGAGCTGCCGCCCCAGAAATAGGGGAGGAAGCCCTCCAGATAGCGGAAGCCGGCAAACAGAAACAGGATCTGGACGATCAGCGACACAATGATGATGCCGGTGCGGCCGAATACGATCTGGATCAGCTTGCGTTTGCCTTTTTCGAGCAGCAGAATGCGATTGTCTTCTTTTTCCATAGATGTCCTTTCTCAGACTGACCGTGCCTGCGGGGCGGCGCGGGGCATAACCCTATACTAAAGGCATATTTACTTCATCATAGCATGACTTTTGAAAAAAGCCAACCTGTTTTCGCGGGGAAACGGGCGCGGCGGCGCGAAACGGCACTTGGCGATTCTGCTTTCCTGTGTTAGAATAAGAAAAAAGGAAAAAGGAGCGGGCGGATGGAAAAGGCAACACAACTCCACAATATCCCGCCGCTGTACGATAAAAGTTCCCGCGTGCTGATCCTTGGCTCGTTTCCATCGGTCAAGTCGCGCGAAGCGGCATTTTTTTACGCGCATCCGCAAAATCGCTTTTGGCCGACACTCGCCGCCGTTCTGGGCGAGGCAGCGCCGAAAACGGTCGAGGACAAGCGCTCTCTCGTTCTGCGGCATGGCATTGCCCTGTGGGATACCATCGGCTCGTGCGAGATCGCGGGCTCGTCAGATGCGAGCATCACGAACGTTGTGCCGAACGATCTGCGCGTCATTCTGGAGACGGCGGATATTCAGGCTATTTTCTGCAACGGCGGCACATCGTACGCAAGCTACAATAAATACTGCCGCGCGATGACGGGGCGCGAAGCGGCCAAGCTGCCGTCTACCTCGCCTGCAAACGCGCGCTGGACGCAGGATAAGCTCTTGCGCGCATGGCGCGAAGCGCTTTTACCTTACCTGTCGGAGGTTTGACAAAAGTTGACAAAACGGGCGCAAGGGGATATGATACAGCGCGCGTAACGAAAAGGAGAACGATCCATGGCAGATAAAGCAGCCTCTCTTCGCAGGGAGCAAACCGTATTATTTACAAACCGTCAGCTCGTTGCCCTGATGTGGCCGCTGCTGCTCGAGCAGTTCCTGGCGATCACGGTTGGCCTTGCCGACTCGCTGATGGTGGCGACCGTCGGTGACGCGGCGATCAGTGCGGTGTCGCTGGTCGATTCGATCAGCAACCTGATGATCTATATTTTCTCTGCCATGGCGACCGGCGGCGCGGCTGTCGCGGGACAGTACATCGGGCAGAGGCAGAAAGAGGATGCCTGCCATGCAGGCCAGCAGCTCATTGCGCTGCTGGCCGCGGTGTCGGTCTTCTTCGTGGCGCTGCTGTACCTGTTCCGCACGCAGATATTGACCGTGATGTTCGGCCACATCGAGCCGGACGTCATGGCGGCGACGAACACCTATTATTTATATGTGATGGCGTCCATTCCCGGCATTGCGCTCTATAACGGCGGCGCGGCGCTCTGGCGCACGATGGGCAGAAGCGACATTTCTCTCAAGGTCTCACTGCTGATGAACGGCATCAATGTGGTGGGCAACGCCATCTGCATTTTTGTGCTGAAAATGGGCGTGGCCGGTGTTGCCGTCCCTACGGTGGTTTCCCGGTGCGTGGCGGCGGTGGTCATTCTGCTTCTCGCGGCCAAGCCCAAGCAGGAGCTTTGCCTGAAATGGGGCGCCATTTGCCATGCTGACGGCAAAATGATAGGAAGTATCCTGAGAATCGGCGTTCCCAACGCCTGCGAGAACAGCTTCTTCCAGCTGGGACGGCTGATCGTGGTAAGCATGATCGCCCTGTTCGGCACGGTGCAGACCTCCGCCAACGCGGTGGCGAACACCTTGGACAGCGTGGGCATCATCATCGGGCAGGCTATGGGACTTGCCATGGTGACGGTGGTTGGCCAGTGCGTGGGCGCTGGCGACCCGGCGCAGGTCAGGCACTATGTTAAAAAACTTTTGCTCTGGTCGTATCTGTCCATGGCCGTGTGCAATGTCCTGATTATCGTATTTGTCGAAGATCTGATTTCTCTTTACAGTTCCCTGTCGCCAGAGACGGTGGAGTTGACGAAGACGCTGGTCATTATTCATGAGAGCTGTGCCATCCTTTTGTGGGCGGCGGCCTTTGTCCTGCCCAACGCCTTGCGGGCGGCCAATGACGTGCGCTTTACCATGTGGGTGGGAGTTGGCTCCATGGTGGCGTTCCGCATCCTCGGTTCATGGATCCTGTGCGTTCAGATGGAGTGGGGCGCGATAGGCGTCTGGATCGCCATGATTATTGACTGGGTATGCCGGACCACGTTCTTTGTGACCCGGATGATTTCGGGAAAATGGCAGAGTAAATATATTCCTTCATGACATGTTTCGCCGCCGATGGGTTTTCCATCGGCGGCGCTTCTGTGTTACGGATTTTCCCCGAAATCCGGCATAGATTCAAACCGGCGCTGTTCCCCGCGCCACG
>ENA-OPDG01001469-OPDG01001469.1-human-gut-metagenome-genome-assembly--contig:-NODE-1469-length-16108-cov-4.104217_pt1 | contig 16108 bp, 11 predicted proteins | sample MGYA00241259_ERZ501498 | MGnify/ENA primary metagenome ERZ501498 (study PRJEB25962, sample SAMEA2042582) | human gut metagenome | biome: human gut; feature: human-associated habitat; material: faeces... | reverse complement strand
CTTTTGTTGATGTTGCCGAAATGTATAAATTTTCATCCCAGCGCTTGAAAAATGACGGTTTGAGTGGTATAACTTCAAGTTGATGGTTAGTGATATCTAATTTAAATTCGAGTTAGCTAACCTGACCGCAATCATGCGGATCAAAAAACACGGAGGTAAATCATTATGAGCATGGAAAAATTGGGTGCATTTGTTGGCGGCGCACTGTTTGCAACGGTCGGCGCGAAGATTCTCGCAAGCAAAGATGCCCAGAAGGTGTATGTGTATACGACGCCAGCCGCGCTGCGCGAGAAGGAGGACGTCATGGCAGTCGTGACGAACATCAAGGAGATCGCGGGTGACGTTCTGGCCGGCGCCAAGGCGTTCAACGAGAAGCGCGCAGCCGAGCAGGCTGAGGTCATTGAGGACACGGCAGAGAAGGCTGAGTAAGTATGAAATGCACAATCCTGCATGAAATCCGAGGCCGTATGCGCGTGCATACAATGCAGGGTGCCATGTCGCTGCAACAGGCGGACATTCTGGAAGCATACCTGAACCGGACCCCGGGCGTGACGAAAGCGACGGTCTATGACCGCACCGGTGACGCCGTGATTTGCTACGACTGTCCGCGTACGGCCGTGGTCAAGGCGCTCTCATCCTTTGCCTATGCAAACGAGCAGGCGCTTGCGCCGGAGCACAGCAGCCGTGCCATGAATCGCGAGTTCGAGGACAAGCTGGTCGCATCGCTATGCTGGCGCGGCATTAAGCAGCTGTTTGTTCCGAGCTCTGTGCGCACGCTGATTACGGTCGCGCGCTCCGTGCCGTATATCAAGGCCGGACTGACGTGTCTGATGCACAAGAAGATCCAGGTACCGGTGCTGGATGCAACGGCAATTTCGGTCTCGATGCTGCGTAAGGACTTCAAGACGGCAAGCTCCATCATGTTCCTGCTGGGCATCGGCGACACTCTTGATGAGTGGACGCATAAGAAGTCCGTTGCTGATCTCGCGCAGACCATGTCCCTGAATGTGGATAAGGTCTGGGTGCGCACCCCGCAGGGCGAGGTGCTGGTACCGTTGACCCGCGTCCACGCCGGGGACGAAGTGGTGGTGCGCTCCGGCAACATGATCCCGCTGGACGGCACCGTCATCGAGGGCGAAGCCATGGTCAACCAGGCCGCTCTGACCGGCGAGTCCATGCCGGTGCGCAAGACCATCGGTGCCACCGTCTACGCCGGCACTGTGGTGGAAGAGGGCGAGTGCGTCCTGACCACCAGGGCCGAGGGCGGCGCGAACCGCTACGACAAGATCGTGGCCATGATCGAGGAGTCCGAGAAGCTGAAGTCCAGCACCGAGAACCGTGCGCTGGCTCTGGCCGACCGTCTGGTCCCCTGGTGCCTCGGTGCTACCGTCGTCACCTACGCCCTGACCCGGAACGCCACCCGCGCCATCTCCTGCCTGATGGTCGATTTCTCCTGCGCCCTCAAGCTCTCCATGCCGCTGGCCGTTCTTTCTGCCATGCGCGAGTGCGGCGCAAGCCATATCACCGTCAAGGGCGGCAAGTACCTCGAGACCCTGTCCAAGGCCGACACCATCGTCTTCGACAAGACCGGCACCCTGACCCGCGCTACCCCCAAGGTGGTCAAGGTCGTCCCCTTCTCCGGCTGCAGCGAGAGCGAAGTTTTGCAGCTGGCCGCCTGCCTCGAGGAGCACTTCCCCCACTCGATGGCCAATGCTGTCGTCCGGGAGGCCAAAGAGCGCGGCATCTCCCACGAAGAGATGCACTCCGAGGTAGAGTATATCGTGGCCCACGGCATCGCCAGCCGCGTCAGCGGTGAGCGGGTCGTCATCGGCAGCCACCACTTCGTCTTTGAGGACGAGCACTGCACCATCCCCGAGGACGAGCGCGAGAAGTTCGATAACCTTGAGCCGGAGTACTCTCACCTCTATCTGGCCGCTTCGGGCCGTCTGGCCGGCGTCATCTGCATCGCCGACCCGCTGCGTCCGGAAGCTTCCCGCGTGCTGCGCGCTCTGCGCGGCCTCGGCATCACCAACACCGTCATGATGACCGGTGACAGCGAGCGCACCGCCGCCGCCATCGCAAAGCAGGTGGGTGTGGACCAGTTCTTCGCCGAAGTCCTGCCCGAGGACAAGGCTGCTTTCGTCCAGAAGGCCAAGAGCGAGGGCCACACCGTCGTGATGATCGGCGACGGCATCAACGACTCCCCCGCCCTCTCTGCCGCTGACGTCGGCATCGCCATCAACTCCGGCGCTGCCATCGCCCGCGAGATCGCAGACGTGACCATCAAGGCCGACAGCCTCGAGGAGCTGGTCATCCTCAAGACCATCGCCAACTCCCTGCAGCGCCGTGTCAGCGCCAACTACCACTTTGTGCTGACCTTCAACTCTGCCCTCATCGCGCTGGGGGCAATGGGCATCCTGCAGCCTGCGTCCTCTGCCATGCTGCACAACCTCTCCACCATCGGCATCAGCCTCAAGAGCATGACCAATCTCCTGCCGGAGAATCAGGTTCCGCAGCTGAAGGCGTAAACCACCTAACCATAAACAGAAAAGCCCCCGGGCAGAGCGCACCGCCAAACGGCCTTGCATGTTCCTGCCCGGGGGCTTTCATTGTTTCGCATTGCTCCACAAACGCGAAGTTGTAAATACATGTTTTCCCAAGTTCTTTTGCCATATCATGTATTCTTGAATTTAACATCAAATCTACAATTCTATCAGGCTCTTACTTTTCCATTTTCCACTCTTCCATCTAAGCACCATTCCAATTGCTCTAGCGCACTCATCACCCGCCATGGCAATATATGCTCCTACCGCCAGAAGTCCCATGTGTATTCCAAGAAAATATGTTCCACCAACTGCAAACAGATACATAAATATTGCACCAATTATAACTGGAAAAATAGCATCTCCACTTGTTTTTAATGCCTGTCCATATACAAGATTTGTCACTCTTCCAAATTCAAGGAATATATCTACTATCAACAATTTTACTACAAGCTCAATCATCTGTGTATCATCCGTAAATATATGAACGATAAAACGTCCGGTCATTGCAAATGTCACAGAAAAGCACGTTGCTGTTACAAGACCATATATCACAGCTTTCCGTGTACCCCTGTCACATTCCTCATACTTCTTTGCCCCGATTCTCCAGCCAGTCATAATAGCATTTGCCTGTGCAAGTGCTGCCCCCACACAATATGAGAAATTGGCTATCTGCATAGCATACGAACGAGCTGTAACATTCATTCCATCCGTATCCATCTGGTTCATAAAACGCACTATAAATGTCATTGCTACATTATAAAGTGCTGTCTCAAATGCAGAAGGAAACCCAATCTTAACAATCTGTGCAAGTATCCTTCGTGGTTGTTCACGTTCAGGGCTCTGCTTTGCTTTTATAAGTACAGCCCCCATTGCCGCTACAATAATAAGATTCACAGCTTTTGAAATAACTGTTGCAGTAGCAACTCCCATGACTCCCCAGTGAAACACAAACAGGAATACTGAATTCAGTATAATATTAATTACATTACCGACAACTGTCCCTATCAAGGAATGTTTTGTATATCCAAATACTCTTAAATAGCTGGAAAAAATAGGAATAAGCGCATTTAAAAAGCTTGCGCCTCCAACAATTTTAAGATATGTTTCAGCTGATTCAAGCAAAGCAGGAGCAATACTCACTGCCCTCAGTATCCCTCCTGAAAAGACAGCAAGAACAACAGATATCAAGATACCTGTCAGTGCATTAAATACAAGTCCAAGCTGTCTCGCCTGATATGCAATTCCAGGTCTTCCAGCCCCGATATTCTGTGACATCACCGCTACCATACCAGATGATATTACCCCGAACATAATGATAAAAACACTTATATATGTATTTGCTGTTCCGACAGCCCCAACAGCCTGGTCGCTTACTGATGATAACATCAGTGTATCAACCATACCTGAAAGCATATAAAATAAAGTTTCCAGACATATTGGCACAGATAGTTGTGTCAACGTTTTTCTTTCACCTTGCATGTTTTCCTCCATAAATTCCGATTTATTGAGTTGAGTATACCACACCACCCGTCAAGATTCCACTTTCACACGCAAAAAGTCCCCTGCCAGCACCGCACCGATGCCGACAGGGGACTTGCCGTTTTACAATATTATTTTCTTATTCCAGCCCGATCTGCTGTGCATATTCTTCCAGCAGTTCCCGCTCCAGGAACGGCGTCTTGACGCCCTCGCGGTCGCGGTAGGTCTCGTGACCCTTGCCGATGACAGCGATCAGGTCGCCCTCCTGCGCATGATCCACCGCGTAGTGCAGTGCGTCCAGACGGTCCGGGATTTCCACGAACTTGGCGTCCGGATTGCCCTTGTTCATGCCCACGCGGATGTCGGCGAGGATGTCCTCCACCTTCTCAAAGCGGTTGTTGTCCTCAGTGAGGATGGAGAAATCGGCCATCTTGGCGCAGATCTCGCCCATGCCGTAGCGGCGCAGCTTGGAGCGGTTGCCGCCGCAGCCGAACACCACCACCAGACGGTGGGGCTTGTAGGCGCGCAGGGTGGTAAGCAGGCTCTCGGTGGATACCTCGTTGTGAGCGTAGTCCAGCAGGATGGTGAACTTTTTGCTGATGGGCACCAGCTCCACGCGGCCCTTGACCACGCACTTGCCCAGACCATCGTGGATGGCGGCATCCGGCAGGCCCAGCACCTTGCCCACGGCCAGCGCTGCCAGCGCATTGTACACGCTGAACTCGCCGGGCATGTTCACCTTCACGTCCATCTCGTCCTTGCCGGTAACATGGAACTTCACGCCCAGGAAGTCGTGGGTGCGCAGCAGCTCAAAGCCGGTCTCGCGGTAATCGGCCTGTGCGGCGCGGCCATAGGTCACCAGCTTGCAGGTGTGGCCTTCCAGCAGCGCTTCGGTGTTCTCGTCGTCGATGTTGACCACGCCCACATCACAGCGCTTGAACAGCTGGCCCTTCCAGCTGCGGTATTCCTCAAAGGTCTTGTGCTCGCCGGGGCCGATGTGGTCGGGCGAGAGGTTGGTGAAGACACCGATGTCGTAATGGATGCCCGCCACGCGGTCCATCATGAGGCCCTGACTGGACACCTCCATCAGCGCCGTATCGCAGCCGGCGTCCAGAAACTCCCGGAACGTCTTCTGCAGCTCATAGCTCTCAGGGGTGGTGTTGGCCGTCTCCTGATGGTGGCCGAGGAAGTAGATGCCGTTGGTGCCGATCATGCCCACTTTGCGGCCTGCGGCTTCCAGCACGCTCTTTATCATGTGGGTGGTGGTGGTCTTGCCCTTGGTACCGGTGACACCGATCATGGTCATCCGGCGGGAGGGGTTGCCGAACAGGTTGCCGCTCATGAGTGCCAGCGCATAGCGGCTGCTCTCCACCTTCAGCACGGCAGCACCGGGGACGGTGGAAAGGTCGATGTCGTGCTGGACCACCAGCGCCGTCACGCCGTCGGCCACGCACTGGGCGGCGTAGTCGTGGCTGTCCCGCTGGGTACCCACGATGCAGACGAAAAGCCGGCCCGGGGCCGCCTTGCGGCTGTCGTAGATGATGTCCTCGATGTCAAGTTCAAGGCTGCCCTGCACCAGCGTATAGGACACGCCCTCCAACAGTTGTTCCAGTTTCATCGTTCAAATGCTCCTTATTGCTGTTCTGCCGCTGCGGCAGTAGGGTCTTCGGCGGGCGCGGCTTCCGCGCCCTCAGTATCGGGTTCGGTGCCGGAGGCTTCCTCCGGCTGGCTCTCGGCTTCTGCCTCCGCCGGGGCGGCAGGCTCTTCCGGGGCCGTCCAGCCCGAGGGCAGGGTCGGCTCACCCTGTGCGAAGCGGAATTTGCGGCTGGAAGAGGCGCTCAGGTGGCTCAGATCCAGCATACCGGTGTCGGTGGGCGAGCAGCCCTTGCCGTCCTCGTTGAGCAGGACATACTTTGCCAGCCGGAGTTTGTAGTCCAGCTCATTCAGGGTACCCAGAAGCACGCTGATGCGGCCCTGATACAAAAACGCCATCTGCTCCGGGTCCTCGAACTCGATGCGGGTGACATCCGCCCCCAGCTCACTGCTGTCCAGTGCGGTCAGCAGAGTGTTCAGGGACTCGAGCCGCTTATCCGTGGGCGGTCCGGCCTCGCTGGATGCGGCGCTGTCAGACGCCGCGCTGCCCGAAGACGCGCCGGACTGTCCTGTCTCAAATTCCAGCTGTGTACCCGGCGTCGTGGATACCGGCTCGCCGCCGCAGAGGATGATAAGGTCCGGCTGGGCCGAATCCTGATCCAGTATCTTCAGCCCCGCAGAAAGGCTCAGCCAGCCGCCGGACGTCTGCATGGCGTAGACGGCAGTGGCCGCGTTGGTCCGCACCACTACGGTGTTAGGGTAATCCCGCTCCACCCGGATATTTTCCAGCAGCGGGAACTGCTTTTCCAGCGCAGCGGCCTTTTCGGCGGGGTCGAAGCTGAAGATGTTCTCTTCCGCGTGGACGCCCAGCGCCTGCAGGATCTCAGCGCTGGAATAGCCGCCCACCTCCTGCACCACCTCTCCATCGACCGCCACTTCTAAGGTGTTTATCTTGAAGAGCATGGTCACGGTGAGGTAGACGCCCACCCCGATGACACAGAGCAGCAGCGCCAGCGCCGTCAGGCGGCGGATGGCCCTGCGGCGGCGGACAGCGGCACGAGTCAGACGGCGCTTCTTTCTACCCTCCCGCCGGGCCGGGCTGCGGAGGTTCGCCTCCGTGGGGCGGTAGCGCCCGCCGCTCTGGGGCCTCCGGGCGCTCTGGACATTCTGGGGCCGCTGGCCATTGCGGGGGCGGCTCCCATTTGTGGGGTAGGCGGTCGTGTTCTGACGGGGCCGCTGGCTTCTCTGCTGGCCCTGACGGCGGCTCTGGTTCTGGTTATTGGACCGTCGCGCCGTCTGCTGGGGAAACTGGATGCTGTTGTCCGCATATCCCGAGCTGTGGTTTTCGAACGTCACATTGCCGCCCGAGAAGTCCAGCGTCTGCTCCTGATAGCCCTGCGTCCGGCGGCGGTTCTGATTCGAGGGACGCCGGTCCTGCGTCCAGTCGTAGGCTTTGCGGGGCTTTCCCTGCCGTCGGGCGCTGTTCTGCTGGATCGAACTGCTGGGGCGTCGGCTCTTGTTCCGATCCTGCTGCATGGTGCGGCGTCGCCTCCTTTCCGTCTGATTATTTTATCACAAGAGTGCTGCCGAATCAATCACGGCGTCTTGACCAGTTTCATCAGGGCGTCGGCGATGCGGTCGAGGCTGTCGTCCACCGAAAGGGTGCGGGCGTTCCTGCCCATGGCAGCCAGCTTGCCCGGCTCGGCCAGCAGGCCGGAGACGGTCGAGACCAGCTTCTCGCCGGTCAGATCCTTTTCCTCGATGACCACAGCGGCACCGGCCTTCTGCAGCTCCATGGCGTTGTAATACTGGTGGTTCTCCGCCACATTGGGGCTGGGGATGAGGATGGCGGCGCGGCCCTCGGCTTCCAGTTCGGCCAGCGTCAGCGCACCGGCACGGCTGATGACGAGGTCGGCAGCGGCCAGCAGCTCGGGCATATTGTTGATATATTCCTTCACCACGAGGCTCTCGCCGGGAGCAAAGCCTTTTTCCTTTTCGAGATTTTGAAACAGCTCCACGCCGTACTGTCCGGTGGCATGGATGTGGAGCACAGGCTTGTGCTCTTTCTGCTCCCATGCGCAGAGGTCGGCCACCACCTCATTGACGCGGCGGGCGCCGAGGCTTCCGCCGAAGGAGAGGATGACGGTGCGGTCACCGGCACCCAGCTGGGCGCGGATGGCGTCCCGCTCCCCTGCCTTCTCGAACACTTCAGGCCGCACCGGGTTGCCCACGACCTGCGTCTTTTCGGGCGCACCCAGCTTTTCCACAGCGGCAGGCACGGCGGCGAACACGATGTCCACGTCCGGGGCCAGCAGCTTGTTGGTCACGCCGGGGAAAGCGTTCTGCTCATGGATGGCGGTCTTGATGCCCTTCTTGGCGGCGCAGCGCACCACCGGGCCGGAGACGTAGCCGCCGCAGCCGATGACGAGGTCGGGCTGTACTTCCTTCATCATGGCCCGGGCTTTCGGGCCGGAGAGGGCCAGGTTCCAAAGGGTGATGATGTTCCGCTTGATGTTGTTCAGGGAGAGCCTGCGCTGGAAACCGGTGATCTCGATGTGGTGGAAGGGGTAGCCCGCCTGGGTCACAAGGCGGTATTCCATGCCCTCCTTCCGGCCTGCAAAGTGTATCTCGGCGGACGGGTCGGCCTTTTTGATGGCTCCCGCGATGGCCAGAGCCGGGTTGATATGTCCGGCAGTTCCGCCGGCTGCGATAAGTACACGCATGGTGATTTCCTCCTTATTTGGATGTGCTCAATATCCTATGTTGGGGTCGAGCCGGATGGTGTTATTGGACTTTTCTTTTTCCCGCTGTTCCCGCAGGGCGCGGAGATTCTCCCGTTCAAGGCGGGCGCGCTCGCCGCCCCGGCCGATGTTTATCATCACGCCCATCTCGGCCAGCAGCAGGATGAGGCTGGTGCCGCCGGAGGAGAAGAAGGGCAGCGAGATGCCGGTGTTGGGCAGGGTGTTGGTGACGACCGCGATGTTGCAGAACACCTGCCACGCAATTTGGGCCATGATGCCGATGCCCACCAGTGTGCAGTAGCGGTTCTCGGCGTGGAAGGCCAGCCACAGCCCCTGCACGAGGAAGAGCACGAAGAGCAGGATGACGATGACGGCACCCACGAAGCCCAGCTCCTCGCACACGACGCTGAAGATGAAGTCGTTGGTACTCTCGGGGAGCCAGAGCTGTTTTTCGATGCTGTTGCCGAGGCCGAGGCCGGTGACACCGCCGGAGCCGATGGCGTAGAGGCTCTGCAGGGTCTGGTCGGTCATCTTGCTCAGGTCGTGGGTCCAGCCGTCCAGACGGCTCTGTAAGTACGGGATGGAGTCGATGTGCTCCAGCACGGTGCGGAGCAGCAGCACAGCGGACGCGCCGCCCGCCCAGGTGATGATGCCGCCGCTGCCGCCCAGCAGCAGGATGGTGCCGCAGATGGCCGTCGTCAGGACGATGCCGGACATATGCGGCTCAAGCATGAGCAGGATGACCACCGGGATGAGGGGCAGCAGCGGGACGATGAGTTCCCGCACGATGCGCTGATAGAGCCACTGGCCTGCCGGGACGCGCCGCCCGGAGGCGGGGTCCAGCTTTTCCAGATGGGGCGCTTTCGCGGCCAGATGGGCCGTGAGCAGTATCATCTCGAACTTTGCGATCTCCGATACCTGAATGGTAAAGCCGATGCGCAGCCAGCGGCGGCAGCCGTTGAGGGGCGCACTGAACAGCACTGCGATGAGCATCACGATGCAGACGACATAGCCCGGCCAGACCATCCTGCGCAGAAAGCGGTGGTCGATGCGGGAGAAGAGCAGCATGACCGCGAGACCCAGACCCAGGCAGAACACCTGCGACTTGATGTAGTAAAAGCTGTCGCCCATCCGCAGGTAGCCCGTGGTGTAGCTGGCACTGAACAGCATGATGAGTCCGAACACGATGATGACTGCCAGCGTCGCCAGCCAGTTGATGAGCACCTGCGGCCAGGGGCCGGGGCTCGACAAGATGGCAAAGGACTCAGACTTTTTTCTCCGGATGGTCGCCATCCGCATTCCCTCCTTATCGGGTCCCGGCTCAGCTGGCCCGCGCCGCCTGCAAGGTCAGCGCAAGGCCCAGCATTGCCAGGACTCCAAAAATATAAAAGATATTCACCGGGTCAAAGCCCCGCTTTTCCAGCCAGCGGTGGAGCGGCGCGGTGCCGAACAGCTGCCGCCGCCCGCCGGAGGCTTTCCAGACGATGATCTGCAGAGCCACCATGCCGCCTTCCAGCCAGTAGGGCAGAGCCAGCGGGAGCGTCAGCCCGGGCCAGCCGACGCTCAGCGGCACACAACCCAGCGCACCGGCTAAAAACTGGCATCCCACTGCACCGGGGCGGAGCTTTGCGGGGTAGAAATTCCAGAGCAGGAAGGCCATCAATGCCCCGGCCAGCGCCGCCGGAAGGACGCCCAGCGGGAACCAGCCCAGGAGGGTCATAGCCGTCATGAGACCCAGCATGGCGATGAAGGCGCAGCCGCAGACCGTGCCGTCCATGCCGTCGGCGGTGCGGGCGCTCTCGGCCAGCGCCACTAAAATCGCCAGCCAGACCACCGGGGCCAGCGGCCCGAGGGTGCAGTAGCCAACGCCCGGCAGGGCCAGCCCATCGGGCAGGCAGTGGTTCAGCCCCAGCAGGGCCAGCACCAGCGTGCCGGAGGCCGCTTCCAGCGCCAGCCGCACCGGGCGGCGCAGCCCCAGCGGCGACCGATGCCGCAGCCGGGCCACATCGTCCGCAAGGCCCACGGCCCCGAAGCAGAGCGCCCCGAACAGGGCGATGAGCAGCCGGGTGGTCAGCAGGCTCTCGGTCCCCAGCAGCTCCGGCTGGGCGACACAGGCCGCTGTCCAGCCGACGCCTACCGCCGCCAGCGTCCCCACCATCAGGCAGAGCCCGCCCATCGTGGGCGGCTCATTTTCCTCCTGCCGGACGCGGAACGCCCGCAGCAGCGGCGTCATCAAATTCCCGAGCGCCGCCGTGAGGACGAACCCCAGCGTTGAGGCGACGATCAAGGCAAAACGAATCATAATAACGATACTCCAAGTATTTTACTTTGCGCAGACAGGATAAAACAGGGCCAGCGCCTTTTCCAGTGCCATGCCCCGGCTGGCCTTCACCAGCAGAGCGTCGCCTGGGGCCATCCGGGCCAGCAGAGCGTCTGCGGCCTGCTGGTAATCCTCAGCGTGGACGACGTCGGCGAGGCCCGCGTCCTTTGCGGCCTTTGCCGTCCGTGCAGCCTCGGGGCCGTAGGTGACAAGAGCGGTCAGCCCGGCCTCTGCGGCCTGACGGCCCAACTCTTCATGAGCGGGCGCGCTCATCCCGCCCAGTTCCAGCATATCGCCCAGCAGAGCGAAGCGGCGCTTGCAGGGGTACTCTTTGAACATCGCCAGCGCAGCCTTCATGCTGTCGGGGTTGGCATTGTAGCAGTCCTCGATGACGTCCATGCTGCCTGCGTGGACGACCTTCTGGCGCATACCGGTCTGCTCGAAATCGGCCAGACCCGCGATGACGCCCTCGGGCGCGAGGCCCAGACGGGTGGCGGCGGCGTAAGCAGCCAGTGCATTCGCCACGTTGTGACGTCCCATCGCAGGAATCGTCACCTCATAGCGGCCTGCATTTTTATCGCAGAGGGTGAAGGCCATGCCGTCGCCCTCCTGCCGGACATTGAGGGCGCAGACGTCGGCGTTCTCGTCGCCGAGACTGAACCACACGGGCCGGACATGGGTGGGCAGAGCGGCTTTGCGCAGGAAGGGGTCGTCGCCGTTGAGCACGAGGGGCGAACCCTCGGCAAGGCCGGCGCAGATTTCCAGCTTCGCCTTGCAGATGTTCTCCTGACTGCCCAGATTGCCGATGTGGGACACGCCGATGCAGGTGATGATGCCCACATCGGGGCGGGCGCACTTTGCCAGACGCTCGATCTCACCGGCGTGGCTCATGCCCATCTCGACGACAGCGTACTCCGTATCCCTGCCGATGCGGAACATGGTGCGGGGCAGGCCCAGCTCATTGTTCTGGTTGCCCTCGGTCTTGATGGTATTGCCAAAGCCCGCGATGGCGGCGTAGGTCATCTGCTTGGTGGTGGTCTTGCCCACACTGCCGGTGACGCCCACCACCTTCGGGTGGAACTGGCTGCGGTAGTTCGCGCCCATGACCATCATGGCGTGGTAGCTGTCGGGGCTGATAACCGCCCGTTCAGCCGGGACGCCCTCCACCGGATGGTTGAGGACGACGTAGGCCGCGCCCTCTTCCAGCGCCTTGGCCGCGAAATCGTGGCCGTCGAAGCGCTCACCGGGGAAAGCCACAAAGATGCAGCCGGGGCAGACCTCGCGGCTGTCGGTGGTCACGAGGCCGATGGGCTGGCTGTCGGCGAAGCCCTCGGGGGCAAGGCCTTTCAAAAGCAGGTCTGCTGCGATTTTTTCCATAATAAATCTCCTTATCCGCAAGTGATGGTGACGACGGTGCCTTTCTGGACGCTGGAGCCGGCGGCCTCGCTCTGGCTCTGCACGGTACCGGCGCTGTCGCCCGCCACCTGACAGTTCAGGCCGGCGGCGGTCAGCATCTGGCGGGCAAAGTCGGCACTCTTACCACTGACGTCCGGCACTTCCGTGTGGCTGCCGGAATAGGTATCGGTGTAAAGATAAATGGTGGTGCCGCTGGCCACCGTTGCGCCCGCGTGGGGGTACTGGTAGGTGACGACGGCGGCGGTCTGGTCGCTCTCGCTCTCCACGAGCTGATGCTTGAGGCCCTTGGTATTCAGGGAGACCTGCGCATTGCTCCACTCCTTGCCCACGAGGTTCGGCACCTTGACGGTATTCTGGCTGCGGTCGATGCCATCGGTGGCAATGCCCAGATAGGGGGCTATCTCACTGATGATGTTGCCGACCACAGGCGCAGCCAGGATGGACGAATAGTCGGTGTGGGCGTTGTTGGGGTCGTCCAGCATGACGTAGACCAGAATTTCGGGGTCGTTGGCGGGCAGGACGGCGGCAAAGGAGGCGACCTTCTTATAGTCGCCGTCGGCGCGGCGCTCCATGTTCAGCTGCTCGGACGTACCGGACTTGCCGCCGATGCGGTAGCCCGCGACGTAGGCGTTGGAGCCGCCGCCGGTGGTGGTGCCGTCGCCGACCTCGTATTCCATGATCTGGCGGATGGTCTCGCTGGCGCTCTTGCTGATGACCTGGCGGCGGACGTTCGCGCCGATCTCCTCGACGACGTTGCCGTTCTGGTCGGTTATCTTATCCACCACATGAGGGGTGACGAGGTAGCCGCCGTTGACGGCTGCCGAGATGGCGGTGCAGACCTGCAGCGGGGTCACGGCCATTGCCTGACCGAAGGAGGAAGACGAAAGCTCGACCTCGCCCAGCTGGCTCTTGGTGTAATACTTCATCATGCCCGTCTCGTTGGGCAGGTCCACGCCGGTGCGCTCGGTGAAGCCGAACGCGTCGAAGTAGTCGTAAAAGACGCTGGGACCCAGCCGCTGACCCAGCTGGATGAAGTAGATGTTGCAGCTGTTCCGGAGGGCCTCGGCGAGGTTCTGGACGCCGTGGGACTTCTTACCGGCGCAGTGATACGTCTCTTTCGCCACGCCGTAGGCACCGGAGCAGTTGAAGGTGGTGTAATAGGTGGCCTTGCCCGAGTCCACGCCCATGGCGGCCGTGATGACCTTGAAGACGCTTCCGGGGTAGTACAGCTCGGTGATGGTCTTGTTCTTCCACTGGATGTCGCGGTAGGTTCCGGTGTAGTCAGGGTCCTCTTCCGGTATCTTCTTGCCCTGCTCATCCCGGAGATAGTTGCCATTGGCGTCTTTCTTGTAGATGGTGTAAATCTCCGGCTCGGCGTTCACCTGCTCATTCAGATAGGCCAGATTCTCGCTGAAATCCAGCGGAGCGTTGGGGTCGAAGTCAGGCTTCGAGGCCATGGCAAGGATGGCACCGGTCTTGACGTTCATGACGATGGCCGCGCCGCGGTTCTCGACCGTGTTGGCGTAGATGGCCTCGTTGAGGTAGCGCTCCACGACCTCCTGCACATTGACGTCCAGCGACAGCACCAGATTGGAGCCGTCCTTGGCGGCGTAAGTGGTGGCGTTGGCGTCGGCGATGGCGTTGCCGTAGGCATTGCGGAGGGTGATGGTGCGGCCATTGACGCCCGCGAGGGTGTCATCGTAGGATTTTTCGAGGCCGTAGAAGCCCTCGCCGTCGCCGTTGCAGAAGCCCAGCACCGATGCGGCGAACGCGCCGTAGGGGTAATCGCGCTGGAAGCTCTTGGACGAAGAGACGGAGACGCGGCCCTTCTTGATGGCGGTGCCGTCTTCCAGAGTCTTGGCTTTGGCGTGATCTTTATTATATTCGCTGATGTATTTCTCGATGGAGAGCTTGACGGCGTTGTTCACCTTGGTGGCCAGAACCTGATAGGACGAGCCGTTCTTGGCCAGCGCATCATGGACGGTCTGGTACTGGGTCTGATATTCCGCCGAGGAGGTATCTACGCTGTCCAGACTCTCGCCGTCGCCGGAGAGCAGCCGCAGGGTGAGCTGGCGGCTCACATCGGCCAGCGTCGTCTCGTCCACGGTCTTGACAGCCTCACCCGTCTCCTCGACGGTCTGGCTGGTGAAGAGGGCCGTGCTGTAGCTGGGGTCGGCCCAGATGGTCCATACTACGCTGGTGGACGCCAGCGTGATGCCGGAGGCATCGTAGATCTCACCGCGAGTGGCCTGGATGGTGCTGTCCAGCAGCTGCTGCTGGGCCGCATACTGGCGGAAGGTCGCGCCCTGTTTTATCTGGATGTTATACAGGCTGTGGGTGACGATGCCCGCAGCCGCCACTACAAAAAATACCGCCGCGCCGAAGCTGAAATGCCGCAGCCGCGCACTGAGGCGCTCGTGCGGGTCGCTGCGGCGGAGGCGGTAGTAGATGCTCTTATGCTGGTCGTTGGAGGGCTTGTTTTGCATGGTATTCTCCTGCAGAAACCAGAAAAGCGTGCGCTGCCGCACGCTTTTCTGTCTGTTTGCTTATTTTACGCTGCGGACGGAGGCCAGAATGGTCATGGCACCGTCGTGCAGGAAATCCGTCCACTGGTGGACAGCCGACTCCCTGCGCACCAGCACACTGTCGCTGTCGAGGCGGATGTAGGTGAGCTGGCTCTGGTCCATCTTCATGAGGCCCAGCCGCCCGGCCACTTCTTCCACGCTGGTGATGTTGGTCTTGCTGTTGAGGACACTGTTATAGTAGGTGTACTGGCTCTGCTCGCTCACGAGTTCCGCTTTGGCCTTCTGGATCTGGTCGTTGACCTCCACCAGCTGGGCCTCGCTCCACAGCAGGCTTACCGCAAAGCCTGCCAGCAGCGCCATCGAGATCAGTTGAAGTGCGTGCTGCATGGCCGCCTGGAACGGGCTGAGACGGCGTTTGCCGCCTTTTTCCACCCGCAGTGCGACCTTGCGCTGAGTCTGAGGCGCTTTTCTGCGACGCACCTCAGACGACATATCATAAGCTGGCTGACCCATAGTTGATCTCCTCCTCTTACACTGAGCGGCGTCTTATCCGGCTCAGAGTTTCTCCAAAACGCGCAGATGAGCAGAACGGCTGCGCCGGTTCTCCTCCAGTTCCTGCTTGTCGGCCTCGATGGGCTTCCGGGTAATGAGCTTTGCCTTCGCCTTGCCGCCGCAGACGCAGACCGGGAACTCCGGCGGGCAGGTGCAGGCGGTGGACCAGCGGCGGAACTTGTTCTTGACCAGCCGGTCCTCCAGCGAGTGGAAGGTGATCACGCACAACCGGCCGCCCGGTGCAAGGTGATCGAAAATGGTATCCAAACCCTCTTCCAGCGCGTCCAGTTCGTGGTTCACTGCAATGCGCAGTGCCTGAAAGGTGCGGCGGGAAGGGTTCTTGTTTTTGCGGCGCTCTGCCGGAGGCATGGCGCTTGCTACAATGTCTGCCAGCTGCAGGGTAGTCAGGATGGGAGCAGTTTCCCGCGCCTCCACGATCTTTCCTGCGATCTGCCATGCGTAGGGTTCCTCGCCGTAATCCCGCAGGATGCGGGCAAGTTCCTCGCGGCTTTCGGTGTTCACAAGGTCTGCAGCGGTCTCGCCCTGCTGGCTCATGCGCATATCCAGCGGTGCATCTGCCCGGTAGGAAAAGCCCCGGGCGGCATCGTCCAGCTGGTGGCTGGAAACGCCAAGATCCAGCAGTGCGCCGTTGATTTTTTCAATGCCCAGCTGCTCCAGCGCCTGTCCCGCATAGCGGAAATTGATCTGCACCACGGTGGCAGGCAGCCCGGCAAGGCGGGCGCGCGCGGTCTGTACCGCGTCCGGGTCCTGATCCAGCGAGATGAGCCTGCCGCCCTTGGCGGCGTCCAGCCGCAAAGCGATCTGGCGGGAATGTCCCGCGCCGCCTGCGGTGCCGTCAAGGTAGGTACCGGCCGGATCAATGGCAAGCCCCTCCAGACACTCGTTCAGCAGAACGGGGATATGCTCAAACGAGGC
>ENA-OPDG01001467-OPDG01001467.1-human-gut-metagenome-genome-assembly--contig:-NODE-1467-length-16115-cov-3.681445_pt1 | contig 16115 bp, 14 predicted proteins | sample MGYA00241259_ERZ501498 | MGnify/ENA primary metagenome ERZ501498 (study PRJEB25962, sample SAMEA2042582) | human gut metagenome | biome: human gut; feature: human-associated habitat; material: faeces... | reverse complement strand
CACCACCCACGCTTCGGCCAACGCCTTGATGACCGCTGTGGGCTATGTGGACCTGCTAATCCCCCGCGGCGGTGCCGGGCTCATCCGCGCCTGTGTGGAGAACGCCAAAGTCCCCTGCATCCAGACCGGCACCGGCATCTGCCATGTGTACGTGGACGACACTGCCGATCTGAACAAGGCGCTGGACATCATTGAGAACGCCAAGGCCAGCCGCCCCAGTGTGTGCAACGCCGAGGAAGTGTGTCTGGTGCATTCTGCCATCGCGGCGGAGTTTTTGCCGCGTCTCGCGCAGCGTCTCGGCCCGGACCGCGCGGCCCGGGGCCTGCACCCGGTGGAACTGCGGCTGGATGCGCGCGCTGCGGCCCTCATCCCGGGCACCCCGGCCGGGCCGAAGGACTTCGACACCGAGTTTCTGGATTACATCCTGGCCATCAAGGTGGTGGACAGTGTAGAAGATGCCATCGGCCACATCGCCGAGCACTCCACCGGTCACAGCGAAGCCATCCTGACCCGGACGCCTGCCCACGCCGATCTGTTCACGACAGCTGTGGACAGCGCCGCCGTCTACGTCAACTGCTCCACCCGTTTCACCGATGGCGGCGAGTTCGGCCTGGGCTGCGAAATGGGCATCTCCACCCAGAAGCTGCACGCCCGGGGCCCCATGGGGCTGGAAGAACTGTGCAGCTACAAGTACGTCATCCACGGCAACGGACAGATTCGCTGACCGGCGCGTGCGTCATTTGTCCATTTGTTCCTTTCTTGATACAATTTTTTGAAAAGTTTTTTCTCCTGCAGACCGATGCAGCCCGCTTCGGTCTGCTTTTTTGTTTTTCGCGTGCAAGTTGTATTCATCCGAAAAACAATTTTTGGATCATGTTTTCACTTTTTTATAAAATCTTGCTCTGTTGCATGGAGGATTGTATCCAACAATTCTGCATTTATCACAAAGTTAAAGTATTACTTTCACGGTTTTACACGGTAAAAATGCCAAAAAACCTCTTGACAAGCCCTATATCGGTGCGGTAAAACTATATCGGAAAATTTGATAACGATTTCACCTGCTTTTCATTCAATCGTATAAAACCGTCCGCCGCTCACAACACTATACTGAGAACAAAGGAGAGAGCATTATGACCATCGCCATTCTTGCACACGATTCCCGCAAAGAGCTTGCGCTGCAGTTCTGCACTGCTTACAGCGCCATTTTGTCCAGAAATACCGTCATTGCCACCGGCACCACCGGACGGATGCTGGCACAGGCGACCGGCCTGCCCGTGCACTGCTATCTCTCCGGCAAACTGGGCGGCGTGCAGCAGATCACCTCCCGCGTTGCCTGCGACGAAGTGGACCTGGTGCTGTTCTTCCGCGACCCGCTGAAGGCAGATGCCGCCAGCATCACCGAGCAGAACCTGCTCCGCCTGTGCGACATGCACAGCGTGCCCATCGCCACCAACATTGCAACTGCCGAGGTCCTGCTGCGCGGCATGGATCAGGGCGACCTGGATTACCGCGAAGGGATGCATCCGGCTCTCGTGGAGCCGATGCCCGCAGCCATGCCCCGCCGCGTAACGGCCTGAGTTTTGTGTATAGAGAAGTAAGGGAAAGAAACAACGCCGCAGGAGACAAGAATCTCCTGCGGCGCTGTTGTGTTGTTACAATGTTTTATTGTAAGCGTCCTCGCCCTCTCAGTCTCGCTTTTGCTCGACGGCTCTCCTACGGGAAAAGCCAAAAGCCTAACCGTTACGTTCTTGCCTCTCCCTCTGGGAGAGGTGGCATTGCGTAAGCAATGACGGAGAGAGCGAGCCCACTTTTATTTCAGCAGGTCTGCCAGCTTTTCCAGCCGGTGGATGGCTTCGTCCAGCACGTCGGTGCCGCGGGCAAAGTGCATGCGGATGAGATGGTTCACCGGCTCCCGGAAGAAGCTGGAACCCGGCACGGCAGCTACGCCGATCTCTTTGATCATCCACTCGCAGAACTCGAGGTCGGTCCAGCCCTTGAACTGCGGCAGGGCCAGGAAGTCCGAGATGTCGATCATCACGAAATAGGTACCCTGCGGGATATTGTGCTTCAGCCCTACCCGGTCCAGCCCGGCCAGGAAGTGGTCGCGCTTTGCGGTGTAGAGGGCCTGCAGTTCCTTATAGTAGTTTTCCGGCAGCTGCAGCCCGGCCACAGCAGCCTCCTGCAGGGGTGCTGCCGCGCCCACGGTGAGGAAGTCGTGCACCTTGCGGGCACCCTCGATGACCTCGGCGGGTCCGATGAGGTAGCCCAGACGCCAGCCGGTGATAGAGTAGGTCTTGGACAACGAATTGCAGGTGATGGTGTGCTCGAACATACCGGGCAGGCTGGCCATGCAGATGTGCTCAGCGGGCGCATAGATGATGTGCTCATACACTTCATCGGTCACCACAAAGGCGTCGTATTGGATCGCCAGCTTTGCAATGGCTTCCAGCTCGTCCCGGCGGAACACCTTGCCGCAGGGGTTGGAAGGGTTGCACAAAATCAGTGCCTTAGCACCCTCGGCAAAGCCTTTCTCGATAAGAGAAATATCAAACTCATAAGTCGGCGGAACCAGCGGGATATAAATGGGCTCTGCCCCGGAAAGAATGGCGTCGGCCCCGTAGTTCTCGTAAAACGGCGAGAAGATCATCACCTTGTCGCCGGGGTTGCAGATGGTCATCATGGCTGCCATCATGGCTTCGGTGCCGCCGCAGGTCACGCAGACCTCGGTGTTGGGATCCACCTCGTGGTGCAGGGCAGGGCTGGTCTTTTTGGCCAGTACTTCGCGGAAGTTCTGCGCGCCGAAGGTCACGGCGTACTGGTGGGGGCCGTTGTAGGCGGTCTTTGCCAGCGCATCCAGCAGCTGCTGGGGCGGGTCAAAGTCCGGGAAGCCCTGCGAAAGGTTGATGGAATCGTACTGGTTATTGATGCGGGTCATGCGGCGGATGACGGAATCTGTAAACGTACCCACACGGCCACTTAAAACAGGCATATACTTTCCCCTTTTCTACTGTTTTACGCAAAAAGCTCTCCCGCACCGGGGAGAGCTGATCGGCTTGACTCAATCCTTAAAATACGCTTTCTGGATGGCCAGCAGCACGCCTGCACGGCTGGCGGCGAAGTTCAGGCCACCCTGCAGGTAGCAGGTGTAGGGCTCACGCAGCGGGCCGTCACAGGAAAGCTCGATGGTGCTGCCCTGCGTAAAGCTGCCGCTTGCCATGACCACTTCATCGGTGTAGCCCGGCTCCGGGGAAGGTTCCGGGGCAGCATAGCTATCCACCGGGCTGGCCGCCTGAATGCCCTGACAGAACCCGATGAGGGCATCGGCAGTGCCCGCGTCAAAGCAGGTCACGATGTCGTTGTGGTCGTCGCAGTAGCGCGGCACCGGGTTCTTGCCCAGCAGTTCCAGCATGCACTGGGCGTAAATGGCAGTCTTGATGGCCTCGCACACCACGCCCGGGGCGTAGTAGAAGCCCAGATACATATCACGGGGCGTTTCCAGCGTGCAGCCCAGCTCCTTGCCCAAACCCGGAGCATTCAGGCGGTAGGCGCACAGCTCCACAAGGTCCTTGCGGCCCACGATGTAGCCGCCGGTGGGGGCAATGCCGCCGCCGGGGTTCTTGATGAGACTGCCCACTGCGATATCCGCACCCACCTGACACGGTTCCTGCGTCTGGGTGAACTCGCCATAGCAGTTGTCCACGAAGATGATAATCTCCGGGTTTGCGGCGCGGGCGGTGTCGGTGATCTTTTTGATGGTGTCCAGATCAAAGGCATTGCGCTGCAGGTAGCCGCGGCTGCGCTGGATGTGGCACACCTTGGCCCCGGGTGCCTTTTTGGCAATGAGGTCGTAATCCGGGGTGAAGTCGGCCTTGAGGGGTGCTTCGTCATACTTCACGCCGTAATCCATCAGCGTGCCGGTACCCTTGCCCTTGCCGTCCAGACCAATGACGCCTTCCAGCGTATCGTAGGGGCGGCCGGTGGCGGCCAGCAGGGTATCCCCTGCCCGCAGCAGACCGAACAGGGCCACGGCCAGCGTGTGGGTGCCGCTCTGGAACTGGCTGCGCACGAGGGCATCCTCGGCCCCCATCACCTCGGCAAAGATCTGCTCGAGTTTTGCGCGGCCGGTATCCCACAGGCCGTAGCCGGTGGTGCCCAGCATATCGGTGGAGGACATCTGGGTGTCCGCGAAAGCTTTCAGCATTTTGAGCTGGTTAAAATCGCGGATCTCCTCCATATGGCGGAAGTAGGGCTGGCACAGTTCCATGGCCTTTTCGTCCAGCGCCAGAACTTCGGGTTTGTAATCGAAAAAGTGGTTCAGAATTGACATTATAGTGGTTCCTTAATTGTTATATTTTGCATACTCCCCCAGCTTTGCAAATCCCAGCCGGGTATAAAAGTGCACTCGTTCCGGGCTGCAGAGAAAAACCGGGCGATCCCCTTCTGCAGCAAGCTCATTTGCCATCCGGACGATGAGGCGCCCACCGATGCCTTTGCCGCGCAAAGGCCGGGCCGTCTGCCCGCAGGCCATGTAGGCCTGCCCATTGGCGAGGGCATAGGCACCCACAGTGCAGACCGTCTCGCTCCCCCGCTGCAGCGTCCATGCAAGGGCTTTGCCGCAGGCGCGCTTCGAGCACAGTTCGGAGTAAAAATCCTCCTGCTTTGCGGTGTCCTCCGGGTAGAGCGCCCGGGCTACCGTCAGCGCAGGCGGTTCCCGGTCGAAGGCCAGCTGCTCCCAGAGAGCTTCGTCTGCTGCGGGCAGCGGCAGCGTCTTGCCGGGGGCAAGGCCGAACACCGTCAGCATTTCGGCTTTCTGCCAGCCGTTTGGCGGCAGGCATTCCGCTTCGTCCAGAATCACGCTCTCGCACCCGCAGAAGGCCAGAAAGCTGGCCAGTTCTTCGGGGTTTGCGTGTCCGGCAAGCCATGCCGTGCTGCCGCTCAGTTCCAGCGCCAGCGTGGGCCCGGCGTAGAACCGCCAGGGCTGGCTTTTGCCGAACAGCGCGAGGTCCAGCGGCAGCGTTGCCCCCAGCACCGGTTTGCCCCGGCAGGCGTTTGCAAAGCGGGCACGGCGTTCTTCCGTGTTGACCTGCGCGATCACTTCAGCTCGTTGACGATCTTCTTGAACTCGCGGCCGCGCACCTCAAAGTTGGGGTACAGGTCAAAGGACGCGCTGGCCGGGGACAGGATGATGATGTCGCCGGGTTTTGCGCAGGCGCGGGCCAGCTCCACGGCATGCTGCATGTTGTCAGCGTGCTGGATGGGCAGTTCGGCTTCGTTGAAACCGGGGTCCTCACGCACAGCCTTTTCAATGCGGGGGCCGGTAGCGCCCATCAGCACGAGGTTCTTCACGTGAGCCACCACTTCCGGTGCGAGGGGCTCATAGGGGATGTGCTTGTCGTAGCCGCCCGCGATGAGGATGACCTTCTGGTTGAAACTGCGCAGACCGGCGATGGTACGCGTCGGGCTGGTGCCGATGGAGTCGTTGTAGTACAGCACACCGTCCAGCGTGCGCACCGGCTCGATGCGGTGCTCCACGCCGGTGAAGGTGCTGCCCACCTTCTGGATGGCTTCCACGGGCACCTCGCCCCACACGGCAGCGGCAGCAGCCAGCAGGTTCTCGATGTTGTGCAGGCCGCGCAGCTTCACGTCCTTCTGGGCCAGGAACGGGGTCACAACGCCGTCCTCGGCCATGCAGAGCATGTTGTCCTCCTTGCGCAGGAAGGCACCGTTGTCGGTGTCGTGCAGGCGGGTGAACCACACCTGCTTGCCCTTGCAGTCCTTCTGCATGCTGCGGCTGATCTCGTTCTCATAGCCCAGCACGGCGCGGCAGGGCTGCTTCTGGTACAGCAGGATGTTGCGCTTGGCGTCGATGTACTCCTGCATGTCCTTGTGGTGGTCCAGATGGTTCGGGGTGACGTTGGTCACGACTGCAATGTTGGGGCTGGAGTGCATGCTGATGAGCTGGAAGCTGGACAGCTCCACCACAGCCACGTCCTCCGGGGCCACCTCGGGCAGCATGGGCAGCAGGGCCGCGCCGATGTTGCCGCCCAGATGCACCTTGCGGCCTGCGGCCTCGTAGAACTTGGAGATCAGGGTGGTAGTGGTGGTCTTGCCGTCAGAGCCGGTCACGGCCACGATCTCGCAGGGGCAGAAATCGAAGAACAGTTCCACCTCGCTGGTGACCATGGTACCAGCGGCCATGGCATCCTGCAGGGGCTTTTCAAAGTAGCCCACAAAACCCGGGGTGCGCATGATGATGTCCTGGCCCTTGAAGCCGTCCAGATAATTTTCGCCCAGGCTCAGGCCGATGCCCAGCTCCTTGATGGTGGAAGCGTAGTCGCCGAAGTCCTCCACGCTCTTTTTCTGGTCGCACAGGGTGACGTGTGCCCCCAGCTCCACGAACTCCTTGATGAGGGTCTTGTGGCTGACACCGGCACCGATGAAGGCCACCTTCTTGCCTTTGATCAGATCGACAAGCTTCTGCTGATCCTTCTGCATAAAAACAGTTCCTCCTTGCGTAGTATTGGTCATATGTAACGCACCCGTGGGTGCTGAGATGTTTCGCTGTACCATTATAGTCCATTTATTCGCAATTGGCAACGGAAAACAGCCCTTTTGCACCAAAAAGCGCGGCAAATTCATAATTCTTCAATTGTATTTTGCCGCCGTTTCTGCTACACTTGTCGAAGCAGAGCGCTTTTTGTATACAAGAAACGTCTGTCTTTGAACATCACCATAGAACGAGGTCATCTCTTTTGAAGCGTTTCTTCCGTTTTACCGCAGCGGTGCTTGCTGCTGCGTTTCTGTTTTCCCTCACGGGCTGCGGCGGCAGTTCCAGTGCCGCCAGCTTTACATGGTTCGTGGATACCATTCCCACAAATCTCGACCCACAGGTGGCGTCGGCCGCGTCGGACGTCATTGCCTGCGAGAACCTTTACAGCGGCCTTGTGCGCAAGAATTCCGACGGCGAGATCGTGCCAGATCTAGCCGAGAGCTGGACCGTCTCCCCGGACGGCAAGACCTATACCTTCCAGCTGAAGGACGACCTGACCTACCGAGCCGTCAAGGGCGCTTCCACCGACTACGCCATCACTGCTGAGGACTTCGTATTTGCCTTCCGGCGCATCTTCCAGCCGCAGACGAATTCCCCTTATGCCGTGGAGTTTTCTGCCCTTGAAAACAGTGCCGCTGTGCTGGCAGGCGAAGCCGACGCAAGCACTCTGGGCGTCTCGGCCAGCGGCCCGCTGACACTGGTGTTCCGCCTGAGTGAAAAGGACGACAACTTCCTTGCCAAGCTCACCCTGCCCGGTGCCATGCCCTGCGACGAGGAATTTTTCGACAGCACCCGGGGCACCTACGGCCTGACCGCCAAGACCACCCTTTCCAGCGGCAGCTTTTACCTCTACAACTGGACGGCCAGCGGCCTGTTTTTGCGCCGGGACGTTTCCGCGCCCCAGATCGGCAGCCTGCGTCTGGTGCAAAACACCAGCAATTCCGGCAAGAGCGCGGCCCAGCTCATCGCGGACGAAAAGTGCTCTGCCGCGCTGGACGACACCGGCGAGGCCACCGCGCTGCAGTCGGTGAGCTACTCTGACACCACATGGTCACTGCTGTTCAACAGCGCCGAGGGCAGCGTGTTCTCCAACACCGAGCTGCGGCAGGCGCTGGCAGGCATCGCGCGGGAGACGGTCATGGTGCCGTCTTCCGGCCTGTACACCGCCGCCGAGGGCCTTGTGCCCACAGGGCTGACCGTGGACGGCATCGACTACCGCACCTTTGCGGGTGACCCGCTGCCCACCATCACCGACCCGCGCACGCTTTACCTGAACGCCCGGCAGGGCATGGCCAGCTCGGACTTTTCCGGCGTGACGCTGCTGGTGCCGAAGGAAGCGGGCCTGACTGAACTGGCCGAGCAGATCAACGGTGCCTGGCAGAAGGACTGCTCCCTGTTCTTCTCCATTGAGGAGGTGCCGCAGGAGGAGTTCGCCAAGCGCCTTGCCGCCGGCAATTATACCATTGCGCTGGCCCCCATCCAGGCCGAGGGCGGCAGCGTGTACCAGATGCTGCAGCAGTTCGGCGGGGAGACTTTCCTGACCGGCTGCGACGACCCGCTTTATGACCAGCTGCTTTCGGAGAGCGCCGCCCAGACCGGCAGTTCCCGCTGTGCACTGCTTGCCCAGTGTGAGCGCCAGCTGCTGGACGGCTGCACCGTGGTGCCGCTGCTGGCCCAGCAAAAGCGCCTGCTGATCGCGGACGGCATCTCCGGGCTGGTGTTCGACCCCTTCACGCCGGTGGTGGATGTGACCTTTGCCGAGAAGAACTGACCCGTTTCGCTCTTGACAAGCCCGCCCTGCTTTGCTACAATAAATGAGCAATGCAGGGTTAGCTCATCCGGTAGAGCGGCTGCTTCCCAAGCAGCAGGCGGCGGGTTCGGGTCCCGTACCCTGCTCCAAATGAACGGCAGAACGTTGTTGTTAGACGTCCTGCCGTTTTTTATTTTTACCTATTCATGACGAAGCATCGCAAATTTCACGATTTTTATATTGACATCCCGCGCAAATTACAATACAATGAGCGTAGAGTTCAAGCATCGTTTGGGAGGTGTTTTTATGAGTGACAGAGAGCGCATCATTCAGCTTCTGGACGAAGTACCTGCCTATAAACTGGGTTATGTCCTCGCCTATGTACAGGGCCTGACTGCAGATGAAGATGCCGATGATGCTTACTGCGAGCAGCTTTATCAGCATTATCTCAACGACCCGGAGCGGGGCCAGACTTACACCGAGGACGAGGTCTGCAAGGAACTCGGCATTGCTTTATGAGTTATACGATCCTGTATGAAAAAGCAGTGGTCAAGTTTCTCAAAAAGCAGCCCGAGGAGCAGCAGCGCCGAATCATGGAAGCCATCCATGCACTGCCGGAGCGCGGTGATATCAAGCAGCTGAAAGGTCACGCTGAATTGTTCCGTCTGCGCGTTGGCTCTTACCGGATCATTTATACGGTCGATCACGGCAAGTTGGTCGTCTGTGTGATCGACATCGGCAACCGTGGGCAGATCTATAACCGCTATTGATTTTCAGGAGCGCCCCTGTCGGGTGCTCTTTTTTTGCCCTCGTCCTCACAAAAGCAGTTGCATTTTGGCCCGGTGGCCTTATAATAGAATTGATTGCGCAAAGGGCCGTGCCTTTTGCCGGAAAGGACCTTCTGCATCATGATCTTTGTTCCCCTGCTGCATTACTTCAAATGCAAAAACACTTACAGCGGCAACGAATACGGCCTGCGCTACCGGCTCACCCCGGGCAAGCGCAGCGTGCCCGACCCGGACGGCGGCGAGGGTGCCATCAAGGACGAAGCCATCCTCACCGTGGACTACTGGCCGGACCCCTGGACGCTGGAAAAGACCGACCCAGCCCTGCGGATGCAGCAGGTGTTCCCGCTGACCGACGAGGGCCGCGCCGCTGCCGCCCAGTGCCTGCAGGACGCCTTCAACGCCGAGCCGGACCGCTGGAAGCACTGCCCGGACATGATGGACTGTGACCCGTGGGAGCCGCCCGCCGAAGAACAAGCAGAGGAATAAAAGAATGATCTATCGTTTGAAAGAGCTCAAGGGCGACACCATCGCCGTGCCGCAGCTGGTGTTTTCCAAGCTGGGCATCGCCGAGGAATACAATGTGCGGGTGGCGCTGTATGTGCTGGCCACCGGCATCACCGACCCGGAAAAGATCTGTGCAGACCTCAAGCTGCGCAGCCGCATCAGTGCCGAGAGCGCCCTTTCCTTCTGGGCGGGCGCAGGGCTGCTGGAAAAATATGAAGAAAATGCCGCCCCGGGCGAGGAGCCCAGTGCCCCCGCACCCATGACCTGGGCCGAGATCGCCGCCGCCAGCCGCACCGACCCCATGATCTCCAGCCTGATCGACTGCGCCCAGACCGGCTTTGCCCGCGCCCTGACCCACGGCGAGATGGAAAAGCTGGTCAATCTCTATGTGCAGGAGGGCTACGCGCCCGAGACGGTCATGCTCTGCGTGGCCTACATGGCGGGCCGGGGCAAGCGCACCATGGCTTCGGTGCTGCACGAGTTGAAAGTCTGGCGTGCCGAGGGCGTGGAGACCGGCGAGCAGGCCGACGCCCACCTCAAGCTGCTGGCCCTCCGCCAGACCCGGGAACAGTATGTTGCTTCCCTGCTGGGCATCCCGGACAGCGAGCTCACCCTCGGCGGGCGGAAAGCCATCGCCCGGTGGTATGAGGTCTACGGCTACGATGACGCCATGGTGCAGGAGGCCGCTGTGCAGGCCGGGCCGAAGCGTGACCTGTGGTACTGGAACAGCATCCTCAAGACCTGGAACGCCAAGGGTCTGCGCAATATCCACGATGTGCGCACTCCGGTGGCCGCTGCCGGAGCCAGCCGGAACATCCGGGTAGACCGCGAGACCCCCAGCGGCAACGACTTTCTCAAGAACGCTGCCCGCCGCCGCACCCTCAAGAAAAAGTCCGAGTGACCCCCGGCATAAGGAGACACTATGCGTACCAAAAACGAACTGTATCAGGAAGCCCTGCGCACCGTCGCCCGCCGTCGTCAGACCGCACGGGCCAAGGCGGAGGACGCCCGCGCTGAGGCCGAGGCTGCTGTCCCCGGGCTGCGCCACGCCGAAGAAGAGGTGCGGGTGCGGGGCATCCGCTGCGCGCTGGCCGGTGCGGCGGGCAAGGACCGCACCGATGCCGCCGCTGGCCTCACCGATGCCCGCAAAAAGCTGGCCGACCTGCTGGCCTCCAGCGGCCGTCCCGCCGACGCACTGGAGCCGCACTTCACCTGCAGGCTCTGCGAAGACACCGGCATTGTGGACGGACGCACCTGCAGCTGCGTCCACAAGGTGATGCAGCAGCTCCGCCGGTCGGAGATCGAGGCTCTGTCCAGCCTCTCCATTTCCAGCTTCGATACCATGGAACTGCGCTACTACCCCGCCCGGATGGACGCCTCCCTCGGCGAGCCGGTGCGGAATTATATGTCCACCCTCCTGGACGACCTGCGCGGCTACGCCGACGAATTCGATACCACCAGCGAGAGCCTGATGCTCCTCGGCAACGCCGGTCTGGGCAAGACCCATGCCGCTCTGGCCATTGCCGGAGAGGTACTGGAAAAGGGCTTCGACGTCATCTATGTGTCCAGCCCCGACTTCTTCTCGAAGCTCGAGGCCCTGCACTTCGGCTCCGACCCCGCCGGGGAGGAAGAGATGCTCCTGCGCACCGCCGCCGGGGCCGACCTGCTCATCCTCGACGACCTGGGTTCCGAGTTCAACTCCAGCTTCCTCATCAGCACCCTTTACAGCCTGCTGAACAACCGTCTGGGCGCGAAGCTGCCCACCATCGTCACCACCAACATCACCGACGGCGCTCTGCTGGAAAAGCTCTACACCGAAAAAATCTCCAGCCGCCTCTCCTCTTTTGTCCCCTTCCTCTTTATGGGCGACGATATTCGGGCGCAAAAGGCAGAAGAAGCGTAAATAGGATAGAAGTCAAAGAGAGTTCTTATTCAGGAAAGGAATTTCAAATATGGGAATCGTAGTCATCGGCGCAGTTTTCGTAGACATCAAGGGCTATCCCCTCTCCACCTACATCCCCGGCGGACGGAACGCCGGCCGCATTGAACAGGTGCATGGCGGTGTGAGCCGAAACGTGGCGGAGGACATCGCCAATGTGGAGCTGCGCCCCACCTTCGTGGGTCTGGTGGACGACACCGGCATGGGCCAGGACGTCATCGACAAACTGGACAATCACAAGGTCAACACCAGGTACATCCAGAAGGTTCCCGATGGCATGGGGACCTGGCTGGCCATCTTTGACAACGACGGCGACGTCCACGCTGCCATCTCCAAGCGCCCTGACACCACCCCGCTGACCACCCTGCTGGAGGAGAAGGGCGACGAGATCTTCAAGGACTGCGACGCCATCGCCATCGAGCTGGATCTCGAGAAAGACACGGTCAAGCAGGTGCTCCGCTATGCCAGGAAATACAACAAAAAAGTCTTTGCCGCAGTCTCCAACATGAGCATCGCCATGGAGCGCCGCGACTATCTGCAGCAGATCGACTGCTTCGTCTGCAACCAGCAGGAGGCCGGTCTGCTCTTCTCGGACGACTACGAGCATCTCGCCCCCAGCCAGATGGCTCAGGTACTGGCCCGGAACGTCCACAGCGCCAACATGACCAGCATGGTGGTGACCATGGGCGGTCAGGGTGCCGTGTACGCCAAGCACACCGGCGAGTGCGGCGTCGTACCCGCCAAGAAGGTGGACGTCATCGACACCACCGGCGCAGGCGACGCCTTCTTTGCCGGTACGGTCATCGGCCTGACCTACGGCAAGAATCTGGCCCAGTCCTGTGAGATCGGCAGCCGCCTGGCCGCGTCGGTCATCTGCATCACGGAGAACGTCTGCCCCCGTTTCCGCCCGCTGGAATTCGGGCTGGATGTGCCGGTAGTGGACTGAATCTATATCTTCGAGCACAGAGATCTTTGGGCCTCTGTGCTTATTTTTTAATGCTTCCGTTCGATTCTTTCGATGCATTTCGCGGTTTTTATCGGAAAATCTGTTGAATCCCACCTGTGGCAGTGTTACACTGGACTTATTCAAATTTGTGAAAAGAGGAGAATCTAATGAACAAAAATCAGCACAAGCGAAGCGCCTTTTCGGGCAAGATCGGCTTTGTCCTCTCGGCGGCAGGCGCTTCGGTAGGCCTCGGCAATATCTGGCGTTTCCCCTACCTCGCAGCAAAGTACGGCGGCGGCATTTTCCTGCTCATCTACATCATCCTCGCCTTCACCTTCGGCTACACCATGATCGTGGCCGAGACGGCGCTGGGCCGGATGACCAAGAAAAGCCCGGTGGGCGCATTCGCCGCCGTCCGCAAGGGCGGGCGCTCCTTCGGCGGCTGGATAAACGCCATCATCCCCATCCTTATCGTGCCTTATTACTCGGTCATCGGCGGCTGGGTCATCCGGTATCTGGCCGACTACGTCAGCGGCCACGGCAGTGAGCTGGCCACAGACGGCTACTTCTCGGCCTTCATTTCCAGCGGCGCTTCGGCGGAGATATGCTTTGTCATCTTTACCATCTTCACCCTCGCCATCATCTTTGCAGGCGTGCGCAACGGCGTGGAGCGGGTCTCCAAGGTGATGATGCCCATTCTCGTGGTGCTGTCCGTCATCATCGCGGGCTACTCCGTCACCCGCCCGGGTGCGCTGGAGGGCGTGAAGTATTTCCTCGTGCCGAATCTCTCCAACTTCTCCTGGATGACCGTCGTGACCGCCATGGGGCAGATGTTCTACTCCCTCTCCATCGCAATGGGCATCCTCGTCACCTTCGGCTCCTACATGAAGAAGGATGTCTCCATCGAGGAGTCCACCGAGAACGTGGAGATCTTCGACACGGCCATTGCCATCATGGCGGGCCTGATGATCATTCCGGCGGTCTTCTCCTTCTCGGGCGGCGACCCGGACACCCTGCAGGCCGGCCCGGCCCTCATGTTCATCACCATCCCGAAGGTCTTTGAGAGCATGGGCCTCGGCACCGTGGTGGGCATCCTCTTCTTCACGCTGGTGCTCTTTGCCGCCGTCACCAGCTCTATCGCCCTGACGGAAAGCGCTGTCTCCACCTTCGAGGACGAGCTGGGCTGGGAGCGTAAGCAGGCCACCGTCCTCATCGGCATCATCATGCTGGTGCTGGGCAGTCTGTCGGCTCTGGGCTACGGCCCTCTGGCCCGGTTCACGGTCTTTGGGATGCAGTTCCTCGACTTCTTCGATTTCCTCACCAACTCCGTCATGATGCCCATTGCAGCCATCACCACCTGCCTGCTGGTGTCCCGGGTCATCGGTGTGGAGAAAATCGAGGAAGAAGTCACGCTGGAAGGCAAGCCCTTCCGCCGCAAGCGCATCTTCAACTTTATGATAAAGTACCTCTGCCCCATCTTCGCGGCCATCATCCTCATCAGCTCGGTGGCAAACGCGCTGGGCGTCATCTCCATGTAAGCAGATAATAAAAAGCGCTGGAAGCCTTTACACCGCTTCCAGCGCTTTTCTTATGCCCGTTTCAGGATGCTCTTTATCTCGTCCAGATTCTTTACAAAATAAATGCCGCTCTGCCGCTCGGGGCTGGACAGCCCCATCTCGACCATGTGAGCCAGCAGAGCTTTCAGGCCGGCGTAGTAGCCGTCGAGGTCATAGAGGATGCAGGGCGCGTCCAGATGGCCCAGCGAGACCTTGGACATCACCTCGGCGATCTCTTCCAGCGTACCGGTGCCGCCGGGGAACGCGATAAAGGCATCGCCCAGCTCTATCATCCTGGTCTTGCGCTCGGTCATGTCCTGCGTGACGATGAGCCTGGTCAGGCCGTCATACTGCACCTCAGAGTCGATGAAGAACTGGGGCTCGACGCCGGTCACTTCGCCGCCCGCCGTCAGAACGCTGTGGGCCAGACGCCCCATCAGGCCGCTGCGGGAGCCGCCGTAGACCAGCGCGTTCCCGCTCTCGCCGATCCAGCGGCCCAGTTCCTCCACCGCCTGCTTCAGGGCCGGGTCGCTGCCCTCATTGGCCCCCAGATAGACCGTAATATTCATCTGCATTTCTCCTGTCACTTTGCCCATGTCATTTCCTGATTCTGGCCGGTATAATCAAACTTACCGTCGTTCTTTTCTTCCAGCGCTTTTATCATGTGATAAGCAAACTCATTGTAGGGCGTCGGGATGCCCAGCTCTTTGCCCATCCGGATGAGCGCACCCGAGAACATATCGATTTCGGTATGGCGTCCGGCGTCGAGGTCTTGCAGCGTCGAGTAGCGGGCCGAGGGCTTGACGGCGCAGCCCTTGCCGGACACGGCATCCACCTTCTGCATATCAATGCCTTTGGCTGCGGCAATGGCTTCCAGCTCACGGCGGAGGCCGTCGCTGATGGCCTTCATATGGACGCTGTCACGGTAGCAGCCTACGCCTGCGCCGAGGATGGCCTGGGGCAGGTTGTTGCAGACATTGAGGCGGAACTTGCTCCACATCTCTTCCTGGATGCAGTCGGTGGCCCGGAAGTGCAGCTCTGTGCCGCCGAACAGGGCCTCCACGGCCTTGACGCGGGGGCTGTCGCAGGGCGGCTCCTTCTCGCCGAAGATGATGCCAACGGTGGTCTCCGGGTCAAAATGGAAGCCGTCCGCCTCCTTGTGGGACGCCACTTTGATGAGGGAGTAAAGCAGATGCTCCCCACCCACGGCAGAGGCAATGATGTCCTCGCTGTCCACGCCGTTCATCAGGCTCATGATGGTGGTATGGGGGCCGGTGACGGCTTTGATGCTGTCCAGTGCGCCGGGCAGTGCGCCGTATTTCAGGCAAACGATGAGAAGGTCGGCGTCATGCGCCTCCTGCGGCGTCCAGACCGCCGGACGGTAGATTTTGCCGTTGATGGCACAGCCATCCTTCTTCAGGCGCTCGCCGCGCGGGCCATCGGCCACCACGCCAAGCTCAATGTCCCTGCGGGCCGAAAGCCCCCAGATAACATAAGAGCCGACCGCACCGGCTCCCAGAACTGCAACTTTTTTGATGTCCATATCGTTCCACCTCAATATCGTCCGCATGATTTGCGGGATCCATTTCTGCTGCTTTGTAACCAGACCTGCCATCGTTCTCTTTCATAGGTTCCATTATACCACGCTTTTCTCTTCCGGAAAAGCCCGGAGTGTTTCATTTTTGCACGTCAAAAATCTTTGACTTTTGGCGATAAGTTATAACAAAAGTGTAGAATCTCTTCGGTAAATAGAATCTTTGTCAAAAAAGGGCTTGATTTTTTTCGAAAACGGACTAGAATATCTTCTTGCGGAAAGGTTTCACCTGTACAGCCTTCCGCGAAACTGTTTTTTCAAAAGTAAGGAGATTTTCGATATGAAACTCAAGAATGTTTGTGTTACCGTTGCTGCTCTGGTCCTGGCTGTCAGCATGACTGCCTGCGGCAGCTCTTCTTCTACCGCTGCTTCCACCTCTGAGGCTGCTTCTGCTGCCGCTCAGTCTGAGGCTGCTTCCACCTCTGCCGTGGCCGAGGAGAACAGCGCTTCCTCCGAGGCCGCATCTGAGGTGAGCTCTGAGGCTGCTT
>ENA-OPDG01001456-OPDG01001456.1-human-gut-metagenome-genome-assembly--contig:-NODE-1456-length-16195-cov-14.858612_pt1 | contig 16195 bp, 7 predicted proteins | sample MGYA00241259_ERZ501498 | MGnify/ENA primary metagenome ERZ501498 (study PRJEB25962, sample SAMEA2042582) | human gut metagenome | biome: human gut; feature: human-associated habitat; material: faeces... | reverse complement strand
CCTGCGGCTCTACAGGTGCCGGTTTACCCTCCGGCACCGGGTCGGTCATGTACTGATCCTTGTCGCCGGTATCCTCCGGCTGTGCCTGTTGCCCACAGGCGGCACAGAGCAGCAGGAGCAGTGCCAGAAGCAATGTGCACAGGGGTTTGGATCGCCGCATATCACTTCACCTCAATATCCGTCATGTCGAACAGGCGTGTCTGTCCCTGCCGGAAGCGGTCGTAGGCGACCAGTGCGTAGAAGCCCTGCTCGGTAGCCATACCGTCCGATTCCATCTGCTCATCGCTGTGACGGAAGCCGCCGCCCTCGCAGGCAAAGGCGCACAGGCCGTCCAGCGGGGACGCGCCGTTTTTTACGAAGCGGCTGTCCGCTGCGGGATCAATGCCCAGCGCCGTCAGAGCCACGATGACCTGTGCGCAGGACTCGCTGTTGGCCGCGCCCCAGCTCATGAAGCCCCCATCGGCCTGCTGGGCATCGGACAGATAGGTCAGCGCCGCGTCAACTGCCGCCTTGACGTCTGTCTCCTCCTGATAAGGGGCCAGAGATGTCAGGGCCATGGCGGTCATGTCCACATCGGATTCGTCGCCCATCAACGCCCAGCCGCCGTCGCTGCACTGATAGGAGAGAATCTCCGCCACCAGTCCCTCGCGGGTGGTCTGCTCCTCGCCATCGGCGCACTGGGGAATATCGTAGCCATGGCAGTCCAGCGCGATCAGCGCCCAGATGGGGCCGTTGGTACCCTGTGCCCGCAGATAGGCCATGTCGGTCAGGCCCGCCGTCAGATCAACGCCCGCCACGTTGGCGGCATTATATCCGGCAGCCGTCAGGCCCAAGATGGTGCGGGAGTTCTCGGTGGATTTCGCGTGGTGCAGCCGCACGGAACCTGCCTGCTTGACATAGTCCTCTACCGTCTGCTCATAGCTCTGCGCAGTCTCATCACTGAGAAGCCCCGCACGGCTCAGGCCGATCACCGCCCATTCGCCGCCGATGGAGCCCGCCGTTGGTGCGGTCTGTGCCTGCAAATAGGCGCCGGTTTCCTCATATGCCTCGCGCCAAGTTTCTGTACCGTCCGGCTGGTCGGGCTGGGACGGCGTGCCGCAGGCGGTCAGCAGCATGACCAGTGTCAGCAGCCATACCGGCAGCGATCTTTTCCATACTTTCATATCGGTTTCTCCCTTCTCTTACAGGAACTCCACATATTTCAGGCGCAGCCGCTCCTTCAGACTGGCGCTGTGCCAGGTGCGTTCCCATATCTCGTCCTTCAGGCGCAGCACCTGCCGGCGCTGCAACTCCTCCATGGGCTTACCGCTGAACCGAGCCTCCTGCCACAGCCTGGCCGCCGTCAGGTATTCCTCCCGCAGATCCTCATCCATATAGGACACATAGTCCGCAGGCGGGCAGTTCTTTGCCGCCATGCCGCGGGCGCGCAGCACGTCCATCATGTATCGGAAGATGGCGTCGATGGACGCCGCCGCGTCCGCGCCGAAAAAGCCTTCCTTCCGCTTTTTCGTCCTGCGCCGCTCGAAGATGAGCCAGCCCACCAGCAAACCCACCATGCCCGCCGCCAGCAGGACTGCCAGCGTCAGCAGAATGATTAGCCGGTGTTTGAGCCAGAATTCCCGCAGGGCCTCCGTCACCGGGTTTTCCAGCTCCGCGTCATCCAGATTGTCCGCTGTATAGTCCAACGGCGCCTGTCCCACGAGACCGGAGATATTCTGATACTGCTCCGCCTTTTCCATGGCGGAGAAATAGGTGGGTGTGGCCTCGAAGGGCAGCCAGCCAAGGCCGTCCTGATAGTACTCCACCCATGCGTGAGCGCGGTTCCCGCCCACATCCAGCGTCTGGCCGGATTTCATCTGGGCCGCGTCATCCTTGGTCACCAGATAGCCCTCCACATAGCGGGCGGGGATGCCATAGTAGCGGAACATCAGCGCCGCGGCAGTGGCGTAGTGGACGTCATAGCCGCTCTGGGTGCCGTCCAAGAAAGTCAGGGCGAAGTCGCCGCCCGTAATGGGCAGGACATTCTCCTCATAGGTGATGTAGGTGGTCAGATAGAACAGGATGTTCTGTTTGGCCCGCTGGTAATCGAAGTGTACCTGCCCCTCGTCTTTCTGATAGCCGCCCAGCTTCTCCTCCAGAAAACCACGAACATCATCAGGGATGTCCGTATAGTGGTCATAGGCAAAGCGGTTATAGGCCGCCTCCGTGTTGAGAAAGGCGTTGGTCTGCTCCGTCTCCTCCAGCAGCGCTGCGGCAAGCCGCTGGTACTGGGTGATGATATTGTCGCTGGCGTGGAAGCTGTACGTTCGCTGTCCCCGCAGGCCGCTGGCCAGCAGGGTGCGGTCGCCGATCTGCGCCGCATCCAGTACGTCGCTGTCCGCCAGCAGCTCATAGGGCGCATAGAGATACTTTCCCGACGCGCCGACGTTCTGCACCGTCACGGTGTTGTCATAGCGCAGCGCGTCCGGCACACCGGCCTGCGCCGCTGTGGTCAGCTGGCTCTGGGCGTAAAACCCGTCCTGATGCAGCCAGTAGAAGGTATCCGCGTCCTCGCTGAGGGTCTTGCTATCCAGTGTGCTCCAGCGGCTGTTGGCATACGTCTCGCCCACGAAGCCCCGGAGATAGTAAGCGGTAGGCTGGGTCATGGTGACCTCCAGCATGGTGTCCTCGGAGATCTGCCGGGGGCCGACTTTGGTCATATCGCCCTCCGGAAGTCCCGCGTTGCTGCCGTAGCGCAGTGTATCCACCTGCTCCGCCGCCCAATTCGTGGCAGTGTCCACCACGGCAGGGCGGGCGGCATCCTGATTCCAGCCGCCCAGCACCGTCACACATACCAGCAGCACCGCCGCCAGCCGTCCCCATGTCCGCAGCGCGGCGGACGAATACTGCTTTCCGCCGCCGAAATGCGCCGCGTACAAAAGGAGTACTGTTAATGCCGCCAGCAGCAGCCACCATACGGAGACCATAGGTGCGAACAGCACCGCCGCCGCGGCCAGAATCACCGCCAGCGGCCAGAACCGCAGACCGCTGGGCTGCCGCACATAGTGGATGCTCCACAGGCCGCAGAGCACGCCCAGCATGCACAGTACCACCGTCAGGCCCGTATTGCCATCCTCCTGCGCCAGAAAGCTGGTATAGTTTCGGGCATGGAGCTGCTGCCACGCTTTCAGCACATCGTCCAGCAGCTGGGCAAGACCGTTGGTCACAGTCCCCAGCAGCACCAGCACCGTCAGCAGGCATGCCGTCATCCACGCGGCGGCAGGCAGCCACGAGAGCCGTGTGCCGTCCATCAGGCACCCGGTGGCCGCCGCCAGAACACCCAACAGTACCGGCCAAAGAAAGAATACCGGCAGGGAGAACAGGGAGATCATCAGTCCCATCAGAGCCGCCGTCAGGAGGGACGCGGCCAGAAGTCCGCGAAAACGGGCATTAAAGCGCAAGATAGATCCCCTCCTTACTCTTCAGCACCTTCTCCGATACGGTCAGATGTGCCACCGGTGTACCGGAGGCGGTATACAGCTCCTCTTCCTCCGGACGCAGAGACAGCGCCGCCACATGGGCATAGTCCAGTCCCTGCTCCTCTGCCAGACGCTGCGTGACCGTCTGTTCATCCGGCTCCGTCTCCGCCGAGAGCAGGCCGGACAGCGCCTGGGTCAGATCCTCCATGCTGCCGATGGCGCACAGCTGTGGCTCCATGGTCTCGCGATCCAGCCACGCCGCCTGATGGGGCAGTCCCGCCTCGCACAGCGTGGCGGACACGGAGACCACCGCCTCGCCCAGCGCCTCCCGCTCAGCGGCGGAGGGCACGGTGCCGGCGCTGTTGTCCAGCACCAGCAGGATGGAATTGTTCACCGGCAGGCCCAGCTGCCGCACCATCAGGTGATCCGTCTTTTCCGACAGCTTCCAGTGGATGCTCTTGATCCGGTCGCCGGACAGATACTCCCGCAGGGCAAATGTCTCGCTGGGATCGTCGCCGGGATGGTACATGGAGTATTCGTCGCTGTCCATGTCGGGACTCTGCCGCTCCGATACCGACAGCTCCACCGGCCAGATATCCGGCAGCACCAGAGACGGCGCCGACAGATCCACCGTCTTTTTCGCGCCCACAAGGCCGAACAGGTCAAAGACCCGCAATTCGGAGAGCGTCAGCGCCAGCTTGCCGCAGCGCGGAGGGCGGAAATCGCAGGCCGCCTGCGCCTCACTTTTCCCGCTGACGGGAAAGAGGGCCGTGGAGCGTGTCTCCTCGCCGGTCAGCAGATCGCGGCAGCGAACCACCGCCTGCACCCGCAGGCAGCTGAATACGCCGCTGTTGCGTACCGTGACTGTCACCGGCAGTTCCTCACCTTTGCGGCAGGAGATACCGGCTGACAGCTCCGCCGTCAGCTTTTTGCGCAGCATAAATGCGATGATGATCTCCATTACGGCGCAGACCACTGTGCCGATGAGGATGCACGCCGCCATGTTGCCCTTGCCCTGTGCCCATGTCGCCAGCCACAGCAGCAGCCACAGCGCAAAGATGATCCGATTCTTTGCCATCGCTCAGATATGGTCAGGCCGCGCGACCTGCTGCAGCACCTCTGCCAACACGTCCTTGGCCGTGGTCTCGGCGATCCTGGCCTTGGGGGACAGGATGAGACGGTGGGCGCACACATCCGCGAAGATATAGGCCACATCGTCAGGCAGCACATAGTCCCGACCCTCCATAAAGGCCCGGCTCTTGCACATGCGGCACACCGCCAGCGCACCACGGGGGCTGACGCCCAGCACCACCAGCGGGTGGCTGCGGCTGGCCTCCGCCAGGCTGGTGACGTATTCCAGCATGGCGTCCGCCATATGTACCTGCCGGGCCTGCGCCTGCATGGTCAGCAGGTCGAGGCCGGAGGATACGGTGGCCACCGCCTCCAGCGGATCGCCGGTCTGGCGGTCCCGGAGGATGTTCACCTGACTTGCAAAATCGGGATAGCCCATCTCCAGCCGCACCATGAAGCGGTCCAGCTGCGCCTGAGGCAGCAGCTGCGTACCGGCAGAGCCTACCGGGTTCTGTGTGGCAATGACCACGAAGGGGTCGGGCAGCTTGTGGGTCTGACCGTCCACGGTGACCTGACGCTCCTCCATCACCTCCAACAGCGCCGACTGGGTCTTGCTGGAGGTGCGGTTGATCTCGTCGGCCAGCAGCAGGTTGGTCATGACTGCGCCGGGCTGATAGACAAAGCTGCCGCTCTCCTTATGGTACATGGAGAAACCCACGATGTCCGAGGGCAGCACATCCGGCGTGAACTGGATACGCCCGTACTGCAAACCCAGCGCACGGCTGAAGGCCAGTGCGGTGGTGGTCTTTCCGGTACCGGGCACATCGTCCAGCAGCACATGGCCGCGGGAGAGCACCGTCATCATGATCTTTTCCAGCACATCGTCCTTACCGGCGATGACCTTTTTCACTTCATGCAGGATCTTTTCTACGCTGGTATTCATCTGCTTTTCTCCTCTTACCATTCTTTATAATAGTTGCCGCTTGAAACGCCGTAGCTGCCGCTGGCGCTGGTAAAGCCGCCGATGTCCTTGCCCAGAGCCAGCGTATAGCGGACACGGATCACGCTGCCGTCCTGCGGCTTACAGACGTTCATGCCGTAGCCGGGATAGCTGCCGTTATAGGAATACATCCAGCCCGACCAGCGGTAGAAGTCAAATTCACCCAGACTGTCCATGGAGAAGGGTTGGGGATCCAGTCCCGCACCGTTCTCGTCCATGCCGTCGGCCATAATCAGCTCCATCAGCTCAGGGTCGATGAAAAAGCCGCTGCAAATGCCGCTGCGCTGGATGGCGGACAGATAGCTGCCGCTGCCGCTGATCCCGTAGCCGTTCTCCGTCAGCACCTTTTCCACGATGGACCAGGCGTCCGTGCCGCCCGGCACCGTTACCTCCGTGGGAGGCACCAGATACCCCAAGCCCACGGTGGTGGCCTCTACGCTGACGGTGACGGTGATGTCGCCGTTTTCATAGTAGACCGTCCAGCTGCGGGTGGCGGAATAGCCGTCCGCGTCCGTGGCGGTGATGGTGATAGTATTGGCACCCTCGTTGGAGAGATAGGTGGAATAGCCGAACTTACTTCCGGACTGGCTCACCGGCGCAGGCACCACCATACCGTTCACCGACACGGTGTAGTTGCTGGAGTAGAGCTGCTTACCGGTATAGCTGTGGCCATCCACCAGCAGGATGACATCCGGGTTCTTCAGTGTCAGGCCGTCTGTCAGGCCGATGATGGTACCGTCCATTTCGATTTCGGGCGAGATCGTAGGCTGACGGTTCTCCGGGGTATCCTCCGCGTTGCGTTGGAAATGCAGCTGGTACTTATAGGTCTTGCTCCGGCCTGCAGAATCCTTGTAGTCGATATACAGCATCCGGTCCTCGCGGCCCATCTGCACGGTATACCAACCGTCGCTCTCCTGTGTCAGAGAGGTGGTCCCGGTGCTGTCACTGACACGGACACGGTCGATGGATCCTTTGCCAGTAGGATTGAACAGCTTGAGTTGAAACCGGTACTGCTCGCTGTCCACAGTCACCTGCTCAAATTTAGAGCTGGACTGCACCGTGTTATCATCAATAACCGGTACTCTTGAGGATAGATTATAGGTTTTGATCTGGAAGGCTTTGGCGTTGTATGTGATGTTATAGGTCTCCTCGGCGGAGGAAGATTGATAGCTTCCCTTGATCCGGATCGTATTCGTTCCGGAGTTCAGGCTGGCCGTATAGGTATCGCCGATACCCGTCAGCGTCCTTCCGTTCAGCGTTACGGACTGCACGGGGTACTCATTGCCGTCCTGCACCATACTGGCGGTAAAGGTCAGTTCACCATCTGTAACAGTTGCCAGCTCGTTCAGGGGTTTATTGTCTGACACCCGCTTGGCAACGATGATCAGCTCTCCTGCCTGTGCGTAATAAACCGTGTAGCTCTTGGACGCGCAAACAGTGCTGCCATCCGCCTCGCGGTAGTTCACGCTGACTGTAATGGTATTGGCCCCTGTTGCCAGACGTACATTCATATAGCGGCTGTTGGCCGGGAATAGATATTCCTTCCCATTCACCGCCGCAGACATCCCGGTGACCTCAAGAGTGGTCAGGTGCTGAATCGAGAAGCCATAGGTTTCGCTCTCCACCGTCGACCCGTCGGTGATACTGGTGGTGAAGTAGGCCGCGGGATCTTTGACCTTCGGAACAGTGATGGCGTCAGTGGGGGTGCGGTCAGGGATCTGTCCACCGGAGCCGCCGCCGTTATCCACAATGTCCAGGATGTCATCAATATTGCCCCGGCCCCCTGATGTTGTACCGTCGCCGGGGGAGGGAGTATCCTCATCAGGCGTTTGGGGATCCTGCCGTCCGTCCTCCGGCGTCTGAGCCGGCTCGGTCTGCTGATCCTCTGGCGTGTCCGACTCATCCGGTGTATCCGGTTCGTCTGGCGTATCATTTTCCTGATCCTCGCCGTCATTGGCGCTGTCCATGCCCGCGATGCGGTCGCCGTCATACAGCACCTCACCCTGCGAGAGCAGCATACGGGACGCCGCGTGGGCCTCCTCCTGGGGTGCGTGGCCAATTTGCAGCTGCGTCACGCACAGCGCCGTGGCCAGACAAAGAAGCAGGGCAACAGCGGTCTGTATGACGCTTCCCAGCCTTTTTTTCATGTTTCACGCTCCTCCTGTAAACGCCACAGGAAGGGGGCGGTGTTTCACCTCCCCCTTCTTGCGGGTATTACGTTTCTTTCTTCTGTTTGGCACGCCGCATGGCGATAAACCAGCGGATCACAAAGGTAATAACGCCTGCCGCCGCCAGAATACCCAGGCTGATCCAGACGATGCTCCAATCGAAGGGCGTGTCCTCCGTCTGTACCTCATCCGGTACCAACAGCTGGTCGGTCGGTACCTTCTCGCCGTTTGCGTCGGTGGTCTGTTGCAGCAGCTCCTTATAGCGGGCAGAGGCATCCTGTAACTGCTGCACCAGCTTGGCGTCCACCAACTTCTTCTGCGTGGCCGTCAGCTTGTTATAGGCCTCGGTGGCCTTCTGGATGGCGTCATAGCTGTCCTTTGTCACCGTGCCGATTGCACGGATCAGATCCTCTGTCGCCTTGGCTGCCGCGTAATTCGTCTCGTAGGTCTGATAGGCAGCCGCCGCAGCCTGCAAGTCGGCGTAATTGGTCACCATCTGCTTCTGCTCCGCCGTCAGCTTATTGTAGGCGTCCTGCGCGGTCTGGATCTTCTTTTTGACCGCATCGGCTTCCGTTCTGGTCATGACCTCGTTCACCTTGCCGATGCTCTTGATAAGCTCCATGACATTCTTGGCCGCCGCATAGTTCTGCTCATAGGTCTTATAGGCGGTATCCGCAGCCTGCAAGGCTGCATAGTTGGTCACCAGTTTTTTCTGATCGTCCGACAGATTGCCGTAGGCAGCCTGAGCGCGCTGGATCTTCGCCTTTACCTGAGCCGCTTCCTGCTCGGTCATAACGGTCTTGACTGTGCCGACAGACTTGATCAGCTCCATCACGACCCCGGCGCAGTAGCCGTTCAGCGCCTTGGCCGCGCCGTCCCTATCCACACTGGCCTCCAACTCCTTGCGGGCAGTCGCGGCCAGACTGTTCAGCGCTGTATTCAGGTCTGTATACTTACTCTGATCCTCGCTGCTCCACTTGTTCAGGCTCTCCACGGCCTTTGTGTAAACGGCCAGCAGTTCCTTGGCTGCGGCGCAGTTTGCCACCTGAGCCTTCTCCAGCAGGGCTTTCTGTTCCTCGGTCAGACCGTTGATGGCAGCAGATGCCTGCTCGATCACCTGAGAGAGCTTGTTCAGCTCACCCAGCGTGGTCTTGCCTGCGGTGAAGTTGAGCTTCTCCAGCAGGAGACGTGCCACACCGGCAGAATAGTCGTTCAACACCTTGGTCATGCCGGCGGCACTTGTGCAGCCTTCCAGCTTTGTGCGGGTCTCCGCCGCCAGCTTGCCGAGCTCGGTTTTCACTGCGGAATATTTGTCCTTATCGCTGGTTTCCCACTGCTTCAGCGATTCAAGATCACGCTCATAGGTGGCCAGCAGGTTCTGCGCATCCGTCAGCTTTTTGCCGTTGACCAGCATCTCCTTCTGCGCCGCAGTCAGCTCCTTGTAGGACGCCGTTACCTCCGGCAGCGTGGCGGAAAGCTCCTTCATGGTCACGCCGGTCTTGATGCGCGCCGTGATCAGCAGATCCACCACACCGGCAGAGAACTGATCCAGTACCGTGTCCGTATCCGCGGATTTGGTACAGGCCTCGATGGCGGCCTTTTGTGTTTCATACAGCTTGTTCAGCTGCTCTGTAATGTCCTTATAATTCTTCTTTGCATTGCCATACAGCTTATCCAGCTGCTTCAGTGCGGCTTCCTTTGCCGCCGCCAGCAGGTCGTCCGCGCTCATGCGCGCCAGCACCTTTTCATAGGCGGCGGTCATTTCCTCAGTGGTCTTGGAAGTACGGATGGTCTCCGCCGCCTCGGCCAGCAGCTTTTCGATCTCCTCACACTGGGCCGCGGTGGCGATAGGCTTGATCTCTCGCTCGTAGCGGTCGTTCAGGTAGCCGACCACCTCCTCGCGGCTCTGCTGCTCCAGAAGCTGCCAGTCAAACAGAGGATAGCCGCTGTTGACGCCGCCGATGCTGTCCACCAGACCCTCAAACAGCGTATCCGCCGTCAGCTCCGCACTTTCCTTCACGCTGTCGCCCTGACTGCACTTCCAGCCCATCACGAACCGGCAGGCGCCCTTGCGCACTGTCAGGCCCGTATAATACTGGCCGTCTATGGGATAGCCTGCCAGAGAGCCTACCAGCGTAGTGGCCGTGCCTACCTGCAAAGCGCCCGCGTTATAGCAGTTCTCCAATGTCAGGCCTTTATTGCCGTACAACGAGCTGGCAGAGTATTCGCCCTTCTCGCCGCCCAGGATACCGCCGACGATGGCGCTGCCCGCCACGGCGCCGGTATTATAGCAGCTGCTTACCGTGACGCTGCCTGTCGGCGCAAGGCCGATGATGCCGCCTGTGCCGCCCTTTCTCAGCAGTACTCCGCCGGTATCATTGGACACCGCGCCCTGATTGGCGCACTGGTTCAGCGTGATAGTCACGCCGCCGGCGCCGGCATTACCGACGATACCGCCCACGCCAGCCGCCCTGCCTGCATAGACCGTACCGGTATTGACACAGCGTTCCAGCCGTGCGCTGCCGTCGATAAAGCCCACGATGCCACCCTGACCGCCGTCACCACCGAAACCACCCAGATAGTAGGCGCCCGGCTCGAAGGAGGTATAGACCCGGCTCTCATTCCGACAGTCCGTGATCTCATGGCTGCCGCTGCCGGAGAGACGGCCCACCAGACCGCCCACCGAGGTACGTTGTGCCATCTGATCGTTGACAAAGGATACGGAGATATCTACCTGCGACACACAGTTGCGGATGGTCACGCCGCTGCCCTCGCCGCTGCCCAGCAGACCGCCGATGATATAACCTGTCGTCGTATCGTAAGATTTGACGCCGGTCAGCTCGATGCTGCCCCGCACCGTCAGGTTCTCAATGACCGCGTCCTGCGCCACGCCGAACAGGCCCAGCTTCTGGCGTCCGCCCAGAGACGTGATATACAGGCCGGACACTGTGTGGCCCTGTCCGTCGAAGGTACCGGTATAGGCACGCTGCCCATTGCTGCTGAGGGCGCCGATAACCGGCCACCGGCAATAGCCGAGGTCGATATCCGCTGTCAGCACCGCGCAGTAGCCTGCGCTCTCCATCTGGTTATTCACCGCGTAGGCCAGCCATGCCAGTTCCTGCGCCGTTCCGATCTGATAGGGATCGTCCTCCGTTCCCGTGCCGTGAGGCTGGCTGGGGGTACCATCCCAACCGTCCTCGGCACGGGCGGAATCCAGCAGTTTTTTCAGCTTGCCGCCGGCAGAGGTATAGGCCTGCTCAATGGCAGTCAGGCCCTCCTGCCGTGCCTGCTCTATGGCGGCGTAGTCGGTCAACTCGTCCAGCTCCACCGCTGCCGCCGTCTCAATAGCGGCTTTGCCGCGCTCCAGCGCGTCGTTCAGCAGCGTTTTGTGTTCCTTGTCGAAGCCGCTAATGTCGCCCAGCTGGGTCGTCAGCTCCGCGATGCGCTGCTGTGCCAGTGTATCCAGCTCCTGCCGCGCCGTATCGCGGGCCTTTTGCAGCGCTGCCGCTGCCGCCGCGTCCATGTCCGGCGCCGTATCGCCCTCCGTGAAGGTGGCTGTCAGATCGGTCAGTGCCTTTCCGGCGTCGGCGTAAAGGATGTCCACTTCTTCTGCAGAGGCAGCCTGATCCAGCTTCAGCTTCCAGCTCTCATAGGCCGCCAGCAGCGTAGCCATGTCCTCCTGAGAATACTTCTTATTGGTGATGAATCTGTTATAGAGATCCTGCTGTGCTTTCTTCGGGTATGTGATGATCTGAAGCAGCTTACCATCCTCGCCTAAATAGTCCCGCCGAATTTCATTGATTTTGGCAATGGTATCCGCGCTCTTGATCTCTTCCTCTGCCGCGGCCAGCAGCGCGTTGACCTCCGCCTGCTCCTCAGCCGCGTACACGCGGCTGTCCACATAGGCACGGAGATCGGCCAGCAGCTGCTCGCCACCGGCATCCGTGCCGCTCAGTACCGCGGCAAGCTGCTCCTCACATTCCTGCACCAGCGCATCCGCGTCGCCGTCGGCCAGCTCAATGCGCTCTATGTACGACAGCACGATGCCGTTATAGAGGATGCTCTGCTCCGGACCATAGACCTTATAATTCTCGTCGCCGGGACGGATCAGCTTTGCCAGCAGCTGCGCTGTGGCGCTGACCTTATCCCAGCTGCCGCTGGCCATGGTGAAGGAAGGTGTCACGCAGGACACACGGGCCGCGTCGTGGCTGTTGGTATTCGCCACGTCCACTACGCCCCACAGCGTATTGGCGGACGCGCTCTGCACGTGCCGGATCTCGCCGCTGTACCATTCGCCCACGATACCGCCTACGCCCTGTGCCGTGGCATCACCGTTATCCGTCACATTGCCGGTATTATAGGCGTAGGACAGGGTGCAGGGGCCGGTGAGACCCGTATTGTTGGCGGTATCAATATAGCCCACGATACCACCCGCGCCATAGCCCATGGCTGGCGAGCCGCTGCCGCTGACAGGCCCTTTGTTCAGCACGTTCATGATGATAACATCCAGCACATTGCCGGAGATATATTTATCCTGACTGACCCAACCGACGATACCTCCCACACGGCTTTCGCCCTGAACGGCGCTGCTGTTCTCGCACAGACGCACCTGTGCATAATCTGTCAGCAGACCCACAATGCCGCCCACACCCTGAACGCCATTGACCACACCCTCGCTGCCGTTGGTGCAGTAGCGGATCACACTTCCCTGACGAGCCACACCTACGATGCCGCCCGCGTAGTTGATATTCTTCCGACTACCCACCGTGCCGTAGTTATTGCAGCTGTCTATTATGGCGTTTACCGCCGTTTTACCAGCGATGCCGCCCGCCACAGCACTGTAATTCGTGCCAGCATTGCCGATATACACCGACGAGGAGCACTGAAAAACGGTACCCATACAGTAGCCTGCAATGCCGCCCGCTCCCACATTGTCGACGCCATTGCCGGAAACGCTTACTATGGAGATCGTGCCGGCTACCTTTAGGTGCTCCACTATGCCGGACTTTCCAATTACACCGAACAGCCCCGCATAGCTTTCATTGGATATATGCAGCCCATGGACGATGCTGTTGCACCCGTCAAACATGCCTTGATAGCTCTTGGCGGCAGTACCGATAGGTGTCCATGGGTGGCCGTTCAGGTCGATATCAGCCGTCAGCTTGGCGCACAGCGTTATCTTTCCGCTATTGACCCGATTGGCAAACCACGCCAGCTCCGCGCCAGTGCCAATGAGATACGGCTTCTCCTTCGTACCGCTGCCGGAGGGTTGGGTCTTTGTTTCGCCGTCCCACTTGTTTTCCTCCGGGACATCGTTGGCCTGTACGGCCACTTGCAAGCCCTCCACGATCTGCCGCATAGCGGCCTCACAGTTTTCGGCCAGCGCGTCTACTTCCGCTGTGGTCTTGCAGTCGTTCAGTGCCGTCAGGGCTGTGGCCTGCTGCTGTTCCAGCGTCTCGCGAGCCGTGTCCAGCTGCTCGCGGCCCGTCATGGTCAAGGACAGCCAGACGCCCCGGCTGCTCTCATCAAAGGCAGCTTCCTTCTCCTCCAGCTGTTTCAGATACTTCTCATACAACGTCTGGATGCGCCGAATGGCGGTCTGCTTCTCCTCCGCCGTCAGTTCCGTATACGTTTTGGCCGGAATGGCCGTCATCTCCAAAAGCAGCTCCGACAACTGCGGCAGCTCCTCCTCCGTCCGGGCGGCGGCAATAGCCGCCAACGCGTCGTTATAGAGCTTCGTCAATGTTGCCCAATCTTCCGGTTCATAGGAGTCCTCGTGGTATTTGCTCCACACCTCCGCAAGCTGAGACTTCAATGTCTCTTTCTTGCTGTCCAGCGCCATATCCGACACCTGGGGTTGGGTCAGCTCCCAACGCAGCAGCGGCCAGCCGCCGTTTTCCTCCGTCAGCAAAAAGCCGTTGGGATCGTCCGCCGCCGTGCCGTCGTTCAAGGCTGCCAGCACAGTATTGGTATCCGTCTCCTCAAACCGTCCGCCGGCAAGGGCGGTATCGGTCTCAAACGCCGTGCCCGACCAGAACAGCGCCGTGCTCTCCGCGCTGAATGTACCCTGACCGCACAATGCCCCAGCCCTTTCGCCGCTGACGGTCTTTACCTCACCCCAGCCCGGCAGGGCGGAGGTTTCCGTATTCTCTACAGCGGACGATACGGCGGCATAGCTATACGCTGCCGTACATTCCGCCTGTTCCGCCAGCTGGCCCATCAGGCCGCCCGTGCACACACCACCCAGCACATCGCCGGACTGATAGCTCCGCTGGATCGTGACGCTGCCGGACAGGACGCTGCCCAGCAGGCCGCCTGCGGCGGCGCTTTTCAGCGCCTTTACCGTACCCGCATCCGCGCAGCCTGTCAGGGCCAGCGTACCGCCGGTGACACTGCCCGCAAGGCCGCCTACATGACTGTCAGCGCTGGAGACGCTGATCTGCACCTCGCTGCGGCAGCCGCTTACCATGGTATCACCGGACACCATACCGGCCAGTGCGCCCACGCTCTGCGCGGGGCTGTCCTCTGCGGCGGCCAGCTCGCCGGCAAGCCGCAGGTCCCGGATCGCCGCGCCGTTCAGGGCGCGGAACAACCCCCACGACGCAGCCGTATCCTCCGCCGTGACATGGAGCGCCAGCGTCACGGTGTGGTACGCGCCGTCAAGACTGCCGGTAAACGTCTTGTCATAGGGCACGTCCACCGCGATGTCCGCGCCGAGACGGTATGTGCCGTCCGGCTTCATGGCGGCAAATTCCTCCGCCGTGGTAATGACCGTTGTCTCCTGCGCCGCCGTATTGTTGTCGGACGGTTCCACTGCCAGTGCCGAGACCGGCAGCAGGCTCACCGTCATGACACAGGCCAGCAGCAGGGCTATGACCCTCTTTCTCATCGTGTATCCCTCGTTATGCCGACGCTTACAGCCACTTGGCGTACAACGTCATGCTCTTCTCTACCTTGTCGTTGTCAAAGTCCCAGGGCTTTGTGCAGGCGGTATCCTGATACCAGCCGCCGAAGCCGCAGCCTTCCTTTTCCGGGACGGGAGGACGGGTCAGCCTCTCGCCGCACTTGGCCTTGCGGCTGCCGATGGCCGTGCCGCCGAAGGTCTCAAACTTCACCGTCTTCCGGCTCAGCAGCAAGAGCAGCAGCACCACCAGCAGCACCGCCCCCAGCGCGAGCCAGCCCCACAGCGGCATATGGAAGCCCTGAGAGGGCAACTGGGAGGCGTCCACCCACTTGGCGTACAGCGTCATACTGCCCTGCACCGTGTCTTTATCGAAATCCCACTCCCTGGTCATATCGAAGTCACTGTACCAGCCGGCCAGCGCGAAGCCCTCCTTGGTGGGGTCCTCCGGGCGGGTCACCTTCTGGCCCAGCTTCACCTTCTGGTCCGGGACGGAGGTGCCGCCGTTGCTCTCGAACCGCACAGTGCATTCGTCCGTCACCACCACGGTCACGTCACGGCCGGTGGCGGCGTAGCTGTCCATGCCGCCCTCGACGGCCACCTGCATTTCCGTGTTGCGGATCACGGACGAGCCGGAAGTACCGATGACCTTCAGCTGGAACGTGCCGATCATGGTGGAGGCGTCCCAGTTCTCGCCGCCGCCCAGAGACAGGAAGTTCATGTAAAATGCCCGCATACCGCCCCGCAGGGCGATGTCCGTTGTCTCGATGGAGGCCGCCGTCATGACGCTGTTCTCCACCAGCTCAAAAAACGCGGGGTCATAGCACAGCTCATCCTGCATGGCGTACATGGTGTAGCCCTCGTCCGCGTCGGTACGCTTCAGGGCCAGCGCCACCGTGACGATATCCCCGGTGGCCGCCCGCTTCGTGTCGCTGCCGTCGATGGACAGTTCAAAGAGGTACGACTGGCTCTCGTCCACCGCCATGGCCGGGACGACTGCCGCCAGCAGCGTCAGGGCCGCCAGCAGCGCGCATAACAGTTTCTTCATTTCGTGGTTCTCCTTCTGCTTCTTTTTATTCAGAAATTCGTTTTTATTCCTCTTTTTCCGCGTCTCAAGAGACACATAAACAAACCTCCGAAAAACGGGGTATTTCCCCTGCCCCTTTCGGGGCAGGGGAAATCATGCACGATATGGACAGTATTCGCCCTATAAGAGGGGGATTACTGGATCTTTGCCACAACGGCGGCAGCATCCTTCACATCGACCGTCTTGCTGTTGTTCACGTCGGCAGCAAGGAACATTGCCATGGTGGTCGTATCGAAGCTGTCGTACTTGGCGTTGTAGATGTTGTACACCAGCTGGGCATCGTTGATATCCACCAGTCCGGTGCCGTTCACATCACCGTTTATGTTGAAGGTCTGGGCAGTGACGTCCACCTCGGTGATCTTGCCGTCTGCTTCGGCCTCGGCCTTTACCTCTGCCAAGGACTTATCGGAAATGACCAGATAGGCATAGGCGCCCTCATAACGCTCCGCGTTCCGGAACATGGGGTCATTGCCGTAGGCCAGCACCTTGCCGTCAGACAGCTTTGCGCTG
>ENA-OPDG01001442-OPDG01001442.1-human-gut-metagenome-genome-assembly--contig:-NODE-1442-length-16398-cov-3.881907_pt1 | contig 16398 bp, 16 predicted proteins | sample MGYA00241259_ERZ501498 | MGnify/ENA primary metagenome ERZ501498 (study PRJEB25962, sample SAMEA2042582) | human gut metagenome | biome: human gut; feature: human-associated habitat; material: faeces... | reverse complement strand
ACAAGGATCCGCAGGCCTGCGCCCCACAGCCGGTGGATGGTGCCGGTGGCAAGGTCGCCGCCGCCGCGCACAAGGATCAGAGAATCTTTTTTCATGAAAGTGCCTCTCCTGTTTCCAACAGCGTGAGCAAAAGCTCCATGGAGCCGCCGCAGGCCGCCACCGCTGCATCTTCGTTTTTGCCGTCCGCAGAAAAATGAACGGTCTGGTGCGCCGGTGCCTTGCCCGCCAACATCTCCTGCGCGGCAAGGATGGTGCGGTGCTCCATAATGCCGCCGCCCACACTGCCGGTCAGCGTGCCATCCTGTGAGATCAGCATTTTTGCACCCACCTCCCGCGGGGTGGAGCCGTGCCGGGCAATGATAACGGCAAGCACCGCTTTCTGTCCGCTCTGGTCTGCGTGCTGCATCGCATCCAGCAGTGCGGACGAAAAGCCCTCGGTCTGCGGGCGGGCGTTCTTGACCGAGACCACCTGTGCCAGAATGGAAAGTGCAATTTCCTCTGCCGTCTGGGAGCCAATGGGCAGACCGATGGGGGCACAGAGTGCTTCCACACGCGGCGCATCCATGCCCTGCTCCAGCAGTTGACGGCGCACCAGTGCGGCACGGCCTTTGCTGCCCATCATGCCCACATAGGCGGCAGGTTTGCGCAGGATCTTTTCCAGGCACACCACATCAAAGGCGTGAGCACGGGTCACCACCACAAAATAGGTCTCAGATCCGCCGGGCACCTGCTCCAGCGCCGCTTCGAAGGGTTGGCAGAGCACGGTGTCTGCGCCAGCTGCCCGCAGCTGACCGGCATATTCTTCGCGGTCATCCATTGCCAGCACCGGCAGGCCCAGCAGCTTTGCCAGACGGACCACAGCCGTGGCCACATGGCCGCCGCCGCAGACGACAAGCTGCGGCACCGCACCAAAGCGCTCCACAAAGACCCGCTGCCCGCTGATCTCCTGCACACCGGTCGCCGTGCAGCTTTGCAGCGCAGGCAGATTTCGGCGAAGGAGTTCCGTCTCGCCGCACTGCCACACCGGCACACCCTCACATAATAATAGCTGTTCCCCAGCGCATTCCCCATCCAGCACACAGGCCAGCGTACGGCCGCCCTCAGCCCGCCTGCTTTGGACCGCCTGATAAAGCGGCGTTTCGTTCATCGTTTCGTCCCTCCTGGTCTCACTGTTCTACTGCAGCTACCGCATCATAACGGGCCGGGTCCAGCTTGTGCTGCCACTGCTCAAACTCCTCCGGCAGCATCCGCCACGCAAGACCGCAGCCCGCCGAGATCTCGCGCGGGAGCGGGATGATCCGCCCCGGGACACCGCATTCTGCGCACTGCTTTTCCCACTCCATCGCTTCCAGCGTTGTATGAAAGGAAAGCACGACATAGGTCTTTTTTATCCGCATCTTATGCCTCCTGTGCAAGCTCCCGCACGGCAGCGGCAGCCTGCAGAACTTCGGCTTCCGTGTTGAAGTGCGAAAAACTGAACCGAACCGTGCCCTGCTCCGCTGTGCCAAGTGCCTTGTGCATCAGCGGGGCGCAGTGGGCACCGGCCCGCACGCAGATGCCGTATTCTTCCCACAGAATATCCGCGATGCGGGCGGAATCCTCATCCCCGATGTTCAGCGAGACGATGGGTGCACGCGGCGTCATCTCCGGGTCACCGTAAATTTTCACGTTCGGCAGGTCCCGGATACGCTCATAAAATAGCACAGTCAATGCCTGCTCTCTCCGGGCAAGTGTTTCCACACCCTGCGCCAGAATCCACTCCACCCCGGCACACAGGCCCGCAAGGCCCGGCACATTCAGGGTGCCCGCTTCCAGTGCGGTGGGCATCTGTGCCGGGTGCTGCTCGTCAAAGCTGTGCACACCGCTGCCGCCAACCACCAGCGGCCGAACGGAAAGCCCCGGGCGTACATACAGCCCACCGGTCCCCTGCGGGCCCAGCAGGGCTTTGTGGCCGGTGAAACACAGCACGTCGATGCCGAGAACCTGCACGTTCAGAGGCAGTTCTCCGGCCGTCTGCGCCGCATCTACGATCAGCAGCAGGCCGTGCCGGTGTGCAAACTCCGCCGCGCGAGCAAGGTCGGTTCCGTTGCCGGTCACGTTGGAAGCGCCGGTCACCACCAGCGCACGGGTCTCCGGGCGCAGGAAGCCTTCCCACTGGTCATACCGCAGGCGGCCTTTTTCGTCCACACCGGTGAAGCTGAGGTTTACGCCGATTTCCCGCAGATGGTACAGCGGCCGCAGGACCGAGTTGTGCTCACAAATGGTCGTGATAATATGGTCGCCCTGGCGGAACAGTCCGCCCAGCGCCGTGTTCAATGCCTGGGTAGCATTGGATGTGAATGCAATGCAGGAAGGGTCCGGTGCATTCAGCAGCTTTGCCACTGCGCACCGCGCCGCATACACCAGACGGCTGGCGTGCAAGGTCGGCTCGTGGGCACCGCGTCCCGGGTTGCCCGCCGTGCGCAGAGCGTCCAGCATGGCCTGCTCCACCTGCGGCGGTTTGTGCAGAGTGGTGGCGGCATTGTCCAGATAGATCACGGCTTCACCACATTACCGGCCTGGGTCAGCTTTTCCACGATGGTGTACATATTGGTCACACTGCCGACGGCCAGCTTTTCGGTCAGGCCATAGAAGTTCAGGCAGGTGCCGCAGGTCATGATCTCCACGCCCTGTGCTTCCAGTGCCTTCAGGTCTTCCAGCATGGGGGAGCCCTCACAGGTCAGGGATGCGCCGCCGTTGTAGAACAGAATCGTTTTGGGCAGCTGATCCTGCTGGGTGAGTGCAAAGACGAACGCCTTGAGCAAAGTCTTGCCCAGTTCCTCGGCGCCAATGCCCATTTTGTCCGATCCGATGGCCACCACAGTATCGGTGCGGGTATCCGGTGCGCAAACCGGTGCTTCTTCGGCAGGTGCGTCTGCCGCTTCACCTACGGTAAACAGCACGCGGTATTCCCGCTCTGCCAGCTTTTCGGCACTGTACTGGTAGCCCTTCTGCTGGGCCATTTTGGTCAGATTCTGCACGGCGATCTCGTTATCCACCAGCACTTCCACCTCACCGGCACCCTTCAATTCGGAAATCGCCTTTTTTGCCTTCACAACGGGCAGCGGGCAGGCATCACCACGGGCATCGACGTTCAGCATCATTATTTTGTCCTCCAGTTAATATTTTACGGTAATTTCCTGTTCGGTCTTGGGAATGATCTCGCCCACGATTTTTGCGGGCAGACCGGCCGCCTGCAGCTCTGCTTCCAGTGCGACAGCATCTTCCGGCGCAGCGGCCAGCAGCAGGCCGCCGGAAGTCTGCGGATCAAACAGCACTTCTTCCAGGGCAAAGGGCACCTGTTCAAAGGTGACGTAAGGCCCGGTATGGTTGCGGTTGCGCTGCCCGGCAGCAGTATAGAGAAAGTCGTCGGCTGCTTTTTCGGCACCCGGCAGCACCGGCACTGCATGTGCGTCGATGATGCAGGAAAGTTTTCCGCCCATCATCTCGTGCAGATGGCCCAGAAAGCTGAACCCGGTCACATCCGTGGCCGCATGGACGGTATAGCGTCGGCTGATCGCGGCAGCGGTCTTGTTCAGCATCGTCATGGACGCGATGGCACCGGCCATGTGTTCCGGGGCAGCTTCGCCCACACGGTTTGCCGTGCAGATCAGGCCAACGCCCAGCGCCTTTGTCAAAATCAGCTTATCGCTGGGCTGGCCGGAATCGTTCGTATACATTTTTTTGGGGTCCACAAGACCGGTGACGGACAGGCCGTATTTCACGCCGGTATCCGCGATGGAATGGCCTCCTGCAAGGCTTCCGCCCGCTTCAGCCACCTTCTCGGCCCCTCCGCGCAGGATCTCGCCCAGAATGTTCAGATCCATACTCTCGGGGAAGCAGACAAGGTTCAGTGCCGTCTTCACTTCGCCGCCCATGGCGTAGATATCACTCAGGGCGTTGGCTGCGGCGATCTGCCCGAAGGTATACGGGTCATCCACCATTGGCGGGAAAAAGTCCACCGTCTGAACAAATGCAATATCGTCTGTGATGCGGTACACCGCCGCGTCATCCCGGCTGTCGTAGCCTACCAGCAGGTCCGGGTCTTTTTCGCCGCGCGGCAGCTTTTCCAGAATGCGGCTCAGTACGCCCGCGCCCAGCTTGGCCGTACATCCGCCGCCGGTGCAGAATACAATTTTTTCTTCCTTGCTCATGCACGCTCTCCTTCTTCAAAATGCGTCAGGACGCAAGGCACACCGTATTGCTTTTTTAGAAGCTCGGCGGTCTGCCGGGCCAAAGCAGTGCGTTCATCTGTGTCCACCTGATTGATCACCGCATAAAAGCGGCGGCTGCCCACAGCCTTTCGGCCGCCCGCTTCGCTTGCCAGCAGCTTTGCCAGCAATGCGGGCGTCAGCAGCGTATTGCCCGGGACATGCAAAAGCGGCCCGGCAAGCTCTGCTCGAAAACAAACTTCTTCCAGCGGCTTTTCCAGTGCCGAAGTGCCTGCCACCGCCAGCACGATATCGCACTGCGGCAAAAGCACCGGCTCATGCGCCGCCGGGGCCTTGCAGGGCATCCGCTTGGCACCGTCCGCTTCGATCAGAACGAGGTCGGCAATTGTCATCCAGCGTTCCAGCTGCTCCTGCGGCGGGGCGGTCAGTTTGCCACCGGGCGCGGGCGTTCCGGCCACGGCATAGCTGCCGCGCTCCCACAAGCGGAAAAGGTCTGCGTCTGTCTGCGCAAAGACTTCGCCCGGCGGCTGCTGGATGTGGGTGGTGGTCGCGGCCAGCCCCCGCCAGCCCTTGCGGGCGCCGTGCGCAGCCATGTTATACATGAGGGTCGTCTTTCCGCCGCCGCCTACCAGCGAGATCACATGACCTTTTTCGGACAGAAACGGGAATTGCAGTTCGTCGATCATTTCTGCTTTTCTGCCACCGCCATGGCGATCTGTTCCGGCGTGATGGGCAGCTCGTAGAACCGGGTGCCGATGGCATTATAAATGGCGTCCGAAATGGCGGGCAGCGGCGTGTTGATGACGATCTCGCCGATGGACTTTGCGCCGAAGGGGCCGTTGGGCTCGTAGCTGCTCTCAAACGCAACGTTGATCTTGCCCACATCGGTGCGGGCAGGGATTTTGTACTGGAACAGCGAGTTTTCTTCCGGGTAACCGTTTTTGTCATAGGTAATGTTCTCGGTCAGGGTCATGCCGATGCCCTGCAGCAGGCCGCCTTCCGCCTGCACACGGGTCAGGTTGGGGTTGATCGGCGTACCACAGTCCACACAGGCGTCAAATTCCAGCAGCTTCACTTCGCCGGTCTCGGTGTCCACTTCCACCTCGGCGGCACCGGCCATGAACGGCGGCGGCGACAGGGGCGAAGTGTGGGTCTCGGTGGCTTCCAGCGGCACCATGTGGCCGAACTGAGAAGCATAGGCAATTTCCGACAGAGACTTTTTCTGTGCCGGGTCTTCGCTCTTGAACACGTCTTTGCCGTCAAACTCCACTTCGTCCTCGGCGCATTCCAGCAGTTCGGCACCCAGCTTGCAAATTTGAGCGCGCAGCTTCATGGCGCATTTTTCGGTGGCCTTGCCGGTGACATAAATGGTGCTGGACGCGTAGGAGCCGGAGTCATAGGGTGACGTATCCGTATCCGCACCAAACACCGTGATATTATCCAACGGGCAGTCCAGCACTTCGGCGGCGATCTGCGCCAGCGTGGTGTCACAGCCGGTGCCCATATCGGCGGCACCGATCATCAGGGTATAGAACCCGTCATCGTTCAGTTTCAGGGTAGCACTGCCCACGTCCATGCCGGAAATGCCGGAGCCCTGCATCGCCATGCCCATGCCGACGGCGCGTACTTTGCCGTTGCCCATATCGCGCATGGGATACTTGTGCTCCCAGTCGATCATCTCACGCACCTTGACAAGGCAGCGGTCCAGCGCACAGCTGGTGTTCACCGCGCCATAGTAGGCCGGCATCACGTCGCCTTCCTGCACGGTGTTCTTCAATCGCAGCTCGAAGGGGTCCATGTTCAGTTTGTGGGCCAGCTCGTTCACGGCAGATTCCACCGCAAACAGGCCCTGGGTCGCGCCGTAGCCGCGGTAGGCACCGGCAGACATATGGTTGGTGTAGACGACATCACTGACAAAGCGGAAGGCCTCGGCCTTGCCGTACAGCGGGATGGACTTGTGGCCGGAAAGGCCCACCGTCGTGGGGCCATGCTCACCGTAAGCGCCGGTGTTGGACAGGGTGTACAGGTCGATACCTTTCACGATGCCGTCTTTGGTGGCACCCAAGCGGACGTGCATCTCCATCTCATGGCGCGGTGAAGATGCGATCTGGCTTTCCACGCGGCTGAAGATGATCTTGGAGGGCTTCTTGGTCTTCCAGGTCACAAAGGCCGGATACACCTCACTGACTGCCGTCTGCTTGGCACCAAAGCCGCCGCCGATGCGGGGCTTTGCCACGCGTACCATGCTCTTGGGAATATGCAGGGCGTTTGCGATGTTGCGCCGCGCATGGAACACGATCTGTGTCGAGCTGAGCACGTTCAGGCGTCCGTAGGTGTCAATGGAGCAGTAGGTGCGGAAGGTCTCCATCATGGCCTGCTGGCAGGCTTTGGTGTGGTACACATGGTCGATGATGATATCGCTGGCAGCCAGCACGGCATCAATGTCGCCGGAGCTGCTCTCGTCATGGGCGCAGAGGTTGCGCTTGTTGTCGGCCCCCACCGGACACAGGCTCACCCAATTGTCCTCCGGGTGGACGAGAACCGGGTTATCCTTGGCGGTGTGGTAGTCCAGCACGGCCTCCAGAACCTCGTACTCCACCTTGATGAGCTTGAGGGCCTTGTCCACGCATTTCTCGTCCTTACCGGCCACGATGGCCACCACATCGCCCACAAAGCGGACATGGCGGTCGATGAGCAGACGGTCGCGCGGGCTGGCTTCCGGGTAGGTCTGGCCCGCCTGGGTGTAGCGGGGCGCATCCTGCGGCACATCCTCCCAGGTGAAGATAGCTTCAATGCCGGGCACCTTTTTGGCAACCGCAGTGTTGATGTTCTTGACAATGGCGTTTGCGTGCGGCGAGCGCAGGAGCTTGACAATGAGGCAGTCCTGCGGGATCACATCGTCCATATAGACGGGCTGGCCGGTGACCAGCTGCATAGCATCCTTTTTGCGGAAGGGCTTATTGACGGTGTTCATTCTGCGGCCTCCTTCTGCTTTTTCCAGGCCAGAAAGTTCATAATGCCGCGCAGCTGGCCTTCATAACCGGAGCAGCGGCAGAGGTTGCCGGAAAGATATTCCTTGACTTCTTCCTCACTGGGGTACGGGTTCTCGCGGAAAAGCGCCAGTGCATTCATGATGAAGCCCGGGTTGCAGAAACCGCACTGCTCCGCGCCCTGGTCAGCGATGAAGGCACCGAATTCAGCGGCTTCTGCCTGCAGGCCTTCCAGCGTGGTGACCTGATGACCGCTGGCCCGGGCCGCCAGCACTGAGCAGGAAAGCACCGGCTTGTCGTCCAGAAATACCGTGCACAGGCCGCAGTTGGAAGTCTCGCAGCCGCGCTTGACGCTCTTGCAGCCGTGAGCCCGGACAAAGTCGATCAGAAGCATATCGGCCGCCACATCTTCTGTGACCTTGATGCCGTTTAATGTAAGGGTGATCTGCATTTAGTTTTCCTCCTGTACCGCGCGTGCTTCCAGTTCCACAACGGCACGCTTTGTCAGCACACCTGCCAGATGGCGGCGGTATTCAGCGCTGCCGCGCATGTTGGAGCCGGTGACGACCTGCCGTGTCACTTCGTCAGCCAGTTTTCGGGCAAGCTCCTGTGCGGGCACGCCTGCCTGTGCCGGGAACGCATAGAGCACGGCCTTCAGCGGGCGGGCACCGATGGCGATGCGATAGCTGCCGTCTGCCAGCCGGGCCGCAGCGCAGGTCAGCACCGGGATATCGGTCTGACTGTTGCGCACGGACTGATAGAAAAATTCGGCCTTTTCTTTTTTCACGATCAGGCGCACGAGAATGTCACGGTCGTAAGGACGCTCGGCATAGTCGCGCAGCGGTACGATGCCGCCCTTGTACAGCTCCACGGAGCAGTCCATGGCCATGAACAGGGTGAGCACGTCCGAAAAACCGAAACGGCTGTAGATGCTGCCGCCCACGGTGGCAAGGTTGCGCAGCTGCACGCCCACGATGTGGCGCAGGGCTTCCTTTACGGCACCGTGGGTATAAGCGGCAAGGCCCGGGTGTTCCTCCAGCTGGCGCAGGGTGACCATGGCCCCGATGGAAAAGCCGTCTTCCGTTTCTTCAATGGTGTCCAGCCCCAGGCCGGACAGGTCGATGGCTGTGCCGACATTGATGGTCTCCATCTTGAGCCAGATCATGCCGCCCAGCACGCGGTTGGGCTTTTTCTGGTTCAGCTGCCAGGCTTCTTCCAGACTTTCGGCCCGTTTATATTCGCGGATCGTCATCATAGATGCAGGTTCCTTTCTTTTTTATCGCTTCTTTTATTTTAGCACAGATTGCGTTTGAATTACAACTTGCGTTATAATGTTCCCGGAAAGATTTTGTCAATGGACGGAGGATACAGAAATGGAAAACCAGCTTGCTGCAGGGTGTGTCATCATGGCATCCGGCCTGAGCCGCCGCTTTGGCTCCAACAAGCTTCTGGCGGAATTTTGCGGTCAGCCCATGCTCTGCCGTGCTTTTGCCGCAACGGATACACAGGTGCTTGCCGCCCGCATCGTGGTGACCCGCTCTGCTGAAGTGAAGGCTCTGTGCGAAGAACGCGGCGTTCCGGTGCTGCTGCACAGCCTGCCCGGGCGCAACGATACCGTGCGGCTGGGGCTGACAGCGCTCCTTGAGCAAGTGCCGGGGCTGTTCGGCTGCATGTTCCTGCCCGGGGATCAGCCCCTGCTGTGTCGGGAGACGGTGGAGGCTATGATCGGCATCTCCGGCTGGGATCATGAGACCCGGCTGGAACGGCAAAAAGAAACAGAACGGGAGATCTTCCGTCTCGGGCATCGGTTCAAAAATGACCCAGATCCCCTTGTCGGAAGCCCCGTTCTGTTTGAGCGCGGATATTTTTCCGAGCTGTGCGCCCTGCCGGAGGGCAAGGGCGGCAATGTTCTGCTCAAGAAATACCCGGAACATGTTCATACGGTCTACATTGCGGACCGGAATGAGCTGGCAGATGCCGACACGCCCGAAGCGCTGGCAAAGCTGGAAGCACTTGCCCGGCGGAACGGCTGAGCGTTACGCAGCCTTGTCATCCTTCGGCAGCAGCACGTTCAGCAGGATGGCCACGAACGCAGCCGGGACGATGCCGGACTCGCCGCAGATCAGCTGGAAAGCGTGCGGGGCCTGTGCCAGAATGCCGCTGTTGGCACCCATGCCGTAGCCCACACCCAGAGCCACCGAAACGATGGTAAGCTGACGCGGGGTCATCTTTTCCTTGGTGATGAGCTGGATGCCGCTGACCACGATGGAGGAGAACATCATGACGGCTGCGCCGCCCAGAACGGCCTGCGGCATGATGGAGATCAGTGCGCCCAGCTTCGGGATCAGGCCGCACAGGATCAGGAAGATGGCACCGGAAGCCAGTGCCATGCGGTTGACCACCTTGGTCATGGCCACCAGACCCACGTTCTGGCTGAAGGAAGTGTTGGGCAGCACGCCGAACAGAGCAGCAAAGGTGGAACCCAGGCCGTCGCAGATGACGCCGCCGGAAAGCTCCTTATCGGTAGGCTCACGGTCCATGCCGCCCTCCATGACACCGGAGATGTCGCCCACCGTCTCCACAGCGGTGACGATGAACATGATGAGCACCGGCAGAATGGCGCGCATATCAAATACGATCTTGACCGGGATCAGCTTGGGAATGGCAAACCAGGAAGCCTGCGCCACCTTGTCCCAGTTGAGCACCCATGCCTTGGTGAACTCCACGCCGTCGGCGGTGACGCCGGTGGTGGGCAGAACAAGGCCCATGACAAAGGCTGCCACATAACCGGCCAGAATGCCGATCAGGATGGCCGACGAGCTGAGAAAACCGGTGGTCCAGTGTTTGAAGATCAGGATGACCACCAGCACAAACAGCGCCAGCAGCAGGTTCTCCATGGAGCCGAAGTCCTTGGCGCTGTTGCCGCCGCCGAAGGAATTGATGCCGACAGAGATCAGCGAAAGGCCGATGGAAAGCACCACCGTGCCAGTGACCACCGGCGGGAAAAACTTGCGCAGAGGCTTCAGGAAGAAACCCAGCACACTTTCAAAGATGCCGCCGATGATGGATGCGCCCATGATGGCACCATAGGCCAGCACACCGCCGCCCATGCTGCCGACAACGCTGTTGAACACGCCGATAAAGCCGGAACTGGTGCCCATGATGATGGGCACGCCGCCGCCCACGGGGCCGATGGTGAACAGCTGCACCAGCGTGACCACACCGGCCACGAACATGGCGCTCTGCAGCAGGGTGACCTGCAGGTCTGCAAACTCACCGCCCGCAATGCCGCAGGCACTGGTGATGATCAGCAGCGGGGTCAGGTTGCCCACGAACATGGCGCAGACATGCTGCAGACCCAGCGGGATGGCCTGCTTCAGGGACATCTTGGCGTCGAACTGATATGCCGACTCCTCGAGCTTGACTTCCTTCAAATGTTCCACTCTCCTCAGACTTTGACAAAATATGATGATTTTCGGAAGCTTTACAAAAAGCGGATTCATTATAACAAAATGGCAGATTCTTGTAAATTAAGTATGACTTTTCTGCGAACACGCAATTTGCGGCACAGGCATCTGTTTTTTGATCAAAAACACAAAAAAGCAGGAAGAATGCGCATCTGCCCCGGTTTCAGAGAGGGGGCTTTCGCGCAGTTCTTCCTGCTTTTTGCTTCAATTCTTTTGATTTTTGTGCGATATGGAAATTTTACTCTTTCGCAAGGCCATAATCCCGCAGACAACGCCGGATGCCCTGCTGTGTGGTGTCGAACCGGATGCCGAAGCGTTCCAGTTTGGCGGTATCCATGACAAGATTGCGATGCCAGGTATCTTCTTCGATCTGCACCGTGACGCCCAGTGCTTCCGCAAACTGCCGGGCTGTGCACACCATATCCCCGGCATTGCCGCTGCCAAAGTTGTACACACCGCCAGGCAGTTCCATGGCGGGTTCCAGATTTTCGATCACCTGCCGCACATAGGTCACACCGCGGTGGTCGTTGCGGGAAAAACGCACGCTCTCCCCTTTGAGTGCCGCGCGCAGAAGATTCAGCGGTAGATTGCCCCGGATCGGCAGGCCGTAGCCAGGCAGGTCGTACATCCATGCCGCACGCAGGTGCACAGAATCCGGGCAAAGAGCTAGTACCTGCTGCTCTGCTTCCAGCTTGTATTGGCCGTAAACATTCGCGGGGTGCACATCCAGCGTTTCCGGCAGCGGACCGGTCTGCTTCACACCGGCATAGATCTGATCGGAGCTGAACGCCACCAGCTTTGCGCCGACCTGCCGGGCAGCCTTTGCCAGCCAGACCAGCAGCTCTACATTGGCACGGTAGGCTTCGGCCGGGTGCTGAGTGCAGTACCCGGTATCGGAGATAGCTGCCATGTGAAGGATGATGTCCGGGTGTTCAAATTGGATCACCTGCCGGACGGAAGCTTCGTCCGCTGTGCGCAGAAAGCCCCTTGGCAAGGTGCAGAGCTCATATTTTCCCTGCCACTGTTGACAAATGCGGGAACCGACGAAGCCGCCCGCACCGGTAAGCAAAATCTTTTTCATGGAACCTGCTCCTTTCTGGAAAAAGTATAGCATATCGGCGCGCAAAACGCAAAACTGCCCGGGAACGCCGCAGCTCCCGGGCAGTCTCATGGAACGATCAAAGGAAAAATTCCAGCACAAAAACCACGGCGCAGCAGGCAACGGATACCTGGAACAGGCTTGCGCCGAACCATGCCGCCGCAATGCCCACCACCAGTGCCATGGCACCTGCCACCGGGCTCTGGGTGGCATTGACGATGGCCGGGAAGGTCATCACTGCCAGCGTCACATAGGGCACATAGTACAGAAACGACTGGATGAAGCGGTTCTTGATAGGCTTGCGGATCAGCGTCAGCGGCAGGATGCGGATGGCGTAGGACACCAGCGCCATGACCGCGATGTAGATATAATTGTTATGCGTCATGCTCTGCCTCCTGCTCGTCTTGATTCACCGGGAAAAGGACCGCCGCCGCGCTGGAGATCGCCACGGTGAGCACGATGGTGCGGGTGCCCTCCGACAGGGCCGAGATGCCCGGCAGGTAGTTGCACACAAAGCTCAATGCAAAGCTGATGGCGACCAGTGCCGCCACCACCTTGCTCTTGCGGGCCGGCGGGATGATGATGGCAAGGAACATGCCGTACAACGCCACGCTCAGCGCACTGACTGCCCGCAGGGGCAGCAGGTTGCCTGCAATGATGCCCAGCGCCGTGCCGGTGGCCCATGCCGGTGCCGCCAGCACAATGGCACCATAAGTATAATACGGGTTCAGACTGCCCGGACGCGCAATGGTGATGCCAAACAATTCGTCCGTGACATCATAGCCGATGACGAGCCGGTGCCAGAACGGCGTACCCGGCGCAAAACGCTGTGCCAGAGCACAGCTCATAAGCAGATAGCGTGCATTGGCGATCAGGGTGATGACCGCCACCTCCAGATAGGTCGCATTCGCCATGATGATGGCAAACGCGGCGTACTCACCCGCCGAAGCATTGTTCAGCAGGCTGACCAGAAAACCCTGAAATGGGGTAAAACCTGCCCGGCGGGCCGCAATGCCCAGCGAGAAGGACACTGCAAAATAGCCCAGCGCAATCGGTACACCGTCGCGCATGCCTTCGCAGAAGGTCTTTTTGCTGAACGCCCAGACAGGCTTTTTGGCATTGACAAGCTCCGGGGTAAGGATCTTTGCTTCAGAATCCATTTACACTTCTCCTTTCCTATTTCAAAACACCAAAGCCTATTATACTCCCCTGCTTTCGGAGAAGAAAGAGGTTTTTGCTTTATTTGGCACGCAAAAAAGAGAACGCCGCCGGGAAACGGCAGCGTTCTTCGTCAATTTATACACCCGGCACCAGAAAATGCTGCGCCTGCGGCAGGGTCTGCATGTCTGCATCCAGACCGTTGGCCGCCCGCATCTGCGCCGGTGAAACATGGAAGCGGCGCGCAATGGCGAACAGCTCCTCGCCTGCCTGCGCGTAGTAGATGCGCAGGGCAATCTCCGGGTCCGGCGGGGTCAGTTCATCGCCCAGCTCGATGCTGCCAATGCCCTGCTGCACCGTGCGGCAGAGAATGGTGCCCTCCGCCCGGGCTGTGACCGTGACTTCCAGCGTGCCGCCCGCGCAGCTGCACTGGACGTTCTCGGTGCTCAGCCAGCACTCGGCACTGAGCTGGGCACCCGGCGGGCACTCTGCCGCCAGCGGAAAACGCAGCTCCATCGTTTTTTCATAGCTTTCCAGCTCACCCAGGCTGTTCTCGGCAAAGGCAGTGGCAACGGCCCGGGCAGTGAGCACAGCCCCTTCTGCCGTCATGGATGCCTGCGCCGGGCCGTAGGATACAAAACAGGCCCGCAGCTGTGCCCCGGCGTCCGGCAGCGGGCCGGAAGCAGTGGCTGCAGCCGTCTCGTTCAGGGTACAGGCCAGCTGCTCCACCGCAAGCTCCTGCGGCGTGATGGCGGTCTCGAACTGGGTCGAAAATGCATCCGCCACTGTCTGCAGCTGGAAGGGCCGCCAGGCGTGCAGATGCATCATCACGTTGACGGTCAGCTGGCTTGCAGCGTCCTGCTCGCCTTCGGCAAGGGTGAAGCCCACCGGTTCCAGCACGCACAGGCATCTGCAGTCCTCCGTGACGCCGTCCAGGTCCACGACCTGATTGAATGGCAGAGCTGCCGCCTGACTTTGCAGCGCCGTCTCGCCCTCAGCACGCCAGGCGCACAGGGCACGGATCTCGCCCTTGACCACTGCCTTGCCGGACAGCAGCTTTATCTCCCGCACAGACGCTGTACCGGTGATATCCAGAATGGCGGCGGGGCGCTTTGCAAACACCAGCTCTCCTTCGACAGTGACCAGCTTTTCCAGCACGGCGGCACTGCGCACACCGGTGAGCGTCTGCAGGCGCTGCTCGATGCCACCATCGGCCAGCGCTGTGATGACTTCGGCCGGGCTTTGGGTGCGCAGCGTGACGATGAGCCCAAAGGCCCCGCGCACTTCGATGCGGTGTGGGTTCACCGCCCGGCAGTTGAGGTATTCGGTCTGGCCCTCCACCAGCGCTGTCCAGCTGGCGGCAGGCAGCTCCGGCACCTCCAGCTGTTTTGTGAAGGGCAGTTTCTGCTCGGTCTGGCACAGACCGGCCCCATCCTCGCCCTGATAAAACACGGTGCAGCGCAGATAGCCTTCCAGCGTCAGCCGCCCGGGCTGCAGCTGCTTTTGCAGCACCACCGGCTTTGCAAAGCACTTGACCAGCTTGAACACCGGCGGCAGATAGTCGGAGATCAAAATCTCCGTTTCCAGCGGGAGTTCTGCCTTGACGGTGCAGTCTGCGCCCGCCTGCGGCAGGGTATCCCGAAAAATCTTCAGTTCCATGCAGTGTGCTCCTTTCCCTGTCCGTCTCTACTGGAAAGGTATGCACCTGCCGGGTGCCGTATGCCACAAAAAAGAGAGCACAGGCAAAACACTGTGCTCCCTTGCAAAAAATCAGTTTTCCCGGAGGACTGAGACTTCCGTCACATGGTAACGCTGCATCAGCCGGACGGCGGCGGGCGTGATGACCTCGCCGCTCACCGCGATGGGAATGGCCGGCGGGCAGGACACCGTCGGCATGGCGCAGACGCGGCCCTCGGCCTGTGCCACGGGCAATCGTTCCTGCGGCGCAAAAACGGCCTGCCGGATGCTGCAGCGGGTGTGCAGCTGCTGTTCCAGTGCGGTAAAATTGCCCTGCAGCGCTTCCGGCTGCGGGAGTTCGTCCGGCAGGGCCGCAATGATCCCCCGCATGGCTGAGACCAGCCGCTTGCCGTCGCGGGGCGGGTTCTCCGGCGTGAACATCAGCACCAGATAGCGCGGGTCGGCATACTCGCACTCGATGGCGGCACAGCGCAGTGCATCGGCCAGCTCGGTGCCGGTCATGCCTAGCACGGCGGCGTCCAGCGTGACCTTGAGCGGTTCGCCGTCCAGCGCCAGCGGGCCCGGGCAGTGCCTGGCCTCAGCGGCTTCGTTCAGATCCCGGCGCAGGCGGGTCAGGTAACCGCAGCACTGCAAAAGACGCAGCGGATAACCCTCGGATAGCACCTGATTGCACTTATCCAGCGACTGCAAAATGAGGTAAGACGGGCTGGTGGAGCCAAACAGTGCCAGCGCATTGCGCACGGCCGCTTCGTCCTGAATGGGGGCGTTTTTGCCCAGATGCAGGTACGCACCGCCTGTGACCACCGGCAGGGTCTTGTGGCCGGAATCGCAGCACATGGCTGCGCCCAGTGCGATGGGGTGCCGGTTCTCAGGCAGAAAGCGCAGGTAGGCACCGTGAGCGTTATCCACCAAAAGCGGCACGTCCTGCGCCCGGCATACCGCTGCCAGCGCGGCAATATCCTGCACACCGCCCAGATAATCCGGGCTGGTGACATAAACGCCAAAGGGCTTTCGATCCTGCTGTGCCAGTGCGTGCAGGGCGTCCGCCAGCTTGGCGGCAGGCACCGGGCAGCTGCACAGCGCACCAGAATCTTCCGGCGCAGGCCAGAGCCACTCTACATCAAAATCCAGCAGTGCCGCCGCATACAGCAGCGCCTTGTGGGCGTTGCGGGCCGCCAGCAGGACCGGGCGTTTGCCCGTCTGCGGGGCGGCCTGCAGGGCCAGAAACAGCATGGCCCGGATGCATTGAGAAGAACCCTCGGTGCTGTAATAGGTGTGTGCCGTGCCGAAAAGCCGGGTGGCATTGGCTTCGCTCTGCGCAATGATGCCCTCGGCTTCATACAGCTCGTCCGCACCCTTTATTTCGGTGATATCCCACGGTTCAAAGCCCAGCAGGCTCTGGCCCTTGTGGCCGGGCATGTGCAGCCGGGAGGTGCCAGATTGCGCATAGCGGCGCACAAAATCCACAATGGGCGTGGTCATGCTCATTCGCAGGCTTCGCCGTCGGCGCAGGCGTTGCAGGTGGAGCCCAGCTCGATGGGCACTTCGATGCCCTTGGCGGCAAGTTCCTGGTTCTCGGCCACCTTGATCATGATGGCGCACTCCATGCGCTTGCGGAACAGCTCACAGCCGTATTCGTACACGCCCGTGATGTTGCCGGTAGCGTGGTAGGAGTTGGCCGCGCAGCCGCCGGAGCAATAGAGCTTTGCCCAACAGTCCTGGCACTCCTTGCGGGCGTAGGCATTGCAGTGCTTGAACTCATCCCGCACGGCGGT
>ENA-OPDG01001431-OPDG01001431.1-human-gut-metagenome-genome-assembly--contig:-NODE-1431-length-16499-cov-2.869679_pt1 | contig 16499 bp, 9 predicted proteins | sample MGYA00241259_ERZ501498 | MGnify/ENA primary metagenome ERZ501498 (study PRJEB25962, sample SAMEA2042582) | human gut metagenome | biome: human gut; feature: human-associated habitat; material: faeces... | reverse complement strand
GCACCTCCTGCTGACCTGGAAGCTGCCGGCATTACAGCCACTGCGGAAGAACTGAACTACATGACTGGAGTTACCTCTGGTGTGCAGGCTCAGTTGGATGCTAAGGCTGCTGCTGTTCATACACATGAAGCGTCTGAAATCACTGATTTCGATGCTGCTGTCCAGAGTGCTGTTGCTGATGATCTGGCTGGTAAAGCCAATACTAAGCACACGCATGAGATGGATGATGTCACCGGTTTGACAGATGCCCTGGGTGCTAAGGCGAATGCCGAGCATACCCATAAGGCTGCTGATATTACCGATCTGACTGATACTCTGTCTTCTGCTGTGGTCGGTGAAGCTGGTAAGGCCACTTCTGACAAGAACGGCAAAGACATCACTCAGTATGTTGCTGATGTCACCTCGGACAATACCAAGATCACTGTGACCAAGGGTGATGGATCTTCTAGTGAGATTCAGTTCCCTCAGGGAACTGTGTATGATGCCTTTACTGGTTCTTCTGCGGAAGGTGCTGGTGAAGAAGGACTGGTTCCTGCTCCTGCGCAGGGCGATCAGGACAAGTTCCTGAAAGCCGATGGCACTTGGGCAGTTCCTGTCGACAATGACACGACTTACGACGTGGCGACTAGCGAGACCGCTGGTCTTGTGAAAGCTTCGTCTGAGATCCAGGTTGACGGAGAAGGCGTGATGACGGTTTCGTCTATCCCGCAGTCGAAGGTTACCAACCTGGAGAATACCTTTGCCACCATGTCTCAGGCTTCTAACAAGTTTGAGATTACCGATGGCCTGTTCGAAGACACTCGCGTCTCTTATCGTGATGAAGAGATCCGCGTCATGTATTCTACCCTGACTCCCTGGGCTCCCCAGGATGGGGCAGAGGATCCGAATACTGTGACCATGGCTCTTCGTGCTTATGCTCCTGCGGATGCTACGGGTTACCGTATCGCCCTGAAAGATGAGATCACGGAAGGCGAAGTGACTGCATTTGGTGGTCCGGATTCTCTGGGACGCAACTATGTTGAGACCAGACTGCCGGTTGCCACCTACGATGCTGGTGACTCTGCTTGGACCTATCTCGGTTCTTCTTCTACCGCTGGCAAGTATGTCGGTTGGTATGTGACCGTGGAATGGTACAATGCTGGCAATAAGATCATCGGATCGGAAACGGTTCGTGTGAATCTTGCCACCGAGTCTACCTTCAATTCCAACATCCCTGGTTATATGAGTGACTATGCCAAGAGCTCGGATGTGACCACAGCCCTTGATGGTAAGGCAGATACTGAGCATACGCATGAAGCTGTCGACATCACTGATCTGCAGGGTCTCCTGGATGCTAAGGCGAATGCCACTCATACTCATGCTACTTCTGATGTGACCGGTCTGGATACTGCTCTTGCGGGTAAAGCCGCTAGTGTCCATACTCACGCAATTGCGGATGTCACTGATCTGGAAACTACTCTGGCTGGTAAGGTCGATACCGAGGATCTGATGGAAGCTACCGTTAAGGCTGCTTCTCAGGATACAAATGGTAAACCCATCACCGAGTATGTTGCTGGCGTGACTCTGCAGGGTAATACTCTGAAGATTGCGAAGGGTGACTCTAGCGCTTCCAATGTGGAGCTGCCTGCTGGTACCGTCTATAAAGACTTCACTGGTGCTTCTGCTGAGGGAGCTGGTGAAGCTGGTCTGGTTCCTGCTCCTGCGCAGGGTGATCAGGACAAGTTCCTGAAAGCCGATGGCACTTGGGGAACTCCGGTCGATACCAATACCACCTACGATGTCGCCACTTCTGAAACTGCTGGTCTCGTGAAATCCTCTTCTGAGATCGCGGTGGATGGTGAAGGTGTGATGACTGTCGCCGGGATTGCTCAGGAGAAAGTCACTGGTCTTACAGCGGCTCTTTCTGGCAAGGCTGACGCTGCGCATACCCATACTTTGAAAGACATCCCTGAAATCACTCTGGATGCTGAGCAGATCAACGGTCTGCCTGCTGCTATTGCTGCTAAGGCTGATGTTGATCATACCCATGACATTGCTGACATTACTGATCTCAACACCGCAAAGGTTGCTGAGGCTGCTAAGGTCACGAATGCTATGACTGTCACCTTCAATGGTGATAACACTCCAGAGAATGTTACCACTTTCGATGGCTCTGCTGCTGCGACCTTGGATATCACCCTGGCCAAAGTGGGAGCCGCTGCCGCTACTCATACTCATAAGATGGATTCCGTAAACGGGCTGTCTGATGCTCTGAGTGGAAAGGCGAACACTATTCATAGTCATGCAATTAGTGATGTCACCGATCTGCAGACGACTCTTGATGGGAAGGCTGCTAGTGAGCATACTCACGAGATCGCTGATGTGACTGGTTTGCAGGATGCTCTGGATATCAAACTGGAATCTGATGATCTGCCTGGTATTGCCACTGGTGTCACCACTGGTATTGTCAAAGGATCTTCTGAGATCAGTGTTGGTGAAGACGGAGCGCTCACTGTTGCTTCGATCGCTCAGGATAAGGTCAGTGGACTGACGGAAGTTCTGGCTTCTAAGGTGGATTCTGATTCTTTGGCTGATGCTACGGTTGGCAATGCCACCAAGGCTACTCAGGATAAGAATGGTAAGGATATCACTCAGTATGTCGCTGATGTTACCCAGGCGAATTCGAAGATCACGATTACCAAGGGTGATGGATCTTCTAGTGAGATCGATCTGCCTGAGGAAACCGTGTATTCCAACTTTACCGGTACTACCGGTACTGGCAATGGAAAAGCTGGTCTGGTTCCTGCTCCTGTGAGTGCCGATGTGGACAAGTTCCTGAAGTCGGATGGAACCTGGGCTACTGTGACCTTGGATGATACCTCGGTTGACATCGCTACTTCTGATAAGGCTGGCATTGTGAAGCCTGGTGCCGAATTCACGGTTGCTCCGGAAGATGGTGCCATGAGCATTGCTAGTATCGAGCAGTCTAAGGTCACTGGCCTCGTTGATGCTCTGGGTGCGAAGGCTGATGTTACTCATACCCATGAGATCGCTAATGTCAATGGTCTGCAGGATGCGCTCGATGCGAAACTGACAGCCTCTACTCTCCCGATTGCTACGACTGACAATACTGGTGTCGTGAAGGCATCTGCCGAAATCTCGGTTGGTGTCGATGGTACCATGACAGTTGGTAGCATTGCTCAGAGCAAAGTCGCCGATCTGGAGACTACTCTGGCAGGTAAGGCAGCCACTGAGCATACTCATAAGGCTGCGGATATCACTGATCTGAACTCTGCTGTGGTTGCAGAGGCTGGTAAGACCACCAACGCTTTGAGCGTTACTTTCAACGGCGGTACGCAGGCTGAGAATAACGTGACATTCGATGGTTCTTCTGCCCAGACTCTGGACATCACTCTGGCGAAGATTGGTGCCGCTGCTGCTGAGCACACTCATGAAACTGCCGATGTGACTGGTTTGGATACTGCTCTGGCTGGTAAAGCCGATAGTGTCCATACTCATGAAATGGCTAGTGTTACTGGCTTGAGCGAGGCCCTCGAAGCGAAGGCTGATTCTGAGCATACTCATACGGTATCTCAGATCACCGACATTGCGAGTGCGACTGTCGCTGCTGCTGGTAAGGCTACCAATGACAAGAATGACAAAGACATCACGACCTATGTTGCTGATGTGACCTTCGCTGAGAATAAGATCACTGTGAAGAAGGGTGATAACACTTCTTCTGAGATTGAGCTGCCTAGGGGTACTGTATATTCCAACTTCACTGGTGCGTCTTCGGATGCTGCTGGTGGTGCTGGTCTGGTTCCCGCTCCTGCTCAGGGTGATCAGGATAAGTTCCTGAAGGCTGACGGTACATGGGCGGTTGTCAAAGCTGGATCTGATGTTGCGGTTGCGACTGAGGAGACAGCTGGTATCGTTAAAGCTTCTTCTGAAATCGCTGTGGCTGGCGATGGGGTGATGAGCATCACTGCTGTGTCGCAGGATAAAGTGACTGGTTTGACCGACGCTCTGGGTGGTAAAGCTTCTAGTGTGCATACTCATGCCATTAGTGACGTTACCGATCTCCAGACTACACTGGATAACAAGCTGGAAGCCTCCGATCTGGTGGTTGCCACTGATTCCACCCCGGGTCTGGTGAAAGCGTCTACTGAAGTCACTGTTGCTGTGGATGGCGCTCTGGGTATTGGTACCATTGAGCAGGCGAAGGTCAATGGCCTGACTGCTGCTCTGGGTGCTAAGGCTGATACTGAGCATACTCACACAGTCTCCGATATTACAGATCTGAATCTGTCTGCTGCTTCTGTGGCGGAAGCTGCTAAAGCTACGACAGATAAGAATAGCAAGGACATCACTACATATGTGGCCGATGTCAAAAAGTCCGAAGATAACAAGAAGATTGTCATCACTAAAGGCGATAGCTCTTCGACAGAGATCGAACTGCCGGAAGCTGCTACCTATAGTGCATTTACTGGCGCTTCTGCGGAGGGTGCTGGTAGTGATGGTCTGGTTCCGGGACCCGTTGCTGGTGATCAGGACAAGTTCCTGAAAGCCGATGGTACATGGGCTGTGCCGGTGGATACCAACACTACGTATGCTCCTGCTACAACAGAGGTAGCTGGTATCGTCAGAGCATCTACCGAAATTATGGTGGATGGTGAAGGAATCATGACGGTAGGTTCGCTGGCTCAGAGCAAGGTGGAAGGACTGACTGACGCTCTGAGTGGAAAGGCGAACGCAACGCATAGTCACACCGCAAGTGACATTTCTGATCTTGCCGAAGCCACAGTGAAGGCTGCGACTCAGGATACCAGTGGAAACGCTTTGACATCTTATGTCAAGAGCCTCTCGGTGTCTGGTTCTAAGCTGACTGTGACCAAGGGTGACGAAACTTCGGATGAACTCGATCTGCCTTCTGGTGGAACGGGTGTGAGCGATCCGTTTACTGGCACCGATGGATCTAATCCTGGTAAAGTTGGTCTGGTTCCGGCTCCCGCTGCTGCGGATGCCAACAAGTTCCTAGCCTCGGATGGTACCTGGAAAATCGTTCAGGGTGCTGGTGGAGAGGTCTCCATCAAGTATACGTCTCAGGTTCCGACTACCGCTGCGGTGGGAGGAATTGACGAAGGATACATTCCGCCTTCTAGCGGTATTGACATTCTCGATCTGATCTATAACCTTCTGCATCCGTATGTGGCTCCCGAACTGACCGCTACTATGCTTCCGCGTAATGGTGGTACTGTCGGTATTGATACTACGCAGAATATTACCGGTGTTCGGGTTAGCCTGAACAAGACTGGCGGCAACAAGATCATGTCCTATCAGGTCTACGATGTGAATTCTGATTTCGACAGTCATATTCCGCTGGGTGAGCTGTATAGTGAAGATTATGAGAATGGCTTTACGACTGGTGCGAAGACAGTGCCTCTGAATTCTCCGTATCAGATGACTCAGGCCAGTAACTATAAGTATCTGACCGTTAGAGTCATGGATCTGAATGGAAAAGAGACTATTGTCAAGACTGCTTCCTTCAACTTCGTAGAGACTTATTACTGGGGCACCGCTCCTGGTGAGACAGTGATTGACGAAACCTTTGTGAATGGTGATTCTGACAAGACAACACAGGATTCCGCTAAGGGAACCAAGGTTGTTTCTGTCAACAATCCAACCACGCAGTTCGTCTACTTCTGCGCTCCCAAGTCCTACGGTGAGATTACTTCCGTGAAGGACCAGAACCAGTTCGAGAACATCTCCGACTTCAAAAAGAATAAGACAGAGGTTACGATCAATGGTCGTGACTATTATGTCTACCACAATGATCCCTTCCTGGGCGAAATGACGTTTACCTTCTCTTATTGATGAACTATAAGAGAAAGTGAGGGAACTTCGCCATGGCACTGCAATTGTCAGGCATCTCGGTTGCGTCGGGATTTGTCCTCAAAGGTGCAAAGTCTCTCGACGTTCGAGAAATTCTCGATACGCTTTCTGACCGGGATGAACTGGTTACTTCAGGCATTTGCCCTGAGGGCCTTCGTGTCTATGTCAAGGAAACCAAAAAGCTCTATCTCTACAATGGAGCATCTTGGACTGTCGTAGGCGCTGGAGACCTCATGCAGGGCGCTACATCTGAAAAAGATGGTGTTGCAGGTCTCGTTCCTGCACCGAAGAAAGAAAATGCAAACATGTTCCTCCGTGGTGACGGTACTTGGGCTATGCCCACCATCGAAGGTGGTGGAATCGGATCTCTCGAAGATCTCGGTATCACTGCTACTGCCGAGGAATTGAATTATATGAGTGGGGTCACCTCCTCTGTACAGACTCAGATCAACTCTCTGTCAACTGACAAAGTGGATGTGGATCGTACATGGGGCGGGGAAACTACCGCTCTTCCGAGTTTCGAATAAGTCTCAGTTTATAAAATCCAAATATATTGGGGAATATGAATCATGGCTTACTATATTCGCCAACTGAAAGACAATCAGGGCAACATTATCCTTCCTGCTTCTCGTGCGGAAGGCATCTTCTTCTCCGATAACACCAAGTTGAGCTCGATTATGTCTGCCACCAGCGGTGTCGTCAATAAGGCTATGGGTGATAAGAATGGCAAGGATATTGCTACTTATCTGGCCGATGCCTCTATTAATGATCACAAGCTGACTCTGACCAAGGGTGATGGCACTCCTGTGGAGATCAACATCCCCGATAACGATACCACCTACGAGGAAGCTACTACCTCTACTGCTGGTTTGATGTCCGCTGCGGACAAGACCAAGCTGGATGGTATGGATGCTGCTCTGGCCAATAAGGCTGACAAGACCCACCAGCATGTGATGGCTGACATCACTGACCTGAAGGCCATGACCGGCGCTTCTGCCGAGGCTGAAGGTGCTACTGGTCTGGTTCCGGCTCCCGCTCTGGGCGATCAGGACAAGTTCCTGACCGGTGCTGGTACCTGGTCTTCTGTCACCCTGGCTACCTTCGGTGTCACTGCCTCTGCTACTGAGCTGAACTACATGGCTGGAGTTACCTCTGGTGTGCAGGCTCAGTTGGATGCGAAGGCTGCTGCTGATCACACCCACGAGATCGCCAATGTCAATGGTCTGCAGACTGCTCTGGATGCGAAGGTTGACAAGACTGCGATCCCGACTGTCATGCTGACTGTCGACGAGTCTTGGGGTGGCGAGTCCACCGAACTGCCTGCTTTTTAATGAGGACGAGGAATCCACCTGATTCATTCATCATTCATCGAAGCACTCTATAATCTCTAACTAATAAAGACCGACATGGAAGCCACAAATTCCATGTCGGTCTTTTTCTAGAACTTTTGAATAAGCGAGGGCCCGAATGGGTATTGTCTTCTCCACCGATAATACCCATTTAGATCCTCAATAAATAAAATGAAAGGAATCGATTGTTATGGCAACTTATATTCGTCAGTTGACGGATAATGCAGGCAATAATATTCTGCCCGCAACTCGTGCTGAAGGCGTCTATTTCCATGATAATACCACTCTTGATTCCATCATGTCTGCTCAGGCTGGCGTTGTCGCCAAGGCTCTGGGTGACAAGAACGGTAAAGATATCACCGGCTATGTCACCAACCTGACCTCTAAGGGAACTGTGGTTACCTTCACCAAGGGTGATGGCTCTAAGGGTACCTTCAATACTCAGGATACCACCTATGATGCGGCTACTGGCTCTAAAGCTGGTCTGATGAGTGCGGCGGATAAGGCGAAGTTGGACGGTATTGCTACTAATGCTAACAACTACACTCACCCGTCTCATACTGCTGCCGCAGCGGGTCTGTATAAGGTTACCGTTGATGCGCTGGGCCATGTGACTGCCACTACCCCGGTTGCTAAGTCTGACATCACCGGTCTGGGAATTCCTGCTCAGGATACAACCTACAATGCCTTCAAGGGTGCTTCTGCTTCTGCCGCTGGTGGCGCTGGTCTGGTTCCTGCTCCTGCGCAGGGTGATCAGGCTAAGTTCCTGAAGGCTGATGGTACCTGGGGTACTCCTGAGAATACCACCTACAAGGAAGCTACTACCTCTACTCCCGGCCTGATGTCTGCGGCCGACAAGACCAAGTTGAATGGTATCGAGACTGGTGCTAACAAGTATACTCACCCTTCGTATACCAACCGTGCTTCTGGTCTGTATAAAATCACTGTGGATACTACTGGCCATGTGTCAGCTGCTACCGCTGTAACCAAATCCGATATCACTGCTCTTGGTATTCCTGGTCAGGATACCAATACAATCTATACTCCTGCCACAGATGACACCGACGGCTTGATGTCTGCTGAAGACAAAACCAAGCTGGATGGAATCGCTTCTGGAGCGAATAAATACACGCACCCGTCTTATACTGCCAGAACCTCTGGTCTGTACAAGATTACCGTAGATGGTATGGGTCATGTATCCGCTGTGGCGTCTGTGACAAAGTCTGATATTACCGCTCTGGGAATTCCCGCGAAGGATACTACTTATCCCGCCTTTAAGGGTGCCACTTCTTCTGCTGCTGGTGGAACTGGTCTGGTTCCGGCTCCTGCGCAGGGTGATCAGGCTAAGTTCCTGAAGGCTGATGGTACCTGGGGTACTCCTGAGAATACCACCTACAAGGAAGCTACTACCTCTACTCCCGGCCTGATGTCTGCGGCCGATAAGACTAAGTTGGATGGTATTGCTTCTGGAGCCAATAAGACTACAGTGGATACTGCTCTGTCTACTTCCAGCACGAACCCTGTCCGTAACTCTGTCGTTACCAACGCTCTGAATAAAAAGGCTTCGGTTTCTCACACTCACAACTATGCTACAACTTCTACGGCTGGTTTCATGTCTGCCTCTGACAAGACCTTGCTGGATAGCCTCAGCAATTCTGTCGTCGTAGATACTTCTTGGGGACCTTCTATCCCTGATATTCCCTAAGTAAGCTTCTTTCCTATATAAAATAAAAAAGATGGGTATATCCAAGAATCTATCCTTTCTTTAGATCTTGGATATACCCATTTATTTCTCTTACTTGATTGATTTCCTTTCTGTGTATCTATCAATCACAGGAATTAAAGAACCAGAATCCTACCACCTCATCCTTCAGAGGTAACATGTCTTCATTCACTCTACCATTGATGCGGTCAATGTAGAGATTGTATCGAGGATCCATGGTACGAGCAAATCTCTTATTGAGATCTTTCCCGATGACTCTGAACATGTTGAGCTGGTCGCCATCAAAGTCTGCGGCCATTGTCCGAATCACGCGTGTATTCAATCGCATCGTCTTGTTATTGATATTGGGAATCACATCATGCACTTTGACGTACATAAAGGAACCGAAGTTAATCACTTAACATTCGAATCTTTTAATTAGCTGACTATATCATACACCTGATCTCACTATAGGTGCCCTCGCACTTCGGAAGCATTACTCCCTACTCTACTCGCTTCATCTCTTTTATAAGAGAATTATCTTCAAGAAGATTGCAGATCTTCTATATAGCTTTCGATAGTCGATGAACCTTATCTTTCTTCTATATAAAATACAAGAAAGACCTTGGCTGCTGATTCCTTCAGATATTATAGCCGTCTGAGTATTCCAGCAATTCACGAGGGATTCCTCTCAAAGAACGCCAATGAGAGGCACAAGGATATTACTATCCAAGCCGAGCATAACTTTCAGTCCACTCGGGTTACGGTTGATGATGATTCCAATATCATCCTTATTATGAGCTATGATATACTTCATGATCCCATAAAAGACAGGATCGAAGAAACGAGTTGCTCTATACCAAGCTTGCTGAGCTTCCTCAACAGTGCAAGATTTCAATTTTGCATAGAGATTTGTCAGCTCATAACGGAAAAGCTCCATCGCATCGAGATAGCAAATGTCAACTTCATTGCTCCGAAGCTCGCCAGATGAAGCACTGACGATATTTCTTGTCGAAAAATTATCGATGCTACGTCATTTTTTAGTCTTTCTTAATAAGAAGACTAAAATCTCTTCGTAGTTTTGTGCTTAGACTATATCATTACTTCATATATCCCATAGGGACATAAACGGTTGATGCCTTTCAACCTCGTACTCCCCGCTTCCCTTTAATAGAATTACACTTGGTTACATCTCACCAAGATACTAACCACGTCCATCTTTATGAATCATGGCGGTACTCTACTCAGTTACTCTCCTAAAGATTGCTCTTATAGGATACCCTTTCGATAGTCGTTGAACTTTGGTCAAACTTCATATTCTTTCTATCATAATGAAGCTTATATTTTGACCCTTAGCTGCTGATTGTCAAATAAGATCCGACAAGAAATTTGTGTATGTATGGGACAAATATAGATCTTATTGATTTTCCAGGCAGTTCAAGGAGTTTAATGTCGGCATAACATTTTTGTCCACCGACCGGCAATAATCCTGGAGGCAATGGTTCCTTTCTTACCATTGAGGATATTAAAAAGCTCATCAAAGAGCTGAAGAATTTCTTTGTGAATGCTACAAAGGTATCTGTCTACTGTCACCAATTTGACATCATCGAGATTTTTGATATCTCCCATCTCGTTGATCTTATTGGTAAGACGAATGATGGCAGCATAGATGGTATTGATGCGGAATTTAATTAACTTCCGATCTTTTTCACCAGGAGTCTCAGAACGAAGGGTTGCTGTAATGACAGGGATACAGGAAGTGAATACCTTATCTTTATCATGAAGGAGCTCTTCAAACAGCTTTCTCTTTCCGGGTTTCTTGGCCATGTAGAATTTGATCACCTCTTCAAAGTGATCGACAAACCATTGAGTGCCCTTATAGACGAAAGGATGTTTCTTTCTCAGCTCGGCTTCTTTCTCTCTGAGAATGACAGCATGTTCGTCCGATTCATCCTGGTCAAATTCTCTCGACAGAATTATCGTAAGCACTTTCTTACCATCAGCGGTTCCTAGTGCTTCCGAGAGTTTCATGGCATAGATGGGAGACATGACCTTGAAGCAATTCAGGATAATCCATCCAGTCTTCTTCATGTCCACAGGGACATATGTGACTGGAGTTCCACACTTGGGACAGATCTCTCCTTCATACATCATTCCGATCATTTAGCCACATTGACACCGATACCTCTCAGCAAAAGACAATTCATCTGAGAAATCCGTTCCGAAGAATGGAGACTGGAGACCGTCTTCTACCTTTTCGGATTTGTGAAAGGACTCTGTCGATTGAAGGCGAATACCTCGACCTATGGCGAGATCATAGTCGCATTCATTGTCCAGGTCCAATTTCACAACTCTGGCATTTTTGATTTTGGTACCATTATAGGACATAAACGTTTCCTCCTTTATCCAGGCTTCCGTATTAAGTTTTGCATTATAGCCTTAGACAAGCATAATGATATACAAAATAAAAGATTACAATGCAAAGAAGAAGCCATGAATTAGTTGTAATGTATCATAGAGACTTCGAATTTATATTTAGGAATTAACACCCACACATTCCAATTAACATCCGTTACAACCAAAACTTCCGCCAAAAGGAGAAAGGATGAAATCCGAATGACTCTATATGAATGGAGAGAAAGAATCTACCAAGAAGTCAATGATAAAGTCGAGCATAACACAAATAAGAACTTCTTTGCAAGATTCTATAACCTCGGAAAATGGGCTCAGAAATTTGAGTCTGCCGATAAAAAGAAGGAGTTTTTGCAGAATCAATTCCTTCTTACTGATATCCGTAAGATGAAGAGACTCATTGAAGAATCTTCTGATCATATCGAGTATCTCAATGCGCAACGATACAAGCATGAGGAATCCTATAAGAATCTCATCGCACTTCTTCAGAGTGACAATTCTACCACTCTCGATAAACAGAGAGCTGTTAAGAAATACCAGGCAGAGATCGTCAATATCTGTCTGGAGTATTATATTTTTACCTTCCTTTCTGCTATGCTGATGGCGGCTAGATATCCTGAGAAATATTCTACAAATCCAACAAAGGTGAAATCCGTAGATCCATTATCTTCCAGGATCTATGGATTCTTTTATTTTCGTAAGGGTCATTCTTCCAATATCAGCATAGCAATATCTGTATCAAAGTTATTCGATGCATTTGAGACTCATGAAGATGAGAATCTGAATCACAAGATCATGTATTACATCAAATTCTATCATGAGCCTATCTGGGAGATGTTTGATTCTGAATGGAAGACCAAGATGGTCAGGCTCTCTGAATTGATTCCAGATAATCTCTATCCTAAGAAGTTAAAGAATAGCTATGCTGATCTATTCTTGACTGTGGTGGATAAGCAATATCCCTATCTGGATACAGAGTATCATGGTCCTTCCCATAAGGATCATCCTATGGAGATCTTTATGAGAAGGAATAAGGTAGAAGATCGAGTTACCATGCTCTTTATGGTATTGAAATCCAAAGGAAAAGATGGATATGTAGGAGATTACATTCGTGGTATTCTTCTTGAGCTTAAGAATAATATGAAAACCATTGATGGGAATACTGCAAAGATTCCTTCCTATATTCAGCTTCTCTATCAAACTTGTGTCTCTGAATGCTCCAGTAGTAGATCTACCAATCTAATGGATGCCTTCAATGACTGCTTTGATATCAATACCTATGTGAGAGAACCATGGTCTCCTCTCTTCAATCTCAATGGCTGCTATGAAGAACTCATCAAGTTTAACATTGAGCATGAGGTCAGCTTCAATAAAGAAGGATCTATCTTTGGTAGACTTGCCTGTAGAAATCCAGGACCTGCTATTCTTGGATATAAGACCAAAGCAGATCTCATGGACTATCTGATGTCTAAAGGAATGGTCATTGAGAATGCTTCCTTCTATTATATGGTAGCCATTGAGCAACACAATATGATTCTCTTGGATTGGCTCTGCAAAAATGTAGATCCCTCCACCGATGATAATTTCCCCATTCGGTGTGCTATGTATGAGACAAGTCGGTCTATGTGTTATGCCATCATGGATGCCTATACAGACAAAGAGGATTGCATTGCAGCTATCAAGGAGATTGCCAATCTTTCTTGTGGAGATAGTGGTCAGATCAACTTTGCAAGATCTCTCTTGAAGGAGATGAATATAGAAGCTCCTACGAGTGCAACCAAGAAGGATCCTGCAGTCAAGAGACGCCAGAAAGATCATACAAATGTATCGAATTCTAAGAAGAAATCCTCTAAAGATACAGGGGTTGAAATCCAAAGAAAACGAAAGGAAATAAAATGAGAAAATATACCCAGGAAGATTCAGTGATACTACTTGAATCTTCCTGGGTATTTTATTTCTTTAATCGTCTTCCTCTTCTTTTTCCATCTGATATTTGTCAGACAGCAAAGCATTCAGAATTTCTTCCTGTGTGGTTTCTGTCACCACAGGACATTTTTCGGCTCTACTAAAGGTAGCAGCTTCGTCTGCATATTCCTCCACATTGAAGGGAGCCACATAGAGAGAAAAGAAGAACTCCGGAAGCTTACCACCATCTTTGAGATCAAAGCTGATTCTGTCGGTAATAATGCGAACCTCATATCCAGCCTCTTTAAGTTTCTCAATCGCAATCGAGATACTCTTAGCAAGATCTTCCGGTCCTTTGAGTTCATTCTCCTTATTATAGACGGCTCGATTGGCAATCTCCACACTACCGGTGATACCAGCACATCCAATTCTTGAATAATCAAAGGTCTGTGTCTCTCCGAGTCGATTGATCTTCGTGATCATGTTGGTATAAGCTTTTGTGAAGATTGAGTTGACACTCTGGATGATCACATCTTCGAACTTGTAATTCTTCCAGGCATTCTCAACGGTCTCTTTCAGAAATTCTTTCTTAATACATTCTACCATTGGTACACACTCCTTTGTAAATTGAAATAGAATGGGTATTTCTTTATATATTATTTTGATATGAGATATTCATTCACACATCTCAAGGAGGTCATTATAATGGATGAAATGAGCAAAATGATCATGGATATTCAAGAGTATTTCGATAATGAAACGCAACGTCATGTATCGGAAGAGGGAGCTCTTGCTATTGATCGTTACACAGGCACCATAGACTTTGCTGTCAGAGTCTATGAGTATGGAAGGATGCATGTCAGTGATGATCCTGCATCCTATCTGAATTATACGAAAATCGCCATGGATAATCTGATGGAATTCCTCTCTGTCAATTATCCCAAGATCACAAATCCGAAATATAAATCGGAGATCGATATCCATGTCCAGAAATTTCTTACCTATATGGCGATCGAACTCCACAGCTTCATCAAGAAGTATTATGATACCTGGCAAAAGACGTATCCCTACGTCTTTAGAAACTTCGCCAAGGTTCATGAGAAAGGTCTCTTTGCATTCTATCCCATTCATACATCCTATGACTGGAATGCAAAAAGAATGGATCCCTCTACTGACAAAAATAGAGAAGGATTTAACAAGTATCCGAAGCTCTATTATGATAGCGTCGCTCACCATAACGAGCCTGGTGTAGATCTTCGGTATTTCTATGAAGTGAAGAATTTCTTCCCTGGTGCTGGTATGATCAAAGATGGTGCTCCGATGGATGAGTGCATCAATCTTCCTTTGGTGGAAGAAGACTTTGATCTATCGGAATACTTCCGAAGCCATGTATCGGAATGGAAGGAAGACTATCTGAAGAAATCTCAGTCTTTTGAGAATCCGAATTATTTCACTCTTCCAACCTTTGCAAGATGCATTCCCAATGCACGAGTGGATGAGATTGGTCAAGATGCTGACTATGATCTGGTAGTCAATACCAGCAATCAAGTCATGAGATATTCTGCAGTTATTTTCTATCCTCGTCCCAGTCAGTTTTCTTATTCGGAGGAGATCTCCAAATATATTCTGACGAAGCGTCCTTCCTTTGGGGATGCTACCTTATTTCAGGTACCCTATCCGGAGATTCTTGCTGTGGATGAGTTTGTCCATAACATTCCAAATACGATTCTCTTCATCAGTAAGAATGATGGATCCACTCTTCCGGATGATTCCATTTTCAAGAATCTCATTGACAGGATGAAGGAAAAGTCGGTAGAGAATAAAGTCAATACCAATCTGGCATATACAAATTGGTATGATAGTCTGATAAACAGTTATCCGAATAAATCTCGTCTCTTTGAGACTCCTGGAGTTCCTTGGAGATTCCTCTTCCATCCTCTGGAGAATCTTCAGAAGAAAAAGATCCGGACTGTCTTCATTTCTCTCTATCGTCTTGGAGAGAATCGATATCTCATTGAAAGACTCGAAGATCTTGTCCGAAAGGGTGTCTTCGTATATGCCTATATCGAACCCACTGCTCGTGGAGATGAGAAGGCAAATCAGAAGATCATCAAGGAATTGAAAGAAGCTGGTGTTCATGTCAAGCACTCCTGCCATGGATTGAAAGTTCATATGAAAGCTTGGCAGATCATCTATGATGACAATTCTCTTCTTTCGATGATCTCCACAGGGAACTTCAATACCAAGACGATGGGTCAGTATGTTGATCTTCATTATATCACCACGGAAGAGAAGATCAATCTGGAGCTTCTCTATCTCTTTAAGATTCTCTTTAGTGGAGGGGATTTCAAATCTGGATATGACTGGTGGATGGATTTCAATAACCGGAATCTCTTCATCACTCCCATCTCTGCCAAAGGGAAACTCAAAGAATCCATGAGAGATGCCGTTAGTGATGATAAGGATATTTTCCTGAAGTGCAATAACTTCACAGACCCTTCTTTCCTGGATAGCTTTGTGATTCCAAACTATTCTGGAAATGCTCGATTCATGATTCGTACTTCCATTGTCTTCTCTCCTGTATCCAAGAATATGGAGGCAAGATCCAAGGTATCCAAATATCTTGAGCATAGTCGTCTCTATGCCATCGGTGATGAAGTCTTTATCTCTTCTGCAGATCTCATGAAGAGAAACATGAAGAGGAGATTGGAGATCCTCCTGAAGCTTCCTCTCGGGAAACACACCAATGTCTATCAGAGATTCAATATCTTTGATAATATGGTGGATATCGGAGAGGGAACTCCCATCGATGAATACATCGACAAGATTTGGGATAGCTGCAACTATCAGTTGGATAAGCTGTCTCTGAAATGGAGGGTTCGTAGATAATGAAGTATGAAGTGCAATTTCATATTGGATTCAATGGATTCACTTCCAATAGCACTCTGAGTCCTGACTTCTCCGATATGGGTAAAATTCTCAATGATCTTCAATGTATCATCAAAGGATTGGAAATAGGATTCAACTCTGTAGAGATTGGAAGTGAAAGAAGAGCACTTAAGATTCAAAAGAAGATGATCGAAACAGCAATCCCTTTTATCCGAGTACGGATTCATCAGGTAATTCCAAAATCTTCTTTTGATGTCACATTTAAGATTCAGGATGCATCCATGAAGGATTTGGAGACTCAGGTCTTTCATGGAGTATTCTTAATCACACTCAGAAATCCGGAGGAATAACCCTATGAGTATCTTTGGTCA
>ENA-OPDG01001428-OPDG01001428.1-human-gut-metagenome-genome-assembly--contig:-NODE-1428-length-16541-cov-5.857333_pt1 | contig 16541 bp, 10 predicted proteins | sample MGYA00241259_ERZ501498 | MGnify/ENA primary metagenome ERZ501498 (study PRJEB25962, sample SAMEA2042582) | human gut metagenome | biome: human gut; feature: human-associated habitat; material: faeces... | reverse complement strand
TAGGATCATCCCCACGCGTATGGGGACAAGATAAATCCATTTTTACACCTCGTTTCTTATCAAGGATCATCCCCACGCGTATGGGGACAAGGCCAATTGACAAAAGGGTATTTGCTGTGGTATAAGGATCATCCCCACGCGTATGGGGACAAGCTACTGGCATTACCATAGATTGATAAGCCGGTAGGGATCATCCCCACGCGTATGGGGACAAGTGACATCTTGCAAGTGTACGCTATAGAGCTAAAGGATCATCCCCACGCGTATGGGGACAAGTTGTAAAAATCTTGTAAACTTGACGGAACGACAGGATCATCCCCACGCGTATGGGGACAAGTCCCTTCGCGGTTTTTAAAAAGGGTAAACTTAAGGATCATCCCCACGCGTATGGGGACAAGGTCCTCGGATGTCCTTGACGAAAACGGTGAGTAGGATCATCCCCACGCGTATGGGGACAAGCAGGTAAAACAACAGACTTTGCTAAATTTTTGAGGATCATCCCCACGCGTATGGGGACAAGTTTACGGCATCAAAGACCTTGACGACAATATGAGGATCATCCCCACGCGTATGGGGACAAGGAGTATAAAAACGGCGATTGGGTCTACGGCTTAGGATCATCCCCACGCGTATGGGGACAAGACGATTGTAAACTTGCCCTCAACCGTGACATAGGGATCATCCCCACGCGTATGGGGACAAGTTTTTCACACCATTCTATTTCTTGTTGCGACAGGGATCATCCCCACGCGTATGGGGACAAGATATTGCGTATTTACGGCTGTCAAAGCGGATAGGGATCATCCCCACGCGTATGGGGACAAGATCCACTATTTCATCAACATAGACATACTTAAAGGATCATCCCCACGCGTATGGGGACAAGTTTTGCCGTCGCACTGCAGTCATATTACACCCAGGATCATCCCCACGCGTATGGGGACAAGTTTCACAAAACGTTCACAAAACTAACATACAGAGGATCATCCCCACGCGTATGGGGACAAGAATATCCGCTGCACATATTCGTGGATAGTTACAGGATCATCCCCACGCGTATGGGGACAAGTCAATTGGAACGCCTAAATACCACTCGCCATCAGGATCATCCCCACGCGTATGGGGACAAGTCTCATTAAAATATGGTTTCAGGCATTGCACTAGGATCATCCCCACGCGTATGGGGACAAGCTCCTCAAGGCGCTTGCTTATACGGTTGATTTGGGATCATCCCCACGCGTATGGGGACAAGATGATGATTATTTTAACATCGCCAAGCAGAGAAGGATCATCCCCACGCGTATGGGGACAAGTCAATAGCTTTATAGCAGAGTATAACAAAACTAGGATCATCCCCACGCGTATGGGGACAAGCAGAGCTTGTGACGATTTACGGCATCCGTATCAGGATCATCCCCACGCGTATGGGGACAAGTGCTGGTTATCATAGTATATCTCGGGCGAGATGGGATCATCCCCACGCGTATGGGGACAAGAATCTTGCAACTTCGGAACGCATTTGTGGGTTAGGATCATCCCCACGCGTATGGGGACAAGTCCTTTTTAAGTCTATCAAGCACCACTTGACCGGGATCATCCCCACGCGTATGGGGACAAGAAACCGCCACGGAAAAGCCATTTCATTGTAAAAGGATCATCCCCACGCGTATGGGGACAAGATGGCAGGCTTGCATTTGCAACCGAAATAACGGGGATCATCCCCACGCGTATGGGGACAAGATTATAGTGACTTCTTTTGTATAATCGCCACTGGGATCATCCCCACGCGTATGGGGACAAGCAACACCGTCTTTCTGAGCGGTTACAGAAACTGGGATCATCCCCACGCGTATGGGGACAAGTACTGTTGACCGTCAAAAACAGCTTTCCAGATAGGATCATCCCCACGCGTATGGGGACAAGCTATTTTATATAAATACTCAATTTATTGTAGAGGGATCATCCCCACGCGTATGGGGACAAGAAAAAGAAACTTGAACAGATACAAGCAATAGAGGGATCATCCCCACGCGTATGGGGACAAGAACAACAGACTTTGCTAAATTTTTGATTGATCGGGATCATCCCCACGCGTATGGGGACAAGCGATACATGCGCTCTTTGCGTTGAAAAGTTCCAGGATCATCCCCACGCGTATGGGGACAAGTCTATCAAAAGTACGACGGAAATCAGCCTGTTAGGATCATCCCCACGCGTATGGGGACAAGCCTTTTTAAAGAAGGATTATAACCTTGTCGGCGGGATCATCCCCACGCGTATGGGGACAAGTTTCACAGCCTGAAATGGAAGCGCTTGACGCACGGATCATCCCCACGCGTATGGGGACAAGCCTTTGACAGTGTAGCTGTCGCAGGGGAGACGGGGATCATCCCCACGCGTATGGGGACAAGTTTGAGCCGCTACCACAACCCCAACAAGCGTAGGGATCATCCCCACGCGTATGGGGACAAGTCTTACAGTAATTGTAAGCTTTTCGGCGCTGACGGATCATCCCCACGCGTATGGGGACAAGAGCTTAGGCAGCTCAAATGACTATCGGTATGAGGGATCATCCCCACGCGTATGGGGACAAGACAGCATTGTAAACTTTTGGTAATTGTCACTTGGGATCATCCCCACGCGTATGGGGACAAGGAATAACATTGCCGTTATCAAGTTTGCAGATTAGGATCATCCCCACGCGTATGGGGACAAGTCACCATCAGTATGCGGCAGGGCGATGTGCACAAGGATCATCCCCACGCGTATGGGGACAAGCTTACACCCTCGGTTGTTATATGTTTTAAGTTAGGATCATCCCCACGCGTATGGGGACAAGACCGTCTGTACGAGTATGACCGTATCATCGACGGGATCATCCCCACGCGTATGGGGACAAGCACATAAGCACATCAAGCCTGTTGGCATCGTCGGGATCATCCCCACGCGTATGGGGACAAGTAGAACAATCAAAATAATATACAACCAAAGCTAGGATCATCCCCACGCGTATGGGGACAAGTCCTCGTCCGCTATGTATGCGTGCGAGTAGTAGGGATCATCCCCACGCGTATGGGGACAAGCGCCGAGTGGCATATAAAAAATGACGCACTAGAAAATCATCCCCACGCGTATGGGGACAAGCGGCTCGGTCTGTCCGTCAAGTGTTGTTATATAGGATCATCCCCACGCGTATGGGGACAAGTATACTTTAAAGCGTAATATATGGAACGAGGCAGGATCATCCCCACGCGTATGGGGACAAGTTGCAAAAAACGTTGCAATCAATACGCCTGCGAGGATCATCCCCACGCGTATGGGGACAAGCTGTTACAACAGTACCCTCTTCAATAGCAATAAGGATCATCCCCACGCGTATGGGGACAAGCGAACGAGGGGAAAGAACCATATTCCAAGCCTTGGATCATCCCCACGCGTATGGGGACAAGACGCCTGTGCGCATCAGGGCAACGATGGCTGTAGGATCATCCCCACGCGTATGGGGACAAGTATCAAGTCTTGGTTTTCCGATAGCGTGTTGTAGGATCATCCCCACGCGTATGGGGACAAGCTGCGGTCGTTTTTAACTTGTTTTTCACCTGCGGGATCATCCCCACGCGTATGGGGACAAGTTTTTATAGGTGTTCCAAGTGGCAAGCAGTCCGGGATCATCCCCACGCGTATGGGGACAAGATAAGGACAAGATTTTATTTAAAGCACGGTAAAGGATCATCCCCACGCGTATGGGGACAAGTAGTATCGGCAAAATTTAACGCAAAGCGAAACGGGATCATCCCCACGCGTATGGGGACAAGGACATTTGTCCAGCAAGCAGTCGATTTGAGTTAGGATCATCCCCACGCGTATGGGGACAAGAGCATAGTGTCACAGATGCAATCGGGGATAGTGGGATCATCCCCACGCGTATGGGGACAAGAGACTACATTTTTACAACTGCGGCAGTTGGTAAGGATCATCCCCACGCGTATGGGGACAAGATGCTATAATACAAGTGTCAACAGGATTGACAAGGATCATCCCCACGCGTATGGGGACAAGTTGCAGTCAAGATCTTTAAACCTAAATGCCCCGGGATCATCCCCACGCGTATGGGGACAAGCATAGATAAAATCGGAGGTGATAGCAGTGATAGGGATCATCCCCACGCGTATGGGGACAAGAGTCTTAAAAAAGGCGTTTGTGTAGTCAGGGAGGGATCATCCCCACGCGTATGGGGACAAGGGTAATCATCGTCCACACGGTAATCGCATGTCAGGATCATCCCCACGCGTATGGGGACAAGTCGTTTCTTATTAGTTCGGGATTATCATAAATAGGATCATCCCCACGCGTATGGGGACAAGTCGGTAAGGCTCGTAGCCGCATTTTTTACACCAGGATCATCCCCACGCGTATGGGGACAAGGAGAGGCCGTAACTATGAGAGCGAGAACGGTTAGGATCATCCCCACGCGTATGGGGACAAGAACTTTCGCACAGCTTAAACTTCCGCTCAAGGAGGATCATCCCCACGCGTATGGGGACAAGCGTTATACAAATCTTCAGCATATCCCTTTATAGGGATCATCCCCACGCGTATGGGGACAAGCCAGAGTTGATAGGAGGTGAAGTAAATGGCTAAGGATCATCCCCACGCGTATGGGGACAAGGTCCACTCCTTGATAAAGTCACCACACATAATAGGATCATCCCCACGCGTATGGGGACAAGTTGTTCGTGCCTCCTATTAACTTGGAATTGGCAGGATCATCCCCACGCGTATGGGGACAAGCAGGACAACGTTGAGGAAACAAAACTGCGATTGGGATCATCCCCACGCGTATGGGGACAAGCCCCAGTTCTTTCTTTAAAAGTTTGAACAACAAGGATCATCCCCACGCGTATGGGGACAAGCAGTTAAACAGCTTGTACTTGCACTTTTCACGGGGATCATCCCCACGCGTATGGGGACAAGTGTAATTAAGATGGTTTATCTCGGCAGAGATGAGGATCATCCCCACGCGTATGGGGACAAGCGCTTGAAGCAATTGACGTTACGGGAAAAACGGGGATCATCCCCACGCGTATGGGGACAAGTCGAAGCGATAAAGAGCAAACAGGCTGAAGCTGGGATCATCCCCACGCGTATGGGGACAAGATGGCGTTGTCCTGTGCTTCGTAAAGTCTGTAGGGATCATCCCCACGCGTATGGGGACAAGGACGGGAAAAACATCGCCCGTGCCGATATGCCGGGATCATCCCCACGCGTATGGGGACAAGTATTAACTTTGCTGGTGTCGATTTCTACTTTCGGGATCATCCCCACGCGTATGGGGACAAGATCACTCTTTAATCAGATGTGCGGCGGTCAGGGGGATCATCCCCACGCGTATGGGGACAAGTTAAAAGAATCCCAAAAAGAAAAAAGCTCTGCGGGATCATCCCCACGCGTATGGGGACAAGTCTGCTATCGCACTATCAGTCGACACGTTAGCAGGATCATCCCCACGCGTATGGGGACAAGAGTGGCATATCAAAGGCGATGTTTTAAAAATCAGGATCATCCCCACGCGTATGGGGACAAGCAATAACGGTATCGGTTGCTACTCCTGTTACCGGGATCATCCCCACGCGTATGGGGACAAGTAACGGTATAAATATATCTTTTTGCACCCCAGGGGATCATCCCCACGCGTATGGGGACAAGCGTTTGCATAAAAAAGGCACTCCTTAAGTATCAGGATCATCCCCACGCGTATGGGGACAAGTTACCAATTTGATAAATATTTGGATATTCAAAGGGATCATCCCCACGCGTATGGGGACAAGCTGTCATTGTGTTTAGGAGTTTCGCTCCTCTCGGGATCATCCCCACGCGTATGGGGACAAGTACTTTTTTTACAATATCATCAAGTTCTGATAGGGATCATCCCCACGCGTATGGGGACAAGTATCAAGATGAAAGCGGGGTTACAAATGGCTAAGGATCATCCCCACGCGTATGGGGACAAGAATGTTTTTTCATTATATTCGTCAAATATAGTAGGATCATCCCCACGCGTATGGGGACAAGAGCACAGAGAGAGTAAGAGCGGAAGAACGTTCCGGATCATCCCCACGCGTATGGGGACAAGGTGCTTGATCGACTTAAAAAAGAGATTAAATAAGGATCATCCCCACGCGTATGGGGACAAGCGCAACACGGCAATTGTATTTACGCTTAATTAAGGATCATCCCCACGCGTATGGGGACAAGTTCTTATTGATCACTGTTAATGCGTATGTGTAAGGATCATCCCCACGCGTATGGGGACAAGTGCAAACTTGATAATGACAATGTTATTCCAGCAGGATCATCCCCACGCGTATGGGGACAAGACTAAAGAAATCAAGGAAAATAGCGGTTTTGCAAAATCAACCGCTTAGATTTCCTTTAACTTTTCATAGATCCTTTGTGTAAGCAGACAATCGTCAAGCGCCCTATGAATCCTATCTTTATTATAATGCAAATCAAGATAATCCGCAATAGCTGATAATGAATATGAATTAATATCAAGTAGTTTTCTTGATATTTTAACTGTATCAATAATTTTTGACGGAACAAAATCAATTTTGTTTTCAGCACACGCAGATTTAATAAAATTCAGGTCAAAACCGATATTATGCCCAACCAGAGGTTTTCCGTTGCATCGCATTGCAAACTCACTAAGTGCTTTGCTTTTGTCTGTTCCTTCACTTGCCAGTAATTCCTCCGTTATACCTGTAAGCCTGATAATCGCCTCCGGTATTTTTTTATCTGTTTTGACAAGCACAGAATATGTTTCCGCTACTGATCCGTTTTCAACCGTCACTGCACCGAGTTCTATTATTTCATCATCGGGATTAAGTCCCGTTGTTTCAATATCGATTACCGTATATGTATCCGATACACCGGATGATTTCTGTTTTTTCTCCGATAAACGATTTATGTGATTTGTCATAGCCTTAGGACGAATAACGTTTTCATCGTCACTTTTTGTCACACGTCTTTTTATAAGCTTTATGCCGTCATAATCTACCGGCTCCCATTGCGTATTGTGAATACGGAATTCCAGTTTCTGCTCGTTATTTGAGCTGTATGACATTGAAGCGTGACCGTTTCCAATGTTTGAGCACACTCTATCCCATACGTTATCACGAACTCTTGCGTTCAGATTTCCGACATACACGCCTGTGTCTATTTCCTGCATCCACCTGGAAAGATCTCCGCGCAGTTTAGGCGGACAACAACTCAGTGTAATTACTACCATCATATCGTCACCTGTATTGTTTACCGTAATCGAGAGGTTCGTTTTTATCATTCCACAGATACATGGCTTTTTCGTCATCCGGATTTTCTTCAGGCATCAGCAGATATTTAATATCGTGTACCATTCGCTCAAGCATATGAGCTTTCACCATTTCGTCACGGACCCTATGCCGTACAAATTTTGATATATCATCATTTACCGATGCAGCCGCTTCAAAAGATATCGGTATCGTGACTTCAGCTTTATAAAGATCGGCTATATCGTATACGAACGAACATTCGTGACCAATATGTACAAACCCCAGTGCAGGCGAACACCCCATAGAACATATAACAGCGTGAGCAAGCCCGTAAAGGCAGGCGTGAGCCGCCGACAGAGCCTGATTGACCGGATCGGACGACTGGAAATCTTCGTGATTGTATACACGACCGTTCCATTCGACATTCCATTTTTCAGACTGCTGTCTGTACACTTTTCTTATACGACTGCCCTCACGGCCTCTCAGCTGTTGCAGAGTAAGCCCCGAAACATCCTCATCGGGAAAACGCATCATATACATCTTTCTGACAACATCAAGATGCTTGCGCTGGTTTGTGACCATTTCCGCTTGTTTTACAATAAGCCTCGAACTGTGCGTCAGCGGTCTGCCGCCGGCATAATATCTGACACCCTGCTCACCAACCCAGCATATGCTTATTCCGCTGTCGCCGATAAGTTCCATAGCCCTGTGTGAAACATCAGTTCCGGGACCTAACATAAGTACAGAGATTGTACCGGATGGTATATGCGTAACGCCGTTCTCATCAATAACGGTGATTGCACTGTCTTTTCTGTTTATTTTACAATGTTCCAGATACAGAAATGTAATTCTGTCGGCAATCTGCGGCAGTTCTACGATATCGGGTTTTATCATTCCTGGTATTTCAGCCATTTGTATTATTTCCCGGACGCATTACGGTCATAAGTCCCATACCGTATGCTTTTCCTCTGCCTATTCCGTTTATGAGCATATTTTTGAACAGTTCTTCATCCGTCACTTCAAGCAGTCCTTCAAACGTCACCGACAGAAGAGTTACTACTCTGTTGTCCTTTTTGAAAAATCTGCACCACTTGTTCTGAACCACATCAAATGAATCTTCACTAAGGCAGAACCCGTTCTTCTCTGCTCTGTCAATCAGCCACTGCTTTTGAAAGTCAACAATGGTGACTGCCCTTTTCTTACCCTGTCCCTGTTTTACATTATCCGTTTTCACCGGATTTGCGGTAAGGCGGAACTGCCATATATCACCCTTTTTTATTCTGCCAAGCAGACCGTCATATTCTCTTGTTTCTCCTGCTCTGCCGGTATCACCAAACTGCGATGCTATAACAGATAAGTCGGGCTTCTGATTGCTGAGAATCATCAGATAAAGCTCTCCTCCAAGGCTGTCGATGCGCCAGAGCTTTCTTGAACGGTCATCCGTAAGTGCCGCTTCTACAGCTCCGTGCAGAACACTGCGTGAATTGACCGCCTTCAATGTATTGCGGTTTGACAGATCCAGATAAACTCTTGATAAGTACATTGTTTCACCTCAATTCAGCCATAGGGTCGTGCTCTGCAGAAACCATATCCGCCGTGCTGTCCGGCTTATCGATTTCCACATAGCAGTCTTTTATTTTTCGCAGCCCGAAACGTCTGAATGTCGGATCAAACGAAACAGGAACATCCTTGATTATTGCAGGACCGTCTTCGCTTTCTGCGATAATTCTGAGCCTTGTGTCGGCGTTTTTTCTCTGCTGTTTGTCAAGCAACGGACTTTCCGATTTAAGCACATCAAGAAGATCTCCGTCACGCAATCCCCATACAAGCGGAGGTGTAGGCGGGCATGAGCGCCTGCCTAAAAATAGCGGAAACGCCGGATGCTTCAGAGCGTCTTCGATTTTTTCTATCAGCCCTGCATCTTCATGTTCGAGTCCTACAAGGAAAGTCGCATCGGAAAGGTAAAAACGGTGCGTGATATACTTTTTTGTCTTTTCACCGTTGGCAGTGTGATAATCCCTTATCTGCCGACCTTCGTTCTCTACTCTGATACCGATCTTAAGCTCATTCAGATCGTCAAGAGGTTCCGTCCTCTCTCTTCCCATAGCCGATGCCACAAGTCCGATTACACCGCTCTTGGTCGGATATCCGAGCGTGCGGCGTGTATCAAATTTCGACTCAACGCCCCATGACTGCAACGGAGCGGCAAGTCTGAGCAGCAGTACAGGCATTATACCACCTCATCTTTTATGTAGCTATACAGCTTTTCGAGCAGCTCGTCAAGATTTACCCTTTCGGCATCGGATATAGCGTCCGCACCTATCACAAAGCTCTTTACAGGCTTTCCGCTGAAGTTGTCATATACCTTGCCTGCATATTCCTGCAATTTCTTCACGGACTCTTCAACATAGCCGTTATTGCTGATAACCGGCTTTTCAAATGCACCTACAAGGTTTACGGGCTGATCTTTTCTGATCGTCACATAAACCATATCGGGATATGTTCTGTTTGCGTATGAGTTCTGCTTACCGGTAGGCATAGAGCAGATAAATGCTTCGGCAAATCCATTTATAACTTCTGCTACAGAAACACCTATTGATTTCTTAAGCTGTGCAACATTCACAGTCGCATATCTGTAAAGCGTTGAAGAATTGAACTCTGTTGTTCCGAGATGTCCCGCACCCGCACTGTCCTCAGGCGAGCAATCGTCTACTGCCGTAAAGTAGTCATACTCATTCTGAACAGCATGAGTTGAAATGCTGTGAGCAACCTGCGATGCCGCATCTACATTCAGGTCAGCATCGTCTGCTACCATTCTTCCGAATAAAGCAATATCAACAGAAGGCGTTTCTTTAAGCGCCTGCTTATAGAGCTTGGCGTCTTTTTCGCCGTTTATAACAAGTTGTGCAAGATTATTAGCCTGCACAGCACTTATAAAGAACAGTGCTCCTGTTTTATTATCCTTCTTTTCGTTTATTTTCACACCTGCCGAGTTCATCGCCTTTATAGCTTCCTTAACGGCTGTTTCATCGTCAAAACTGCTGTCAAGCTTTTTGATTTCATTTGCAATAAGATCAACAGCGTGCATTGTTCTGTAGCCGAGTTCTTCACTTGTAAAAAGTTCATTGAACATAAGACGCATTGCGTGCTTCCACGACTGGCTTGACACTCTCGCTCTGTTTGCACCGCCGTAAAAAGCTGTTTTAGGTCTGCCGGTATCATCACGGTTTACGCATGAAGGCGGAACTGTCTGTACTACATGGAAATCAACATATAATCTTTCGTTACTCATTTTCTTTACTCTCCTTTTGAATTATCTTTTTCGGTCTTATACTTTTCGGAATAGAAATCTCTTCCCCACGACAGTTTTATATCTGCCGCCTGCTCAGGATAATTGAACCTGTAGAGTTCTTCGGCAAGCTTCGCATAATCAAGCGGTATACTCTTGCCTTTGAGCAGTTGAACTATGCTTTTGAGCTGGTAAGCAAGCTCTTCCTTTGTCGTTGATGTTACAACAAGGTTAAGTCTGTTTACAACACGTTCTTCATCATCATTGCTGTTTGCAATGTGATAAGCCGCTCTTCCCAGAGTATAGCCCTTTTCATACATAAACCTGTCGTTACCCTGCTGATGCAAAGCGTACAACGTCAGAGCCGTATAAACTGCCCATTCTGCATTTGACGCACACTTTGAACCTTTAAGTTCTTCATCGATTCTGTCGAATATCAGCCACCAAAGCGACGGGAGTTCTCCCGGCTTTTTACCGATACCGTGTCGAAGCTCGGCAAGATAGCCCTTGCCTCTTCCTGTGTCTGCAATGCTGTGCAGATACTCGATTTTTGATGCGGTATAACGATAAACCATATCACTCTTACTCATTTGTTATCACCTTCTTTTCTGAAAATTTTATTTATTGTAGCATTAAAAATGTTAAGAGCCTCTACCGTAGTCACAAGGTTTTTATCCTTGCCATCCTTCTCATATCTACCGAAAATCGTATTTGCGCTCATCTGATGAACACAGTCGTTTCCGAATACGATTGCGATTTTCCTTACAGTATCTTCGATTTTACCTGTGTATTCATCAATATCATAACTTGTATCAAGCTGTGACAGCCAATCTCTGAAAGGCTTGTCTATCATACTGTAGAACTGCGTCTTTGCATCTTCTCCGGATAGTTTGTCACCGCTTGCTCCTGCGGATTTCTGCAAATTGATACTGAGTTTATTTACCGCTTTAGCCGCACTTTCACATTTGCCTATCTCGTTTCCTATACGATAGCGCCACGCTTCTCCGACTTTCATCAGCAGATCTGAATGGAACGACAGTTCATCACTGATAGAATCAACAATCTTAAAACACATACTATCGTTGAAATCATGAATTACAGACGCCGTTGTTACATTAAGTAAAAAGCAATTATCCAGATAGCTCCTGTCTATGTACGATTCAATATGAGCTATAACGCCCGGTTTTCTTGCAGTGCTTGAATTTTCATCACCTTCAAGCGCCGCGATACTTCCGAATTCCTGCCAAGCCTTTGTCGAAGGCTTATGAAGCTGAGGTTTATATTTTATGCTGTCGCTTCCTTTTTCTTTATACGACCTCCAGAGCGTCATCTGCTCACCGAAAACTTCAACTTCTTCAAAATAATCTCCGCCTGAAATATAATAACCGTTCACCTTTCCGTTTTCTCTGCAAAGATACACACGTCTTGACATCAATGAAAGCAATGCCGCCTGATTATCGGGAACAGGTATCAGAGTATTGAACTCAGCTTTGTTGTTATCCTTTTCCCACGACGGAGTACTTACATACACGTCATATTCAGAATCGCTTTCTGCGTTGTAATTCAGCATAAGCGTTTCAAACAGGTTGTTTCCTCTGACCGCTATCAGCCCCAATATACTAACCCATGATTTCTTAGGTACTGGTTGTTTTGCCGCTGTATCGTCAAAACAGATTATATGTAACAACCAACGAACCGCTTCCGAATATGAAAGCAGTCTTCCGTCATTGTTCCTGTCAGAGAAAAGCCTGGGCTTATTGGCACTTTCAAAAAGCGAGCCGATCATTTTTGCTATACTTGTAGCCTTACCTTTACCGTTTACCTTGTTAGACTGATAAAACGGATACTCCTCATCAAACAGCCAGAAACGGTCATACCATTTTTCAAAATACTTCTCAAACGGCTTCATCGGAAATTTGCCGCTCCGAAATACCTCAATCCAGTTATCCGTAAGATAATTAATATCATCCTCAGGATCAACTTCATCACCGTTTTTGTCGTACCTTGAGAATACCGTGTAGATCACCGCAAGCAGAAACCTCAGTACAGCCATATCCTGCGTTTTTGTTTCTCCTGCAAGCTCCGTGTAATCCTGTGCATGTTCAAAGACCTGCCTTATGCTTATCTCTTTCACCTCGCACCCGTTGTCACGGACACATATCCACGGTTCGTCGATCAGATTGAACTCTCTGTCCATATCAGCTTTCTTCCTCCTTTATTTCTTCAAAACCTCTTTCGGTGCTGTATTTATACGTTCTGCCGAGCATACTTATCTTGTTATTTCCGTCAAGCAAAAGCAATATCTCACCTTTGAGCCACTTTGCATTCCTCCACGCCTGAGGCATAGAGTTTGCCAGTATCTCAATCGTTTTACCAAAATTATAAGACTTGCTGAAAAATGCCGGCAATCTCAGTCTTTGCTTTGCTATCAGCTTTGCCTGTGCATTATCGGGTACAGAAGTAATATCAAACACTGCGTCCCGTGAAAACAGCGAATACTCCGTATCGGATGTTTTCACAAGCACAAGCGCTTCTATGGTTTCCTGCCCGTCACGCACCGCCGCTTCACCGTCTGAATCATTGTTCAGCTCTCGCCTGTTGATCATATCGCTAAGCGTTGAATCACTGCGATTAATTTTTTGTGACGGTATGCAATATTTCTTGGCTCTTTGCTTTTTCTCTTTTTGTTCATCACTATATTTTCTATACTCTGCGGTCTGTTGTTCATCATTGTCGGGTTCGGAATAAACAGCGCCGACAAGCTCAGGAATACATCCCGGTATTACCAGTTTATCCGGCAGATATTTTTCAGTTTGCTTCAGTATCCAACCGGAGTAAACACTCTTGCTGAAATCTTCCGGGATCAACACGCACAGCTCCGGTTCGGATAATTTATCCGGACGTGTGCGGTTATGTCTGTGCAGTCTGCCTGAACGCTGTAACAACAGATCCATAGGGCAAAGTTCGGTTATCATATAGTCAAAGTCTATATCAAGCGACTGTTCAAGCACCTGTGTACCGACTACTATCAGCTTGTCCCTCTTCTCACAGGTCGACTTCTTACCGACAAGTTCTGTTAGCTCACGCTCAATTACCGCTCTGTCAGTCGATATAAGTCTGCTATGGAAACATATAACACGATAATCAGGCATATTCGCCGCTATTGTGTCGGCAAGTTCCTGGGAATAAGCAACGCTATTCACAATAACAGCCGCACAACCGCCGTCCGACAGTTTATCTTCAAGCAGGTTTACAATATCGTTGCTGTCATTTTCTTCTCTTCTGATTACTGTGATAGGCTTATCGGGGATATCAACAGGTATATCCTTCTGCTTTACCTCCGCACCGTCGCTCCAAGTCAGCACAGGATATGCCATACTGCTGTTGTCAAAACTGTTCTTACTGCCGGTATACCATTTTATCAGTTCCGCTCTCTTATCCGGCGGCAATGTTGCAGAAAGAATTATCACAGGCACATTATACGCCGCCATCCAGCGCAATGAATTTTCCAGATAAACGTACATATATCGGTCATAAGCATGGCACTCATCTATAATAACAGTCTTACCTGCAAGTCCCAGGTGCCTTAGCATAACGTGTTTCTGCTTTAACGATGCCATAAGAAACTGGTCAACTGTAGCAACAACAAATTCGGACAACAGCGCCTGTTTTCTTCCTTCAAACCAGGTATGAACCATTATATTGTCATTATCGTCATCGGAAATGTCGGATGCTCTTACGTGGAACATCTCACAGTATTCGTCATTCATATCCGTCATACCGTGTGCAAGTCTGAGCGAATGTATATCATCAGTACCACTCGCCCAGGAATGAATACGATCAAATATTCCGTTAGCGGTTGCCTGCGTCGGCAGTCCGAAAAACATTCCGCCATAGCCGAAACGTGATGCAAGTATCTCCGTTGCCGCAAGTGCCGCCTCAGTTTTACCTATTCCCATAGGTGCCTCAAGTATGTATATACCGGGCTTATTGCAAAGGCTTACAACATTCATAAATTCACGCTGTACGCAGTTCGGTTTGAAGCCGAAACGCTCTTCAAAAAAGCTGTCGCTATCAGCGATAAAATCGGCATACCAGCTGTCCGTAAGCGAAAGCTTGTTCCACGCTCTTCTGACACGCTCCTCACACTGCTCATCGGTGAGTTTTTCTTCGATGTCTATGTAAGGAAAATAATCGGTGTTGCTCGCTATCCAGTCACTCATTACGAGCAGTCCGGTAATCAGCATCTGCGCCGCAACATCGGGATTCGGCAGATTTTTGACATCTTCAAATCCGGTTACGCTGAGAGCGTATTCCATCCATTCCGCTCTTATCTGTGTCCATTCGTTTACGTTAACCTTGCCGTGTCCGTAATAGTTAGCCTCAAATGAACATTGCCCCCTATCCGCCGAACAATCGCCGTGATGTGCGCCAACAATGACTGCGGTTGGCGGTGCAACCTCAAATTCTTTTTTCAGAATATACTGTCCCGCTATGTTATGCGGTGACTCTGATATCTGTGTCAGACCTGAAAGGTCGATACCCGCGTCAAACAGTCTGTCATCCAGACCCTGAATATTATCTTTAAGCTTTCGTTGAAACGCCGGAGTTAATTTTCCTATATCATGCACCAGTGCAATGAACTTACAATAGTTGCACACAATTTCTTCTGCGTTCTCCGAACTCTCAATGCCAATCGCAGCACACAAGCGCCTTCTGACATTCTGAGCGATCCATTTATTGAAAAGTCGCTTTATTATCCCGGCCGTATCACTTGCGTGAACATTGAAAGGCAACCATTTTGTGTTGTCTTCAAAGCTGCTTTTTGCAGCTAACAGTTCTGATGTTTTCATTTCATATTCTCCAAATATGTTTCATTAATTGACATTATACTACTATTTTTATGCTAAGTCAATATAATTGAATACATTTTATTATACAGTATGTCTAATTATGTCGAATTAATTGAAAGTAATGATATGTGCGGTTTGCCTTGTATGTACAAGCCTTTGTACCGCTTATCTTGCTTGTTGTGCTGAAAGTGTAGTCATATCCGCTCTTTGTTACTGTGACACCGGAAATGTTGAATGCACTTGCCGGCATATTGCTCTTGTTATTGTCCGGCAGTGTAATACTGTACTTCTTCGTCGAAGAGTTGTATTTCAGCGTATGAGTAGGAGCTTTAGCCTTATTGGGTTCAGTAAAACTCGGCACAATTGAATATGCCTTCATCTTATTTAAGATATACTCATAGCACTTTTCAGCAGGTCTGCCTTTCAGCTGTTCATAGTAAACAGTAGCAGGAGTACCCCATTTGTTCGCTTTTAAATTGCCCTTGTTATAGCCCGTTCTTAGCTGCTGCTGTATTTCCCATACGATTATCTGCGTTGCGAACGAGAAATCATCAAGGTTTGTGTTGGCAACAGGAGATTTTGTTACCTGACTGTTAAATCCTGAAATTAACGCTATTTTTAAATCTCTTTGTGCTTTTGTAGGCAACATAAGCATATAGTCATCACTTGATGCTTTACCAACATAGGAGCTTCCTGTGCTGTATGATACGCCTGCTTCAATACAGATTGCCTGCTGTGTCACGCCGTTCTTGCTGACACCGAGCTTTGCGTGATTGCTCTTTACTCTTGTAGCGGTAGCAACATCGCCGTCCGCTTTGTAATAGATGAATGTGTAATTACGCTTATCACCGTATGTTCCGTTGTCTGAGCCGATGTAGTTGCCGAGCATAGCCGCATAAACATTATCGCCAACTCCCCATTCTGACGCAAGCGTCTGAATCGGCAGAGCGACTAATGTCATAACTGCCGCAAGGAAAAGTCCGGTCAGCTTTTTGAATTTGTTTTTAAACATAACCTTTATCCTTTCTTGTTTGATTTTTTGAAAATATATATAAAAAAGCAGTCCTACGGGTGCGGACTGCTTTGGATTTT
>ENA-OPDG01001420-OPDG01001420.1-human-gut-metagenome-genome-assembly--contig:-NODE-1420-length-16659-cov-4.873043_pt1 | contig 16659 bp, 18 predicted proteins | sample MGYA00241259_ERZ501498 | MGnify/ENA primary metagenome ERZ501498 (study PRJEB25962, sample SAMEA2042582) | human gut metagenome | biome: human gut; feature: human-associated habitat; material: faeces... | reverse complement strand
ACCGAAGGGAAAATCGAGAAAATGAGTGAACCTGTACAGGTTTACACTGCTTGCCGATTTTGTGTTGTTGAATTCGGTATAACCAAGTATGTTTCCCTCATGTTATCCGTGACATTGAGTTACAATCTGAGAACCAAATGGCATTAGGGCAATCCTTGCAAATTTGAAATGCTGCAAGCCGAACGGAATGCCAACAATAATGATACACCATAACAATCCGAAAAAACAAGATGTCAATGCCAACTCCCAACCAAACATCAATATCCAAATAACATTCAGCAAAAAGTTTCCTACGCCGTTTGAAAAGACAACATCTCTACCAAAAGGCCAAAAAACAAATGAAGCAAATTTGAAACATTGAACTCCGATAGGAATGGCGATAATTGTACAACAGCAGATTACGCCTATAATTCCCCACATCAATGAAAGCAGGAGTCCGCCAAAAATAAACCATAATATATTGCCAAAAGTCCTCATGCTATTGCTCCATTCTTTTTACCCAGCATCTTCCGATGGGCTTGGTTAATCTTTTTTCTTTTCAGACGATGCAGGACGAGAATTGTTGGCAGAGATGACATTTCCGGTTGGCATCATAACTGTTTTAATTCTTTCTCGTGTTTTGCCTGTTTCGTCAATATAGGTCTCCTTAATCTGGACCTCTTTTTTTTCAAAATTCAATTTTTTGATTTCCACAATATCATCTCCTTACTTTTACGAGTCGTGGAGTATGTTGGTTATACAAGTCAAACAACCGATTTGAGATGCTCTTTGCCAAAGGACGGCAGTTAGGGTTGTTTCGATACTCAGACCATCCTTCAGCAATAAACGCCGTTTTTATTGGGCAAAGTGATTTTTGCATCACATAACAGCACTTCTTCAGGCATTGTAGTAGGTACAGAATATTCACCCCATACACCACAAGAGTTCTCAGTTTGTCACGCTAATTGAAATACTTAAACTATCCAAGCACATGAAAAGCCCCATGAGTCAGCGCGGGAAAGCAAGACCGCAGATCCCGCACAGAAAAAGCAAAAGAAAGCATAAATAATGTGCGCTGAATAATAGAAAAAGCCTTATATTTCAATCCGTAGAAGCCAATCCGTGGCATAATTGGAGCAAGGGAACTGGCAAAAATCCAGCAAAAGCCTTGCACCTGGAGGGCAACTATGTATCGTTACAGCAATGGCCAGATCAGCCTGGCGGATTTCAAACAGCCGGTGGGCATGAATCTGAAGGAACGCAACCGTTGGGTAAAGAAAGCCCAGACGATCCCCTGGCCGGAGATCGAGAAGCGCTACGACGCCCTATTCACCAACCGGAAAGGCAATGTGGCTAAACCGCTGCGTCTGGCCTTGGGGGGCCTGCATCATTCAGGCGGAGTATGGCTATTCTGACGAGGAAACCGCGCTTCAGATTCAGGAGAACCCATATCTTCAGTACTTCTGCGGGTATCCTGGCTATGATGACGAAAAGCTGCCTTTTGATCCATCTTTGATGGTGTATTTCCGCAAGCGCCTGACGCCGGAAGTGCTGGGTGAGATCAATGAGATGATCGTGCGGGACGCAAAGGAGCGTCAGGGCAAAGAAGCCGAATCCAAGGATGACGATGATGATTATGCCGGGTGTTGTGATGAAGGTGTTGACGGATCTTGGTGTGATCTCTCAGCAGGAGCAGGAAAAGCTTGGCGCATGCTGGGAACCGAACATTTATAACCACCACAATCAAGTTGTGGGGCGCAAGGAGATCGATTTTTCCCTGCTGCCCGATATGTGTGAACAGGAGTGTGTTTGATTATGCTGGAACGATTGAAGAATTTAGCGATCCCTCTGCCGGAGGATATTCAGAAACAGGAAGATGCCGGTTATTTTGCTGCGGCGCAGGATCTGATCGACCGCCGTTTGGCAGGCCCTCTGCCCCATGCGCTCAGAGAGCGGTTGGAGCTTGAAAAGAACCGGCTGATCGAACTGGAGGGAGAGTATCCCTTCCCTTATGAGCAGGCATTTGAAATGCTTCAGGGCGAGATCCGGGACTTCACCAAGGAAGAGTTCGATGAGCTGATCGCAGAAAATCAGGTGGATTGGCTCTATCGGGAAGGTAAGATGTATTTTGTGCGCCATTTCCATGAGAATTTGCGCAAGGTGCAGCATCCCGTTACACAGCGCCTGATCGTGCCTGAGGACGCGCAGGCGGCCAAGATGAAGCAAGATGTTCTGAATGGGAATATGCGCTACATGAAAGAGCACGGCGGGACGGCATATTATATCCGTATCCGCTCGACGCTGAAGGTGGGCGAGAATGGGCGGATCGGCGAGCCGATTACCGTTCATCTTCCTATTCCCAACAACAGTCCGCAGGTGAAAAACTTCCGGATCCATACGCTCAGCCCGGATGCTTTTGTAGCGCCTGAGGACGCAGAGAGCCGCACGGTATGCTTCCAGAAAAATCTGGAAGCGGGAGATGAGTTTACGGTGGAGTACAGCTTTGAGAACCACCTGACCTATGTGGACCCGGATCCGGACAAGGTCTGCGCAGAGCAGCCGTCCTTCTGCCTGGAAGAAGAGGCACCTCATATCATGTTCACCCCTCTGATCCGTGCGATGTGTCAGGAGATCGTCGGTGATGAGACCAATCCGCTTTTGAAGGCAAAACGGATCTATGAGTACGTCACCGACAGAGTGCGCTATTCTTATGTGCGCCGGTACAGTACCATCCTGAATATTCCGGAGTATGCTGCGGTCAACCAGAAGGGTGACTGCGGCGTGCAGGCAGTGCTGTTTATCACGCTGTGCCGCTGCGCCGGCGTGCCGGCCCGCTGGCAGTCCGGCCTGTTTGCTGCGCCCTATGATATTGGCGGACATGACTGGGCACAGTTTTATGTTGCACCCTACGGCTGGCTGTATGCCGACCTGTCCTTTGGCGGAAGCGCGCATCGCCTTGGAAATGAGGAACGCCGCGCATTCTATTTTGGCAATCTGGATCCCTTCCGCATGCCGGCCAACCTGGCATTCCAGCATGAGTTTATTCCGCCGAAGCAGTTTATGCGCAACGATCCGACTGACAATCAGTATGGTGAGTGCGAGTATAACGACCGTGCGCTGACGCTCAAGGAATACAACTGCGAGCATACCATGGTGGATATTCATCAGATCGGCTGAGAGACGGACGGCGTTTATCCTTTTAGAACTTACACTTGAGAAGGGCGGGCAGAGAGCGGAAGCACAGGAAGGGCGGGATAGATAGCCTTCCGGCATTTGACGCGCTGCGCGCCCCTCAAGACAATTCCAATCAATTTCAAAAAGGCCGCGCTGCGCTTGCCGGGCTTGCAGCCCGTTTCCTGCGCGCGGCGGAAAGGTATGGTCGTAAGCATGAAGGTATTTATCAGTGCGGATATTGAAGGCATAGCGGATCTGGTCTCCTTTGCCGAAGCAGGAAATGAAAATCCTCAGCGCTATACACGCGGAATGGAACAGATGAGCCGCGAGGTTGGCGCGGTGTGCCGCGGGGCAATCGCTGCGGGAGCTGAGATAGTTACAGTCAAAGATGCCCATGGCGGGGGAATGAACATCTTCCATGAGTATCTTCCTGAGCAGGCGCAGCTGATCCGCGGCGAGATGCGCAGCCCTTATTCCATGATCGGCAATATAGATGGCAGCTATGATGCCGTCGTCTTTGTCGGGTATCATGACGCAGCAGGGCAGGACGGAAACCCGATGGCGCATACGATCAGCAGCAGACGCATCAGAGAAATTACCATCAATGGTGTGCCTGCCGGGGAGTTCCACCTGTTCTCCTATGCGGCAATGGGACTCGGCGTCCCAACGGCTATGATCTCCGGAGATGCGGCGATCTGCGAAAAGGCCAAAGCGGTCAACAGCCGGATTGAAACGGTCGCGACTAAGGAGGGCGTTGCTGCGGCTGTGGTCAGCCGCCATCCCAAAGCGGTGGAGCGAGAATTGGAGGAGGCAGCCAAACGGGCGCTCAGCGGAGATCTGAATCGCTATCGTTATGCGCTTCCGGAACATTTTCGGGTCACGGTGGCATACCAGAAGCATTATGATGCCGCCTATGCGTCGCATTATTTCAACACAAGACGACTGGATGCGCACACGGTGGAGTTTTGCAGTGATGACTATGAGGAAGTCCTGCGCTTTTTCCACTTTGTGCTTTGATCCCCATGAATTTATAGGCAGGAGGACATGATATGAAACCATTTCCCAAACGGCTCAAACTGGCTGATCTGCCGACCAGAATTGAAAAACTGGAGCGGTTTTCGGAACGGACCGGGCTGAATGTATATGTGAAGCGAGACGATATGTCCGGTATGGAGTGGTCAGGCAACAAGATCCGCAAATTGGAATTCTCGATCCAGGAGGCATTGGATCGGGGCGCAGATACCCTGATCACCTGCGGTGGGATCCAGTCAAATCACTGCCGTGCTACGGCAGCTGCGGCAGCGCGGCTGGGTCTGCGTTCCTGCCTGCTGCTCCGCACGGACGATCCCGACCCGCTCTTGGACGGAAACTATTTCATTGATAAGGTGCTTGGCGCCGACATACGCTTTATTTCGGCGGAGGATTATCGCAGCCGCCGGGGCGAAGTGATGGAGGAACTGGCCGGAGAATTTGAACGTCAGGGTCACAAGGCGTACATCATTCCCGAGGGCGCTTCCAACGGAATCGGCACTTTCGGCTATCTGTCCTGCATGCAGGAGATATTGCAGCAGGAGAAGGAAATGGGTGTGCAGTTCGATACGATCGTAGATGCGGTCGGTTCCGGCGGAACGCTTGCCGGCCTTGTACTGGCGAACAGGCTCTATGGGCTGAATAAGCGGATCGTGGGCATCAATGTGTGCGATGATGCAGACTTTTTCCAGCATCGTGTTTCCGATATCGTGTCGGAAGCGGCGGCCTATTTGGAGGAACCCTTGCAGGTTGCTCCGGAGGAGATCGAAATACTGGATGGCTATGTGGGCCGCGGCTATGCGCTGAGCCGTAAGGAGGAACTGGACTTTATCCGAGACTTTGCAAGAATGGAAGGGCTGGTTCTCGACCCGGTTTATACCGGAAAATGCATGTACGGCTTTGCGTGCGAAGTGGACAAGGGAAGCTTCCAAAAGAGCGGAAACGTTCTCTTCCTGCATACCGGTGGACTTTTTGGCCTGTTTCCGGTGAAGGAACAGTTTGAACTGTGAAGAAAGAGGTGAGAGCAGAATGAATTTTATTGATTTTCATGTGGATACCCTTTACCGCCTGTTTTACCGGGCAAAGGGAGAAGTCGGCGATCTGTGGAAAAATAACTGCCATATAGATCTGGAGCGGGAAATCGCCAGCGGATATACGGCGCAGCTGTTTGCCTGCTTCCTCGATTTGGCGGAAAAGCCTAAGCTGGGCAGCAGCTACGAGGATGTTCTGGGCATGATCGAGCTCTTTTACCAGCAGATATCGGCAGACAAGGAAAAAGTTGGCTTTGCGGGAAACTACGCACAGTACAAGGAAAATAAGGAACAGGGAAAGCTGTCTGCATTCCTGAGTCTGGAAGAGGGCGGCGTATTGGAGGGAGACCTCAAGCGTCTGAATGTGCTGTACGATAAGGGCGTGCGGGTGATGAACCTGACGTGGAACCACGAGAATTGCCTTGCCTATCCCCACCGTCCTGCGGAATTCCAGAATAAGGGGCTCAAGCCCTTTGGCCTTGAAACTGTGCAGCGAATGGACGAGCTGGGCATGGTGGTAGATGTTTCCCACCTTTCGGACGCTGGGTTCTGGGATGTGGTCAAGCATGGAACGCGCCCCTTTATGGCGACCCACTCCAACTCCAGAGAGGTGCGGAATGTGAGCCGTAATCTGAGCGACGAGATGATCCGGGCGCTGGCAGATCGCGGCGGCATCATGGGTCTAAACTTCTATTCCGATTTTCTGTCGGACGATCCTGTTGGCAGGATCGACGATATGCTGCGCCACTGCCGCCACATCATGAATGTGGGCGGAGAGCAGGTGCTTGGACTGGGCACAGACTTTGATGGCATGGAAACGGAAATCGAGGTCAACGGTGCCGGAGAGATGCCAAAACTGGCGCAGGCCATGGATCGAGCGGGCTTTAGCACAGATCAGATCGAGGAAATCTGCTATCGGAACGCAGAACGTTTCTTTGCCCGCTATTGGGGCGAAAAGTGAAAATAAAAAGAAGCAGCCAAGGCCCTAAAATGGGCTTGGCTGCTTTCTCATCGCTGCGATAGGCGTTATGTGTTGAGAAATCTGCAGGAATCACAGTTGCAAGAGGGGCGTACCCTTACGCGTCAAGCTCTGCGATTGCCTCGACTTCACACAGCACACCCTTGGGGAGAGAGCGTACCGCCACGCAGGCGCGTGCGGGCTTCTGGGTGAAGTAGGTCTCGTAAACGGCATTGAACACAGCAAAATCTGCCATGTCTGCCAGATAGCAGGTTGTTTTGACGACCTTTTCCATGCTGGTGCCCGCAGCTGCTAAAATAGCAGCTACATTCTTGCAGGACTGATGTGCCTGTGCCTCAATGCCTTCCGGCACAACGCCGGTTTCGGGAACGACAGGGATCTGACCGGAGGTGAACACCGCTCTGCCCAGACAAACTGCCTGAGAGTACGGACCGATCGCGGCCGGCGCCTGAGAAGTGCTGATCTTTTTCATAAAATGATCTCCTATCCTGCCGCTGGTGCGGCGTGTTATTTCTTGTGGCAGAAGCCTCCTCGCAAACGGGCACGGCGCATACTGTCATCAAGCTATCTCTACGATACCAATGAATTATTATTTAGTCAATAGTTTTTTTCTCATTCGCATTAAATTTTCTTATTTGCGTTAAATTTTGACAGCACTTTGTTGCAATTTAACATTTTTTGAGGTATAATACAAAAAGAAGTTGTACAAGAAAGGATAAAGCCTGTGACACCGAAAGAATTTAAGCTGACAGAAATGGATCGAGAGATCCTCAAGTCCTACCAATACATGCTGGATGGTCTCGCTCTTTACCTTGGCGACAGCTATGAGATTGTGCTTCACAGTTTGGAGGATCTAGGTCACTCTGTTATCAAGATCATCAATGGACACTATACCAAGCGTGAGGTGGGGGCGCCCATTACCGATCTGGCGCTCTCGATGCTTCACAATATTCAAAAAAGCCAAACACCGCATTCTATGGTCTACTTTAACCGAAGAGAGGGGCGTACCTTAAAGTCGGTAACAATACCGGTAGTAGGAGAAGGAGATCGTATTATCGGACTTGTCTGCATGAATTTTCAGTGCGACGTACCGTTTTCTCAGTTTATTTCTGCATTTCTTCCGACTGCATCCGACATGACCATATCCCGTGAGACAGAAAGCTTTAATGCAGATATCGATGAGGTCATCTCCACAGCAATGGCAAAGGCGCGGGAGAATGTTTCTGCATCGGCGAATATCCCCTCCACCAACCGCAACAAGGAGATCATACGCCAGCTGTACCAGCAGGGGATCTTTAATATCAAAGACTCTGTTGTATGGGTCTCGGAGAGCTTGGGAATTTCAAAAAATACCGTCTATCTGCATCTTCGTAACCTGAAGCAAGAGCTTCCGATGTGACAGCAAGGGCTGATGAGCGCTGCCTTTTCTGCGCGAATGAGGCGAACCCTCACCACTGGCGAAACCGACAGAATAAGAAAAAATCCCGAAAGATCATCTTTCGGGATTTTTTGTCAGCCGCTGAGTTCGCGGATCTCGTCCTGAATGAGCCGACCTGCCGCGGCGGCGAGCTGATCCATGCGGCGGATGCGCGCAAGGTCGCGCCCGTAGATGGTGTTTGCGGCAGGGACGCTTGTGTTTTCTCCTGTGAAAACGGCGGCGACGCGAACGCCCTGCGCGCGCAGTGTGCGCACCTCCTCTGCCGTGTCATCTACGCCGACCTGGCCGTCGTAGTCGCGGCTGAGGGGAATCTTGCCGCTCGGCAGGATCTTGTGGCTGTCGTCAGGCGAGGCATCGGTCAAAAGGAGCAGCAGGTGCTTTTCGGCGGGAGCAGAGCGGATCAGCTCGCCCGCGCCGCGCAGCGCAAGGCCGTCGCGGTTCCAGCCGGCGGCAAAATAGTTGAAAACGTTGCGCTCTCCGTTCCTGTCGGAAAAGTCCTTCAAAATGCGCAGCACGGTGTAGCCGCGCAGACTGCAAAAGCTCGTCACGCGCACGGGAATGCCGCACGCAGCAAGACTTTTGGCGAGAATGTAACCCTGAATGGCGATGGTTTCCTGACAGTGCAGGCGCGAAGCTGAGGCGTCGAGCATCAGATCGACCGCAAAGCCGGGGCGGCTCTCTTCGTCATTGCGGAGGAAGACGCGGTCGTCATGCAGCACCGGCTCGCGCCATACGCGCGTGCCGTCGAGCCAACCCTGACGGGCGGGGACGCGCTCGGGCTGCTGGTGAACGAGCAGGCAGTTTCGGATCTGCTCGCTCAGACGCGCAAGTGCGCTCTGGTGCAGGTCAAGATCGTGCGCGAAGGCGGCGCGGTTCCGCTTGGCCTGCGCTTCGGCTTGCTCGTAGAGGCGCTGCGTGTCCGCGCTGAGCAGCTGTGACGATGCGCTTGCACCCTTTGTGAACCAGAGATGGCAGCCAAGATGGTTTCCCGTGCAGAGCTGCTGCTCAATGCGCGCGAGCGTCTGGGGAGAGTAGATGCTGCGGCCGAAGCAGCGCTCGATGTAGTCGCGATCCTGCGTCTCGTGCTCGTTGGAGCGCAGGCGAGAGCGCAGCGCGTTCGAGACTTTGACCATGCCGTTTTCTCCCGGCATAGCGGAGCGGCCGATGGTCAGATCGTCCGTGCGGACGATCTCGGTCGGCAAGAGCTTTGTGAGCAGCGGCGCCCATTTGTCGCTGAAGTGAAAGTGAAAGGCCTCTTTCTTGTGCACCGTGCCGTCGAATTGCAGGTATTTTTGGAAGGCTGCGCGCACGGCGGCCTCCAACTCCGCCGCGCTCAGCGTGCCGGGGCAGGCAAGCGCCGCGGAAAGCCCCTTTTCCCACGGGGCAAGCAGCGGCGGCTTCTGCGAAAGCACCGTTTTCCACCGTGCGGACTGGAGCGAGTAGACGAGTTGATTCTTCTCCATCCACTCCTGACGGGAGAGCTGATATTCCGAGGCGAAGAATTCCTCTGCATGGCCGCGGCGCAGCTCGGCGAGCACGGGACGCACAGGCAGCTCCTTCTCATAGGCCGCGTTTTCAAGTGCCAGCCATGTAAGCTCGTCAAAAACGCTCTGGCGCGCGTCGCCCGCCCAGGCGGAAAAAAGACGCGCCGGCATCTCATCGCCGAACCACTTGTGTACGAGGCCGATGATGCAATTCATGTAAAAGTCCGGTTCGCCGTCCGACTTGAGCGCCAAAAACTGCGGCTCGAACTGATAATCCCCGCTCGCCGTCCAGACGAGGTTGATGGCGCGGCGCTGCTGGGCGGAATAGCTTGACGTTTCCATATCAGTCGGTAAAAAGGCGGCTGCGGTCGAGCTTGGCGGGAATGCGCGCCGCGATCACATCGCGGATCAAGCTCTGCTCGTAGGCGTCAAAGGCCTTGTTGGTAATGCCCATGTCGAGCGCCCGGTTTGCACCCACGCCGCAGCGGATCAGGCGCAGAGCGTCCAGAAGACCGCGCAGGTCGAGCGCCTTGGAGGAGATCTCCGCGCTCTCACACTTTTTTTGCAGCTCAAGGAACAGCAGAGCAAACTGCTCCTTGTATTTCTTCTCAAGCGTCGGGAACTCGTCGCCCAGAAGACGCACAAGACCGCTCTGGTCAATGGACGGCATCTGAATGACGACGAAACGGGAGGTCAGCGCCTCGTTCAGCTCGCGCGTGCCGGCATAGCCGTAGTTCATCGTGCCGATGAAGCGCGCGGCGGGATCGACCTCCACGCGCTCGTAGCCGGGAACGTCGATGGCGCGGCGGAAGTCGAGCGTCGCGTGCAGTACAGCAAGCGCCTCATTTTTTGCCATGTTGATCTCGTCGAGCACGCCGAAGCCACCATGCTTTGCGCAAAGGTACACGGGGCCGGGGCGGAAGCGGACCTCGCCGCCTTCAAACGTATCCATGCCGATGAGACTGGCTGCGTCCATGTTGACGTGGAACGACACGTCCCACGCGGGGCGGGCAAAGGCCTGCGCAAGATTCTCTGCCAGCACGTTTTTGCCTGTGGCCTTGCTGCCGGCAAGCAGCAGGTTTTCTCCGCACAGAATGGCGGCGACCGCCTCTTCCCATACGTCCTTTCCGTAATAGTGATACCGCGGCTGCGGCACACGGTTTTCAAGCGGCTGCGGCGTGGGATACTGCGCGCGGAACGCCTGAATGCCGTCCAAAAGATCGGGGCTGAGCCCCTCTTGCTTCAAAAAGTCTAACAAATGCGATCACTCTTTCCAATCGCGTGCCTTGCACGCCTGCTTTTTCGCCCTTATCATAGCACGTGGCGAACAAGTTGCAAGTTATTTTTTTGCGAATTCTACATGACATGGGTCAAGAGCCGTCAAGAAAGCCGGAATAATCTGACGCCCTTGCGAAACCTATTTGCGCGCGGGTGCTTCATGGAATCATTGGACTTTATTATCTTGTTATGATATCATTAAAAAACTTGATGGTCTTGACCTTGTGTGTGCGGCGGCGTCTGATTGGCTCAATATGTCCTCATATCGGGGAAACAAATTTGTGATGTGTCAGTATAGGAGAAAAAACTATGGTTTTTATCGTCATTCTTTCGTCCGTTCTTCTGGCGGTCTGCACTTCGCTTAAACCAATCTATCTCCAGAATGCCATCGACGCGGTCGAGGCGGGCGCGGACGGCGCGCTGACGCTGTTTGGCTTCTACGTTGCGAGCATTCTGGGGATCATGCTCTTTGAAACGCTGCGGCAGCTCAGCACGGGCAAATACCGAAACAGCGTCCTGTTCGGCCTCAAAAAGAAGGTCATGGCGCATATCATCCATATGCCGCCCCGGAAATTTCAGGAGGAGCAGGGGCAGAACTATGTCACCACGCTGAACAACGAGATCGAGATGCTGGTAGACAGTTACTATGTTACCCGTCTTGAGCTCGCGTACAGCATTCTGGTGCTGATCACCTGCGTGATCGCACTGCTGTATATCAACAGTTCTCTCGCCTTGATCATCGTCATTTCCACCGTTTGCCCGATCATCGCGTCGGCAGTGCAGGGAAAGGCGCTGGAAAAGCGGACGAACTTCTACACGGTGGCGCTCGAAAAGCTCAACGTTATGATTGGCAATCTGATCCACGGGTATCCGACGATCAAGGTGAACCACGTCGAGCAGGAGTACTTAGCGACGCTGGAGCGCGACAACGAGAGCGCCGCCAAGGCGGAATTCGCCAAGTCCAAGACGAAAATTCGCGTCAACATGATCATCGGCCTGCTCTCCTACGCGGGCGAAGCGGTGATGGTCGGCTTCAGCATTTATGAGATCGCCAGAGGGCGCTTGTCCGTCGGCGCGCTGGTCGGCGCGCTGCAACTGTCCGAAATGCTCGTCATCCCGACGAACAGCATTTCCTATCAGCTCTCGGAGATGAAGAGCGTGGAGAGCATCCGCCAGAAGATCAGCAGTCTCCTCTCCGTGCCTGAGAGCAATGCAGCCCCGGCGGAGGTTGCGCCCGTTGAGCGCATCGAGCTGAGCGACGTTTCCTTCCGGCACGAGGAAAAAGACATCCTCTCCCATGTCGATTACCGCTTTGAGGCGGGAAAGAAGTACCTCATTCTGGGTGAAAACGGCAGCGGCAAGAGCACGCTCTTCAAGCTGCTCACCGGTCTTGAATCGGAGTATGAGGGCTGCATTTCCGTCAACGGAACGGACATCAGGGGGCTGTGGCCCGCGCTTTATGATGAGATTGGCGTCGTCCTTCAGGACGCGTTCCTCTTTGACGATACCTTCCTCCGGAACGTCACGCTCTATCGCCCGGAATTAGCCGGGCGCGTCGAGCCTGTGATGCGCTCTCTGGGAATGGACGCCTTCCTTGCATCGCACGACCTTGACCAGCCGTTCCAGAACACGAAGGGCAACCTTTCCGGCGGCGAAAAGCAAAAATTAGCGCTCGCCCGCGTACTGGTCGAGCAGAAGAATGTCATCTTCCTGGACGAAGCCACCGCAAACATGGACAAGACCAGCAGCCGGCAGATCCTGTCGCAGCTGCTCCAAACCGACGGCCTGACCGTCATCAGCATCGAGCACAAGGTAAGCCCCGAAATCCTCCCGCTCTACGATACGATCCTCGAGCTGAAGGACAAGCGCTTGGTGGAAAGAGCATAATACTGTCAGGTTTTGCTGTGTTCCGGGCGGAAGGAGCGGAAAAGCAAGCGACAAAATGCCCCGTCTGTTTCAAGCTTGCTCATGGCGGCATTCTTCTCTCGACGAACAGACGGTTTCCTGCTATACTGAGAGAAAAGGGATCATGGGAGGACGCGCCAATGAACCATCAGGAATTGAAAAACTTCATTCTCGAGACCTATCCTGCAAGCGAGGATCACCCGTGGCTCCAATACCCCAATTATGAGGTGTTTCGCCACCACAGCAATCAAAAATGGTTTGCTGTGGTGATGGAGCTGCCCAAAAGTAAGCTCGGACTGCAAGGCGAGGAGCGAATGGACGTCGTCAACCTAAAGTGCGACCCCATTCTGATCGGCTCTCTGCTGACGGAAAAAGGCTTTTTCCCCGCCTATCACATGCGCAAGGACAGCTGGATCACCGCCGCGTTGGACGGCACCGTGCCGGAGGAACAATTAAAGCTGCTCCTTGATATGAGTTATCGGGCCACGGCACCGAAGGTGCGCCGAAAAAAGATCAACAACACGAATTTTGCGGAGGATAACGATGAGTGAACGCGCTTTTGCAGCTTCCAATTTGACTGCCATGAAGATCATTGATATCCGCGGCATCCTCAACATGGAGCCCGTGCGGGGCGGAACCGATGAGTGGTACTGGGCAACGGATTACATTCACGGCGATCTCTATGAAGCGGAAGAGCTGTTCCGAGATGGGCACCCTGTGAAGAGCAACCGGCTGTATCTGATCCATTATCCGGACGGGGCGGTCTATGAGCCGGTGCCGCCCGTGGACGGGCAGTACCTCGGCTATCCCGTGTATGACGACGGCACGGTTGCGCTGCTGGCGGTGAACTTTGCAGAGCAGGTGATCCGCATTCTGCGCTTTTCTCAGCAGCAAGAGACGGCACGGGAGATCGCAAGGCTTCCCTTGTCCGAGGTGAAGGATTGCTACAACCTGATCCTTCATACCTCGCCCCTCTCGCTGACCCGGCAGCCTAACGACGGTACGTTCGAGCTCATCTGGCCCGAGCGGGCAAGCTTTTCTCTCAGCAGCAGGGAATCCCTCAGCTTTCGCGACGGGGACAAGCTCTGTTTCAATATCTGGTACGAAGACCCGGACTACCGTGAAGAAATGCTGGTGCGCGCCTTACCGGACGGCAGGATCTTAGAGCGCTTTCCCGGCGATATCCGCATCATGCCAAACGGGGAGAGGTGGCTCGTCAGATGAATAATAGCATGTTCGTTGAGGCGACCGCGGCCGATGCGCTGACCATTATTGGCTTGCGGCGCAGGATATGGGACACGACATACAGAGGCATCTATCCCGACAGCATGATAGATGATTTTGATTGGGCATGGCACAAGGAGAAAGAGCTGTCAAGGATCCATCTTCCCGCATATTCCGTGTATCTGATTCGAAAAGATGGTCGGGATATCGGTTATCTGACGATGCATAAGGCTGATGAGATCGTCTTGCAGTCCCTATATATTCTTTCTGAATATCAGCGGCAGGGGATCGGTCGGATCGCATTTGATTTTATCAAAGAATACTGCAAGGAACAGTGCGCGGAGTCTTTCATTTGCCAATGTGTTCCCGATAACCTCGATGCCCGCGCATTCTATGAGAGAATGGGCGGGAAGGTAATTGGAGAGGATTTGGCGAATGAAGAACGATGGCAGAACTCGATTACCTATCGATTTTCGCTGACTGAAGAATCCCCTGCGGGGTTGACAACTTTGAATTGACAGAACAGGAAAAGGAGGAGCAATATGTTTCGGCCAATCAGAAAAAGGAAAAACGAGATCGACAGGAACGCGGTGGAAACGCTTCTGAACAAGAGCCGGCGAGGCGTTCTCGCAGTGAACGGGGAGGACGGCTACCCCTATGCGATTCCCGTTAATTATCTCTATGACAAGGAAACGCAGAAGATCTATTTTCACGGCGCGCGGGCGGGGTATAAGGTCGACGCCCTGCGAAAGAGCGATAAGGTCTGCTTCACGGTTTATGGAAATGAAACCGTCAGAGAAGAAGCGTGGGCGCCGTTTGTGCAGAGCACTGTCATATTTGGCAGATGCCATTTGCTTGATGGTGGTTCGAGCACAATGGCAGTGCTGAAACGCTTTATGATGAAATACTACCCCAGCGAACAACTGGCGGAAGAAGAGATCGCGCGCTCGGGAAAAGCGGTGCAGCTCTTTGAGATAACAGTCGAGCATCTCAGCGGGAAAGAGGTTCAGGAGCGGTAACAGCATTCGTGTAAAGTTAATGTAAGCCCTGCGCTGCTTTGCAGCGCAGGGCTTACATCGTTTCAAGTGTTATTCGACGTAGAACATGATCTTCGTGATGTACTCGGATTCGTTGCCGGTGGATAGATAGTCGTTGATCGCAAACTCGTAGGCGTCTGAAACGATTTTGAGTTGATGACCGCGGCAGTACTCCAAAAGGCGCTCGTAGGCCTTCCCGATGGAGAGATAGTCGCCCGTGTGGTGCGTGACCGCGCACCGTCCGGCGGGCAGTTTGACAACGCCCGGAACACTGCTTTTTTCAATCGGCAAAAAGGCGAAGGAGGCCTCGGTATAGCGCCCTTCCTGTATGCGCGAAAGAGGCACGATCGCTCCGCTCTGGAAGAAAATGGGGAGCTGGTCCTTGAACGAACGGACAAAGCATTGCTTGGTGGCAATGCTGACCGCCTCGAGCGTGTGGGGCGAAGCGACCTCTTGCAGCAAGAGGTGCTGACTTTTCACAGTTTCTACCGACACCGCTGCGCTGTCACTGCGAATGGCAGCGGACTGCTCAAGCTGCGCGCAGCGGTGCGCCACGCGGCTTTTGATGAGCTGCAAGTCCCTGATCTGCCGGTCGATGATGGTGAGCTGCTTGCGCAGCGCGATGAGGGAGGTATCGAGTGTGTAGCTTTTCATGTGCGACTTGATCTCATCAAGGGAAAAGCCGAACTTTTTCATGATGCAGATCGTGTCCAGATAGTCGAGCTGCGCGGCGCTGTAATAGCGGTAGCCGTTCTCGGGGTCGACGTAGGCAGGGCGGAAAAGCCCGATCTTGTCGTAAAAAATCAGGGTTTGCCGGGAGATATTCTGGTGCTTTGAGATCTCGCCGATCGTAAACAAATCGTTCATAAAAAACTCCTTGACCTTATACTTACTATACAGTTTATGATCATAGCATGAAATCGGAAACGAAACAAGGAGGAAAACAAAATGAGATCCCGCGCGGCTGTTCTATGGAACAAAATGGTGGATGGATTGACAGTGAAAAAGATCCTGCTGATCCTGCTGGGAGCGATGATCTGCTCATTCGGCATTCACAATATCCACCAGCGCACAAACATCACCGAGGGCGGCGTGATCGGCCTGATGCTCTTCGCAGAGCACTGGCTGAAGCTCTCTCCGGCCTACATCACCCCTGTTCTGGATATTGCCTGCTATCTGCTGGCATTCCGTTTCCTGGGCGGAAGATTTATCAAGATCTCCATCATTTCGACATTCTTTGTGTCGCTCTTCTATAAAATCTGGGAGTTGTTCCCGCCAATGCTGCCTGACCTGTCGAACCGTCCGCTGATCGCGGCGGTACTCGGCGGTATGTTTGTCGGCATCGGCGTCGGTCTCATCGTGCGGCAAGGCGGTTCCAGCGGCGGCGACGACGCGCTCGCGCTGTCGATCTCGCATCTCCTGCGCTGGCGCCTTTCTCGCGCCTATCTCTTTACGGACGTTGTGGTGCTGCTGCTCTCGCTCAGCTATATCCCTGTGATGCGCATTGCCTTTTCGCTCATCACAGTGACGATCTCTTCGTATCTTATCGACTATGTCAGAGGATTCGGCACGGCGAAGGAAGCAGCGGAAAAGGACAACCAAATCCCGAAGGCGGGAACGCGCCTGAGCGCTGAAGCGGCCGATTGAGACTGCCTACGGTGAAAAAAGAGCCCTTCTTCTCAGAAGAAAGGCTCTTTTGGCTTATTGTGCTGTGGATATGGCCCGATTATCGGCCAAGCTCTTCGTCCGCGTAATCGCGGGATTCCTCAGCGGCGAGGCGCTGCTTTCTCCGGCGTTCGATGGCTTCGCCAACGTCGCACCAGCTTCCGATGATCAGGCAGACGAGCGAGCAGAACGCAAGGCCTGCGGCCACGAGCTTCAATACCAGACGAGCGGTCTTTCCCATAGCGGTTACCCCCTTGAAATGTTGTATCGCCATTATAACACGCTTTGCCCGCCATTTTCAACTGCGATTTCCCACTTGTGGTGCATCGTGCGAGCGACTGATCTGATCTTACTAAATTATTGCGAACTGGTATTTGCAACAATACCAGTTCGCTGCTATGATGGGGGCATCTTAGGAGAAGGAAGTGTTTCCCAT
>ENA-OPDG01001373-OPDG01001373.1-human-gut-metagenome-genome-assembly--contig:-NODE-1373-length-17155-cov-2.993216_pt1 | contig 17155 bp, 16 predicted proteins | sample MGYA00241259_ERZ501498 | MGnify/ENA primary metagenome ERZ501498 (study PRJEB25962, sample SAMEA2042582) | human gut metagenome | biome: human gut; feature: human-associated habitat; material: faeces... | reverse complement strand
GTGAACAGTAACCACAAGCGACTCCTTGTTCCTGTGCGGCGAAAAGCAGATTGTGAAAAGGAAAATTGGAGGGTATAATATGTAGGGAAAAGGGAGAGCAGCTTATGAAACAGATAAAACAAAAGTGGTTGTAAAATAATCAGTTGAATCAAGTGGCAATAGTATAAAAAATAAAATTTTTTACATATAGAAATGGAGCTTTTATGGATAACAATAAAATCGGTGAGGGATTACAGGGAAATGAGAAAATAGAAACCGCAATCGCGGCACTGCAGCAGGAGGCAAGCGAAGAGATGTTAGCGCATACCCTGACAGTGATACGCAGACGCATGAAAGAGGGCGGTCAGTTTATCATAGCGGTGGAACCGCCGACGGGTGGCGGTCAGATGCAGATACAGGCAGTGCAGACGCCGGACGGCAATAGCTGGTGGGCGGCATTTACCAGTTTTGAGGAAGAATTAAAGGGAAGCGGGAGTGTAATGTCTACATTTTTAACGGGGATAGAGCAGGCATTCCGCGCGGTACTTGCCGCAGAAGAGACAAAGGGAATTATCGTGAACCCGTGGAACCGGACGATCATGCTGGATAAAAACCTGATACGGATCATACTTGGGGAACCGGCATAAAGTATATATATTGATTTTCAAACGAAAAGGATAGACAGCTGACAACTGTCTATCCTATGAAATGCTTATTGTCTATGCGGTTTAAAGATTAACCGAAGTATCTGTTCAACAGTCCTTCAAATGCTTTTCCGTGTCTAGCCTCATCGCGTGCCATCTCATGAACGGTATCATGGATTGCATCAAGGTTTGCAGCTTTTGCACGTTTTGCAAGATCAGTTTTTCCTGCTGTTGCACCGTTCTCAGCGTCAACTCTCATCTGAAGGTTCTTTTTGGTGCTGTCTGTTACAACTTCACCGAGCAGTTCTGCGAATTTTGCAGCGTGTTCTGCCTCTTCCCATGCAGCTTTCTCATAGTAGGAACCAACTTCCGGGTAACCTTCACGGTAAGCAACACGAGCCATTGCAAGATACATACCAACCTCAGAGCACTCACCCTCGAAGTTTGCTCTTAAATCGGATACGATATCCTCACTTACTCCTTTTGCAACACCAACTACGTGCTCAGCAGCCCATACTTTCTCACCTTCCTGCAATTTGAACTTTTCAGCCGGAGCTTTACATACCGGGCAGATCTCCGGAGCTGCATCGCCTTCATAAACATAACCACATACTGTACATACATACTTTGCCATAATTTTAATCTCCTTTTCTTTGAAAAATGTTATTTGTCCGCTGTAATAGATTTCCCCGCTTATTTGAAATCTATTACTGTGTGCTTTAAATTGATATCAGTAACTATTACTGATTCTAAATGAAAAACTTCTTTTTGTCAACATTATTTTATGTTATTTTAGAAGTTTTTTGGGGAAAAATGATCAGGAAGTCTGTCTTTTGGCTTTACAGGAAGAGCATTTTCCGTAAAAATAAGTCACATGTCCTTCAATCTCACCGTCAAAGTCCTGTGCGGCAAGAACATTGATATGATCCAGTCCCGTTACATTTAAATCCAGAACGCTCCCGCATTCCTTGCAGATAAAATGGTAATGCGGCTTTGGATTACCGTCAAAACGATCAGGTCCAATTCCGGTGGACAGTTTCTGGATCTCACCGATATCTGCCAGTAATGACAGATTGCGGTATACCGTACCGAGACTGATATTCGGAAATTCTTCCTTGATATTCATATAGACGGTCTCTGCGGTAGGGTGGTCATAACGCGAGATGAGAAACTTCTTGATGGATTCCCGCTGCTTACTTCGTTTCAGCATATTACCATCCTTTCTTGATAATAGTAATTGTTACTAAAATTATTATATAATCACAGAGAAAAAATGTCAAGATGAAGATGGTTTGGTTTTTCATTTTAATCTTTGATAAACGAATGCTTGGTGGTATATTGGAATATAGCTTTGACAATAAATGGCAGTGTAAGGGAGAAGCAGTTTGAAAGTAAAGACAATTCTTGGCAGGATATATTATATCATAGTGGCAGTGTGTGTCTTTCTGCATGTTGTTATTTTATCATTGAGTTTTTTTGACAACAAACATCAGGAAAAATATTGCCGCAGCATTATTCCGGACAGGGAATACCAGACAGATGAGGATAACCGCAGGTTTGTATTTTCAGCACAGGAGATAAAGGATGGGGATAACTGTCTGCGTTTTTATACGGCGCATATGGAAGTCAGTGTGTACGCTGATGACACGCTGATCTATCATGTCGGACAGCAGCAGGCAATGCCAAAGGTGTCACCCGGAGTTATGTGGAATTATGTCGGGATACCATCCGGGGCAGAACAGATCCAGGTTATGATCCGTGCGGTCTATCCGGAGGTCAGACAAAAGCAAATTGATTTTTCAATCGGCGGGTATACCCAGATGTATAGCGGAATGTTGTACAGATCCATGCCGGTAACATTTATCTGTCTGCTAGAGATATTATTGGGTTTCTTCATGGTACTGTGGTGGCTGATCGCACGGACCAGAATGAAAATGAAGCAGACGCTGCTGCATTTTGGCACTTTTTCCTTTCTGACCGGAACTTGGGCACTGAACGAGACAGATGCCGCACTTCTGATCCTGTTTCCGGTCAGAGTTGAGATCGTATTCGTATCAGCGGTAGCCCTGATACTCATGGTGCCTTCCTTTGTGTGGTTTACCAAGGGATTCTTTGATATTGAGGACAAGTGGGGATCAGATATTATCTGCACGCTGGCATATCTGAATCTGGCGGTACAGCTTATATTGCAGCTTGCCGGGATCCGAGGCTTCCGGCAGATGTACACGGTCACACATGTCCTGTTGGGGATAACGCTGCTTTATACGATAGTCATGCTGATTTCTGAGTATAGAAAAACGAAGGTACACCGTCATCTGTGGGTTGTTGTGGTTGGTGGGTTTATTCTTCTGGGAACGCTTGTGGCAGATCTGCTGCACTTTTATTACGGATCATTTCAGACAAGTATATATGACATATATGGTGTTTTTATCTATATCATTATTTTTGCGGTCGAAGTATGCAGACAAGTGGCAGAGCAGGTGGATGCAGGGCAGAAGCTGCAGCTCTATGAAGAACTTGCAACCAAAGATATGCTGACGAAACTCTATAACCGGAATGCATATGATGAATGGATCAAGGTAAACAGGCAGCCGAAGAAGGCGAAGATTGTTGTTTTTGACCTTAACAATTTAAAACAGTGCAATGATACGATGGGGCACGCAGCCGGAGACGCATATATCCAAAATGCTGCGGGGATCATATTGCATGTGTTTGGAAATTGTGGAAATTGTTACCGGATCGGTGGAGATGAATTCTGCGTTGTGATCTATGGGAATGATCCTTCAGATATGGAAGAGTTATTCCGGCAGATGAAGCAGGAACAGGATGAGTTTAATTCGAAAAACGCAATACCACAGATACAGATTGCCTATGGCTATGCGGAGTTTGACCCGGAAACAGACCGGGATATCGAGGATACCAGATCCCGTGCAGATGACAAAATGTATCAAAAGAAGAGAGAAATAAAAGCGGATACCAATGAAAATAAAAGGACAGAGTAAGTAGTTATATTTAGACCGTCAGGCAATGGATGTTATCGTTTATGTTCTAATTTATAAAAAAACGGAATACAAATAGAAGAAAACAAAAACAGAGATGAGAGATTGCCTATGGCAGGAATGAAACGGTTTATTGCATATATATATGGGTATGAAAATGCAAAAAAGGCAGGCAATACAGGATTTGCCAGGATCGAGCTGCGGGGAGAAGAGTGCAGGCTTGAAATCCATCTGCGTAGTGTCTATGCTGCGCAGACGCACTGCAGGGTTTATCTGTTTCGCAAACAGGGTAATCGGATGGAGGGAAGTCTGATCGGAGAAATGGACGTCCGCAATGGTGCTGGAGATTTTGCCACAGCAATGAAAATAATGCATATACCGACATCATCACTCAGTTTTTTTGAGATGGACGGGATTTTTTTGTGCAGCGAAGATGGACGTATTTTCATGAGCCGCTGGACGGAGGGGGAGCCGCTTACCGTGGATATGGAGCACTTTGGGGAGTGGAGAGAAAGCCAGCCAGAGGAACCGCCGGTGGAAGAAGAGGTGTATACAAAAGAAGATATGCATGCAAAAGAAACTTTGCATGAAACAGAAAAAATTATATCAGAAACAGAAAACAAGCCGGCAGCAGGGAAAATGTCCGTGCAGGACAGCATGAAAAGGCAGCAGGAAAACAGAACCCAGATCACCCGGTCTGCACAGAAATATGACAGTGAGCTCGCTGCGACAGAACTCCCCGCGCGCAATTTCTTTCCACAGTACCAGTGGACGGACATCTGGGAGCAGTTTTTAAAAAATCATCCGGCAAGCATGCCATTTTCGGAAAAAAATATTACCTGTATTAAAATTGAATTAAAGGATCTACGGGAGCTGCCGAGAAAATACTGGTATCTCGGAAATAACAGTTTTCTGTTACATGGATTTTTTAATTACCGGTATCTGGTGATTGGAAAAATAGAAGAAGATACACAAAACAGATGGTTTTTAGGGGTGCCTGGCATTTATCAGAATCAGGAGCGTGTCATGGCGATCATCTTTGGATTCCCGGAATTTATGCCGGAGCAGGTTGAAAACCGGTTTGGCTGCTGGTATCGTTTTTTTGAAGAATAACTGTCTGACAAAATGGAGACGTTTTTGACAGGGGCTGTGCATAAAAAATGCAGCTGTTAATTGTCGGTGGAAGGGTTGAGATACGCGTAGCGCAGATGATCTGCCCATCGGTTCTGGATAAAAAAACAGCCGCGTTCTACACCTTCATACTGAAAACCGAGCGATTCCAAAAGGTAGATGGAGGGCTTGTTTTCCGGCATAACACGTGCGAATACACGATGAAGATGAAGGTCGTAAAAGGCAAGTGACATGACTTTTTTAATCGCTTCTGAGGCATAGCCCATGCGCCGGAATGCTGCGTCAAATTTATAGCCGATCTCTGTGCAGGAATATGCTGCAAAGCGGATGTCGTGCAGGCATACGGTTCCGATGATCATTTGCGGATCATCCTTCCGGAAAACATAGAAACGGATACACTGTTGTTTTAATGCGAGATCCCATTCACACTTTAAAACTGCCTGCTGGTAGGATGCGGTATAAAAGTTGGCAGGTCTTGTCGGTTCGTAGGCTTCAAAACTTTCACGATTGCGGTTCTGAAAATTTAAAACCGCATTTGCATAATTCGGTGTTAAGACTTTTAAGATCAGCCGGTCTGTCTGAGATTCATATTTTAAAGAAGCGTTTTTCCACTGCATCAGGCAAGATGCCTCCTTCTCGACAAAAATGAAAAAATGCGGTACAATACTGCATACTATATAGTATAACATTTTGGGGAAACTGTCCATGAATCAGGATGAAAAATACATGAAAGCAGCGATCCGGCAGGCAAAAAAAGCATACGCCTTAGATGAAGTACCGATCGGCTGCGTGATCGTGCAGGATGATAAGATCATTGCACGCGGGTATAACAGAAGAAATACAGAAGGCAATACGTTGGCACATGCGGAACTGACCGCAATCCGCAAAGCGAGTAAGAAAACCGGTGACTGGCGGTTAGAGGACTGCACGATGTATGTGACGTTAGAGCCATGCCAGATGTGTGCAGGTGCGATCGTTCAGAGCCGGATGAAAAAAGTGGTGATCGGAAGCATGAATCCCAAAGCCGGATGCGCCGGCTCGGTATTAAATCTGCTCCAGATGCAGCAGTTTAACCACCAGGTCGAGATAGAAAAGGGTGTGCTTGGGGAAGAGTGTTCGGCAATGCTTTCCACATTTTTTAAAGAACTTCGCCAGAAAAAGAAGTCTTAAGCGCGTATCTGGCTTGACAATACAGGGCGAAATAGGCTATACTTAAATCTCCGAGCAGCCGGGGTGGCAGCGGTACCCTGAACCAGCAATCCGCTATAGCTGGGGTGATGCCGAACGGAGGGTTGTCAGATTGTGGAGCTGCCCTTCATAAGTGGCGTTGAAGTTTGGGTCTTACGCAACAGGAATCTGTGAACCGGGTCAGGTCAGGAATGAAGCAGCCCTAAGCAGAAGCTCTTGTGTGCCGTAAGGGTGCCTGGGCCGAGTTAACTGTGGAGGTAACGTCTGTGGTCTGGATTCGATGGGAGGCGCTCGGTTTTGTATATCTAAAATTGACCATATATCAGGATGAAAGGAATTACAGTGGACAAACTCAGAAAAAGACTGTATCAGGTAAGTGAAGGTTTAGAACTCATCATAGCGTTAGTTGCTGTGGTTGGTGTGGTCATAGCGGCGGTAAATCTTTTCCCGGAACTTCTGGTATACTGGCAGAACCGGACGAATGGGGAGGCATTTCTTATTTTTCTCGATGCTGTGTTTGACGTCGTGATCGGGGTAGAGTTTATCAAGATGCTCTGCAAACCAAGTTCACAGAATATCATGGAGGTTTTGATCTTTCTGATTGCCCGTCATATGATCGTACAGAAAACGTCAGCATTAGAAGACCTGTTATCCGTAGTCAGCATCGGAATTTTATTCTTTTTCCGCAGATTCATGCTCGCAACCAAACCGGATAAGGAACAGCATGTGCCGGAACTGTTAGGTGCAATCAGACATTCAGGGAATAAGCAGGAGAAAGAAACAAAAGATAACGAACAGTAGATTTGTCACAGACAACAGAAAATTATATGGAAAAGGTACCGTATATCAGACGCATGATCCGGGGATCAGGTCTCTGGTATACGGTACCTTTTGTATAAAGAAAAATACAATTTACGTTAATTTTTTCACAAAGACACTGACAGTATATCAAAGTTGAGAGAATATGTCAAATAAAACTGCATTTATTTGAATACAAATATTGAATTTCGAAAAAACTGCTATATAATGAAAACATGATATGCGCTGGTAGAGAGCGCCAATTACAATTTATAAAAAGTGAGGAATTAATCATGTTTGGATTTGGACAACTGATCGACATCTTAAAAAAAGATCCTAAGAAAATCGTGTTTACAGAGGGCGATGATCCTCGTATTTTAGAGGCTGCTTCCCGTCTGTTAGCAGGAACATTCCTTCATCCGATTTTAATCGGTAATCCGGATAAAATTGCTGTTGAAGCAGAAGAGTGCGGTTTTAATATCCGTGGAGCAGAGATTATTGATCCGACTAATTATGACAGAATGGGTGAGATGGTAGATTTATTCTGTGAACTTCGTAAGAGCAAAGGTGTGACACCGGAGCAGGCAAGAGGTATTCTTTCCCAGGCAAACTACTTCGGAACCATGCTTGTAAAAATGGGCGTTGCTGATGCACTTCTCGGTGGAGCAACCTATTCAACAGCAGATACCGTACGTCCGGCATTACAGCTGATCAAGACAAAACCGGGCAACACAATCGTATCTTCCTGCTTTATCATGGTACGTCCTGCAGCTACCGGTGAGAACGAAGTTCTTGCAATGGGTGACTGTGCAATCAACATCCATCCGACAGAGGATGAGTTAGTTGAGATCGCAGGTGAGACAGCACAGTGTGCAAAGATTTTCGGTGTTGATCCGAAGGTTGCATTCTTAAGCTACTCTACACTTGGTTCCGGTAAAGGTGAGGATGTAGATAAGATGCGTAATGCTGCAGCCAAAGCCAAAGCAAAATATCCGGATCTTCCAATCGAGGGAGAACTTCAGTTCGATGCAGCAGTTTCTCCTCGTGTAGCACGTACCAAATGCCCGGGCAACCCGGTTGCAGGTCATGCAAACACATTTATCTTCCCGGAGATCAGTGCCGGAAACATCGGTTACAAGATCGCACAGCGTCTTGGTAATTTCGAGGCTTATGGTCCGATCTTACTTGGATTAAATGCTCCGATCAACGATCTGTCCCGTGGATGTAATGCAGCAGAAGTTTATTCTATGGCTATCATCACTGCAGCACTTGCATAAGACGGATGATTGGAACTGTTGGTACGGGTAGAATTTTCCGTGCATGACAGTACGTTTTAAATACAAAACAAATATGACAGAATAAAAACGTGGCATGGCGTAAAGCTATGCCACGTTTTGTGTGGAAACACATGTGAAAAATTGAATTTTCTACATGTAGGAATGAGCTTATGTTCAAATTTGTTATACAGAAAGACTGTGCAGGAATGTACTTATGCTCAAATTTGTGATACAAAAAGACTGTGCAGAAATGAGGATTAATATGGAACAACCGATTTTTACAAGAGAGGATTTGAAAAAACTGATCATACCGCTGATCATAGAGCAGATGCTGGCTTTAAGCATCGGTCTGTTTGATACCCTGATGGTGTCTTCCTGTGGAGAGGCTTCCGTTTCCGGTGTATCACTCGTAGACAGCATCAGTGTGTTATTGATTCAGATACTGTCGGCACTTGCGACAGGTGGGGCCGTTGTGTGCAGCCAGTATCTCGGTAAAAAGATGCCGGAGAAAGCAAAACTTTCTGCGGGACAGCTGATGTTTATCATGCTCACATCATCCGGAACAGTAATGATTCTGGTATTATTTTTACATCGTTTTTTATTGCGTACAATTTTCGGACAGATTGAAGCAGATGTGATGGATGCGGCTCAGATTTATTTTTTGATCTCGGCGATATCTTATCCGTTTCTTGGTGTGTATAACGCCGGGGCGGCACTTTTCCGAAGTATTGGAAACAGTAAGATCAGTATGTACACCAGCCTTGTCATGAATGTGATTAACATTGGCGGCAATGCGATCCTGATTTATGGTGCTGGAATCGGTGTAATGGGGGCAGCGCTTGCGACACTGATCGCAAGAATGGTGTCTGCACTTGTCATGGTCGTGTTATTATCGAAAAAAGATAATCCGCTCTGCATCACGACACCAGGATGCATGCATCCACAGAAAGATGTGATCGGAAAAATCTTAAAAATCGGTATTCCAAGCGGTATTGAAAATGGGATGTTTCAGATCGGTAAACTTCTGGTGTCAAGCCTGACGGCAACGTTTGGAACGGCTGCGATCGCCGCAAATGCCGTGGCAAACAGTATTGCCGGGTTTGCCAATATTCCGGGGATTGCGATCGGGCTTGCGATGGTGACAGTGATCGGACGCTGCATTGGTGCCGGGGAAAAAGAGCAGGCGAAATGGTACAGCAGAAAACTGTTAGGGCTTGCATATGGAGGTATGTGTTTGACCGACATAACGTTATTGATTCTGGTCCGTCCGATGGTTGGCTGTTTTTCATTGTCCGGCGAGGCGTTTGCAATCACGGTGCAGCTTTTGCAGACTTTTTCCATCTGTGCCATGCTCATCTGGCCGCTCAGTTTTGCGCTTCCGAACGTTTTGCGTGCAGCGGGGGATGCGAAATATACCATGGAAGTCAGCGTGTTTTCCATGTGGGTATTCCGTGTTGCAAGCAGCTATTTCTTTGCAGGAACGCTGAAAATGGGCGTGCTTGGCGTGTGGATCGGAATGTATGTGGACTGGGTGTTCCGCTCACTCTTATTTGTAATACGGTATAAGCGGGGAAAGTGGCTCAATAAGCGTGTTGTATAGGAAAACGCTGGAACAGCAAAAATATGAAATGACAGATGAATGTAAAATGTTAGACAATATACAAACAATACACAAACTATCAGAAAAAATGTGGATAACTCTGTGGATAATGTGGATAAGAGTGCATAATAGTGGAAAACCATATAGTTGTTGCACAATTATAAATTATATGTAAAATAAAAGAAAAATATACATAAACATAAAAAAGAGGCATATTGCAGCCAGCCCAGCTGGTTTCTGCAATATGCCTCTTTAGCATGTGATCTACTTCTCCGGATGGATATCGATCATACGCTCGATCAGTTCTACGGATTCTTCGATACCGTAGCATGCACTGTTGATACAAAGATCATAGTTTACGGCATCTCCCCATTTACGTCCGGTATAAAAATGATAGTACTGCTCATGTCCTTTATCAATCTTTTTCAAACGGCGGACGGCTTCCTTGAGTGGAAGATTGTTTACCTCCATCATACGGCGCACACGCTGTTCAAACGGAGCGGTGATGAAGATACTGATGTGCGGGATACGGTTGTTTGTCAGAATCACATCCGCACAGCGGCCCATTACGATAAAGTCTTCTTTTTTTGCCATTTCCACGATCAGATCGCTCTGGTTGAAAAATACGGCATCTTTCTTCGGCAGGCCGTGATAACGGCTGAAATCTTTTAAGAAACGTTTTGCACTGGTATCATGTTTTGCAACCTGGTTAAGCTTTGATGTAAAGCTGTCACGGTCTGTGACGGAATCTTTTTCTGCCTCTAAACGCTCTAATACACGGTTGAAAATTTCAACATCGTAGTAGTTGATCTTTAATGCATCCGCAAGCGCGAAACCAATATCCGTACCGGCGCTTCCGTGTGTTCTTCCGATGCAGATGATCAGATGATCGTCTTTGGAAAACTTCTGGTGCAGGTTGGATGTATTTAAGGAAGCAAGGTTCTGGTCAAGGATATCAACCGAACCAAAACTTTCCGGCAGTTCTGCGATCTGATGTAAAATCTCATTGTACTCGTGCATCATACGGCTGCGATCCTCTTTGTTACGGATCGTACGCGCCATATTACCGATTAAAGCGATCTCACTGCGGAGCAGGTGTCCCTGTGGATGTGTGGAGATCAGGGTTGTCAGGTTACGAATACTTGTTTCTTTGTCGCCGGTAAAAGTGCGTCCAAGGGAAGAACCTACCAGACGGTAAACTTCACTGTCGAGATCATAAATGCGGGTAGCAAGTGCCCGTGATGTTTCGATATTATTTTCCATTGTGAAATCCCCCCTTTATAAAAAGAATACCAGAGTGTCAATGATAAACACCGGAACTAAAGATACGATTGACCATAATAAGTATCCGAAGAAGGATGGCATGCGCACACCGTTTTCATCAGAGATGGATTTTACCATAAAGTTTGGTGCATTTCCGATATAAGTATTTGCACCCATGAATACGGCACCACAGGAAATCGCGGTAAGCATTTTGACCGGAATTGTTCCGACCGTGGTTGCAATACCCTGTGTGAAACCAAGCGTACCTGCAGTTGTCAGGAATACCAGGTAGGTCGGTGTGTTATCAAGGAAACTGGAAAGTGCACCGGTTGCCCAGAACATCTCAAGCGGTTTGGAAAGACCAAGCTCCGGTCCCATGGATTTCAGAAGCATCAGTGCCGGCTGCATGGTAATAAAGATACCGATGAAAAGAACGGCAACTTCTTTGATCGCACCCCAGGTAAAGTGGTTACTGGTACGGATCTGAGAGTCTGTTGTTTTAAAAGATAATAAAGCGGCAAGCAGGATGATGGCAACCTCAATAATAGAAGGAAAACCAAGTGTCACCTCACGGAATACACGGATACCGCGAACGTTTCCGGCTGCATCCTGAAATGCTGCAAGGTTCGGAAGAGTTCCACTTAAAATAACAGCAGCAACGATCATAATAAGGAAAATAATGTTGTGCAGACCATCGATCTTTAATGTGGTACCGGCTTTGCTGATATCCGGTTTTCTGCCGTTTGCAATATCTTTGCGGTAATTGTGACGGTCTAAGAGATAGAATACAGTCAGTAAAATTACCATATTAAAGATTAAGATCGGGAACAGATGCAGGCTCCAGAAGAACGGAACACCACGCATAAATCCCATTAAAAGTGGCGGATCACCGATCGGGGGTAAGCATCCTCCCATATTCGAGATCAGGAAGATAAAAAATACCATAATGTGACTCTTGTGCTGACGCCAGGAGTTCATCTTGATCATTGGACGTACCATTAACATACTGGCACCGGTTGTACCGATACAGCTGGAAAGTAAGGTACCGATCGCAAGGAAGATTACGTTGACGCGCGGGGAACCTGCGAGATCGCCTTCTAAAGTGATGTTACCGGCAACACAGAACAGACCAAATAACAGGACGATAAAAGTCAGGTAATCGTTTAAAATACACTCAAGTACTGTTTCGACCGCATCTCCGGCACTATAGGTCACTGCAAACGGAATGATAAATAACAGGGACCATACGGCTACGGCAAGCGGCTGGTTTTTCTCCCACCATTCCGGTTTTACAAGCGGAAGTACTGCGATACAGAGTAACAGACCGGCAAATGGGATACAAAGCCATATCGGAACTGTTGCAGTACTGCTTTCGCCGGATTCTGCTGCGAGAATCGTTAGCGGTGTGAAAAGCAGCATAGTTGCAATGCTTCCACAAAGAGCAAATAACTTTTTCATAAAATCAGCCTCCAAATTCTATGATATATAAATCCATATCATTATTTGTTGATTGCAAAAAAATGTCAATAAATAGTCTTTTTGCAAGGTTAAATCTTAACACAATCTGAACCTTTTTTCTACCAGAAAATAAAAAAAACATAAAAACAATAAAAAAAATACAAATTGCATTACGACCTTTAAAAAAGCATATACATATGGTATAGTGGATTCTGACAAGTTTATATCATCTACGATAAAGATGTTCCTTGTCTACGGGGTATGGCGTAGTTTGGTAGCGCGCACGGCTGGGGGCCGTGAGGTCGCAGGTTCAAATCCTGTTACCCCGATTGGTGTAAAATAGCCGGAAAGTCGAGATTTTATTGTAAAATCAAGGCTTTTCGGCTATTGTTTTGCTCTAAAATATCTGGTCTGTTTATTTAAAATTTGTCATATTTATATCTTTTTTTGTCATGGAATTTGTCATGACAAATTCTAAAATAATATCTTTGACAATGCATTGGATGCTTTGTCCTGAGAGGTTTTTAATTTATCTTTCATAGTATGGCGGTATACATTTTTCATAACATAATCTGTTTCCCATCCGCCCATCTCAAGAATATCTGCTTCTGGAATATTTAAAGATGACATGTAGGACGCAAAATAGTGACGGAGTTTGTGGAGTGAGAAATGGGGCATATTTAATTCGTCCTGTAACCTGTTCATGTGCTTGGTAATTGAATTTGGATGCCCTTTATAAATATATCCATGTTCACGGATTAAATCGGCTAATTGGGGGGATATGACAATCTCGCGGGTACTTGCAGTTGTCTTTGTCTGCTTTTCCACCCATTGATTATTTTTATCCAGCACTTTGGCAGAATCAATCGTGAGCGTGTTTCCGTTTAGATCATCTATGGTCAGAGAGCATATTTCTGAACGACGTAAACCATAACAGGCGAGTTTAATAGGAATTTCAAACATGCTGCCCTGTGCAGCCTGTAATAATCGTTTTATATCCTCATCAGTGGGGATATACGGCTCATTTTTGATTTTTTGGGGCAGGGTTGTGGAAATATTCATTTCCGGTCGAAACATTCCCAAAACGGATGATATAAAGCCATGGTAATTACGAATTGTCTTAGGCGCAAGCGTTTTTGCCAGGATATCGATTTGCGTAATATCGTATATAGGTTTATTTGTAAAATCGTCTGTGAGTCTGTTGGGTATTTCAAGGTATTCTTTTACGGTCTTAGGACTGAGCACATGTTCTTTGGTTTCTGTGTATTGCTGGGCAGCTTCTGTGAATGTTAGATGGTATTTTTTACTTTTTATTTTATCCAGTTCTGCAGCCATAGCCTGCATAGCTTCTTTCTGTGTTGGTTTCTCATCAAACACAACTGTGTACATTTGCCCTTTGTACATTTTTCTGATCCGGTAAGAGCCGCTTGGGAGTTTTTCGATTTTCATATGTATCATTCCTTTCTATTTTGGGGTATAAAAATAACAGCCAGCAGAGAACTGGTGTTCCGCTTGCGTTTGGCTGCTCCGAATGATACAATGTGCTTGTTCAGGGCGTGTATCTTCAGAGCACGCATCCGCTCCTGTTGTTGGCTGGTGTCCGGTTCGCAGGGGCGGTTTTTATTTATTTCAGCAATTCTGCAATATTTATCATCAGGTTATCGTAAATGCACACCTGTATATCATCATCAAAACTATATTGATCGCTCAGCTCTTCTTTTTTCAAATCATAGACGTTCACTGTTTTGGTAAGTGGATTTACAATCCAGTATTCACGGACTCCTGCAGAACGGTATTTGAATAACTTCACGCCATAATCAGTTCGTTTCGTACTTAGAGATGCAATCTCGATGACCCAGTCCGGTGCACCGCTGCATCCGCGGTCATCCAGCTTTGATTTGTCACAAATAATGCTGATATCCGGTTCGACGTATGTTTTATCGTCTTTATTCAAAAAAACGGCAAATGGGGCAGGATAGACTTCACAGGAACCGTTATTTTTGCGAATATATGTCTCAATGCTCCATGCAAGAGCCTGCTGGATTTTCTGATGCAATCTGTTTGGTGGTGCCATGTCATAAATGACACCGTCGATCAGCTCTGCACGCTGTCCTTCTGGAAGTGAATAGATGTAATCGGTCGTGTAAGTGTTTTCTTTTGGTAATGGCATAGTGTGTACCTCCTGTTTCAATAACATAAACTCTTCAAAAATAATTCTAACACATATCGGTGTGATCCGCTTATTTTTTTGGAAGAATAGGTAATGCATCCAATTCCATTGAATCTTCAGATTCTAGACAATGACGGTTATGATCAAAAATGGCATACTGTTCATTGACAAATTTATCGGCAGCTTCTCTGGAAATATGTCCGGCATTATCTAAAACACTTCTGCCAGTAAACTGTAAGAATGCATCTAAGCGGTTTTCCCAATCGTTCATATACATTGGAATATGACGTTTAGCCTGATCTTCTGCATAATCAAGATACATGGTGACAATTCTGTTTAAATTTTCAAGTTCTTCCTGAGTTAAATAGTTTTTGGCAATGGTTATATCAGATTTCCTTACTTTCGCACCTTTGAATGAAGTAAGCCCCATATTTTTTTTGGAAGCATCAGCACGTTCAACAATTAGTTCTGGTGCAGTATGCCCATGAACGGAATAATGAAGTTTATTCTGAACGGTTTTGAAAAAAAGATCTGCCTGTTCACAATGTGGATCATAATCAACAGATGTAGCAAATATGTCACGAACCTTTAAATAAACACGTTTTTCAGAAGAACGAATATCTCTGATACGTTCAAGAAGTTCATCGAAGTAGTCGGAACCAAATTTTTTTGGATTTTTTAAACGTTCATCATTAAGAACAAATCCTTTTTTCATATATTCGGAGAGAACGGATGAGGACCAGTTTCGAAAATGTATTCCGATATTATTTCGTACACGATATCCGATTGCAAGAATCATATCAAGATTATATATTTTTACTTTTCTCTGAACAGTTCTGCTCCCTTCAGATTGAACTTGTAAGTAATCCTTACAAGTTGCTTCTTCATATAATTCTCCATCAGCGTATATATTTTTTATATGTAATGTCACATTTTGAGGAGAAGTCTGATAAAGTTGGGAAATACTTTTTTGTGTCATCCATATAGTGGAATCGTTGAAATAAGCATCAACTTTTGTATCCCCCTTTTCATTTTGATAAATTAGAATATTTCCTTGAAAATTCAAATCAGTATCTCCTTTCAAAAAGTTAAATGTTCATTTTTTTTCGTAAAACTCTTCAAAAATAATTCTAGCACATATAGGTGTGATCCGCTTATTTTTTTTATAGGATTTATAAATTGAGTTGAATATTAATCATTAAGTTGGTTAATATTTGGATCTTGATTTTCATCTGAAATATTGCAAAATATCCGTGAAAAGGGTAATATTTTAAATAGAGCGAAAGACACATATCCGTCGCATGCGATTGTGGGCGGCATATGTGAAAACTGGGCAAAGTAAATATGGGTATGCAGGAGGAAACGCGGATGAAGAGAATCGGTATGTTAACAAGCGGCGGTGATTGCCAGGCATTAAACGCAGCAATGCGCGGCGTAGTAAAAGGCTTAAGTGAAAATGTGGATGAGCTGGAGATTTACGGCTTTTTAAATGGTTATAAAGGGCTGATTTATGGAGATTACAGATTACTGACATCTGCAGATTTTTCCGGAATACTTACCAAAGGCGGAACGATCCTTGGATCTTCCAGACAGCCGTTTAAGCAGATGCGTGTGCCGGATGCGAACGGATTAGACAAAGTGGAGGCGATGAAATCTACCTATTATAAGTTAAGACTGGACTGTCTGGTCATCTTAGGCGGAAATGGAACGGAGAAGACGGCAAATCTGCTTTGCGAGGAAGGATTAAATGTAATTCATCTTCCGAAAACGATCGATAACGATATCTATGGAACGGATGTTACATTCGGATTTCAGAGTGCGATCAATATCGCAACGGATGCGATCGACTGTATCCATACAACGGCAGCTTCCCATAACCGCGTATTTATCGTGGAAGTTATGGGACATAAAGTTGGCTGGCTGACACTTTATGCAGGAGTTGCAGGTGGTGCAGATATCATTTTACTGCCGGAGATTCCTTATGACATTGAAAAAGTGATCGCAGCTATTAATAAGCGTACCAAAGCCGGAAAAGGATTTACAATTCTTGCGGTTGCGGAGGGAGCTATCTCAAAAGAGGATGCGGCATTATCCAAAAAAGAGTACAAAGAAAAGGTTGCAAAACGCAAATATCCGTCTGTTTCCTATGAGATCGCAGACCGTATTTTTGAGGAGACCGGAGTGGAAGTCCGTGTGACGGTTCCGGGACATACACAGAGAGGCGGAAGTCCGTGTCCATACGACCGTGTACTCTGTACCAGACTTGGTTCTGCCGCAGCACAGGCTGTCATGGACGAGGATTATGGCAACATGATCGCCATGATCAATGGAAAGACAAAACGCGTTCCATTAGGTGAAGTGGCAGGCAGATTAAAAACAGTAGACCCGGATTGCCAGATGATCAAAGAGGCAAAACGGATTGGAATCAGTTTCGGGGATTAAGATGTCATACACAGCATTATATCGTAAGTTCCGTCCACAGGAGTTTGAGGACGTCAAAGGACAGGAACACATTGTTACAACATTAAAAAACCAGATCAAAGCAGACAGGATCGGGCATGCGTATCTGTTTTGTGGAACCAGGGGAACCGGTAAGACGACCATCGCAAAGATATTTGCAAAGGCGGTAAACTGTGAGCATCCTGTAG
>ENA-OPDG01001371-OPDG01001371.1-human-gut-metagenome-genome-assembly--contig:-NODE-1371-length-17189-cov-4.273666_pt1 | contig 17189 bp, 14 predicted proteins | sample MGYA00241259_ERZ501498 | MGnify/ENA primary metagenome ERZ501498 (study PRJEB25962, sample SAMEA2042582) | human gut metagenome | biome: human gut; feature: human-associated habitat; material: faeces... | reverse complement strand
CTAAAATGCTGCGGAATTTAGGTTGAGCATATTCGGGTCGTTCTCGCTGATTGGGTCTTTCATGTTCATCACAGCCACGGCACCTGTCAAATCGGCCTTGCGCTGCACCTGATAACCCGTCACCACGACCTCATTCAGCTCGGCTGCGTCTTCTTTCAGCGTGATTTTCAGATTTTGTCCTGCTGCCACCTCTACATTATTGTAGCCGATGTAAGACACGACAACTGTGGCACCGGCGTTGGTCTGGAACTTAAAATTACCGTCAATATCGGTAACTGTTCCATTCGCGGTACCCTTTTCCATTACAGTGGCTCCGATAACCGTCTCTCCGTTGGGATCGGTCACCGTTCCGCTCACTTCGATTTTTTGCGCGCCGGCGATGCCGCAGACGAGCAAGAGCATTGTGCTCAGAAGGAATTTCTTCAGGTTTTCCATTCGAAATGTGATTTTATTGGTTAGTATTAATTTGAGTTTCCGCCGCAAAATTAACGGTCTTTCAGAAAAAGCAGTCTAACTAATCGTTCATTTCATACCTTAAATGTTACATGAAACAAAAATGCGGAGAAAAGAACGATTATTGCCATACGCGCCCTTTCCCGACACTTTTCACGGTATTTTTCTCGATGAAATCAGCGTTTTTGTCACAGAATCATCATTTCGGAAAGAGAGAAAAGAATAACAAAAAAGAAAGAATGGAAAAAAGGATAACAAGAAAGAGAAAAATGAAGACAGGTAGAAGAAACAAAAAACAGCCAACCTATTCTATTCCGTTGGCTGTTTTCAGGGCTTGGATTTCCGCATCAGTAATGGTTTCCCATTCTGATTCTACAACTCATTGAGCGCATCCTCCAAAGACATAAACTCTAACTTACCCTCAAGATTGAGCTTCAAATCCTTAAAGGCATGGTCTATTCCTGCGAGGATTTCTTCCTTTGTCTGGTCCGGAACGTCCTCGTTAACTTCCACGTTCTTCTTTTTAGACCTGTTCGGGAGAATGCTTACGCCCTCCATACTCTTGAAAAGGTTGCGGAGTGTGCGCACCATCGAAGGGTTCTCCACATTTATTACTAATTGCTGTGCCATAATATTTTCCTTTCCTAATAATACTACTTTCTTATGCAAAGAGAATGCAAACTTTCCATAAATCGAAGAAAACTCTTCTTTTCTTTTATCCCACGACCTTACCAACAGTTACGAAACCTCGCCCGGCAGCCTGCCGAAATGCTCCTTGAAGCACTTGGAGAAATAGGATGGCGAAGAGTATCCGACTTCGTAAGAGACTTCGGCGACATTTTTTCCGCCGGATTTGAGGAGCCGCTCGGCACGCTGAAGGCGCATAATACGGATAAGTTCAACGGGAGTGGAGCCGGTAACGGCCTTCACCTTGCGATAGAGCTGCACACGACTGAGTCCCATCGCGGCACTAAGAGCCTCGACACTGAAATCGGAATCGGACATATTAGCCTTGATGTTGTCGCGCAACGACTTGATGAACACGTTGTCGGCATCCATAGGTCTCTCATCGGCCAGCTCGTCAGACGAATAGCGACGGCGCAACAGACGGCGGTTCTCCAACAGGTTTTTAATACGGGAGATAAGCACCTTACTGCTGAACGGCTTGGTGATATAGGCATCTGCGCCACAATCGTAACCCTCGGCCCGCTGCTCCTCCTGCGTCCGTGCCGTGAGAAGAAGTACGGGAATGTGGGATGTGGCGGTCTCCTGCTTCACCCTACGGCACATTTCCAGTCCGTCCATAACAGGCATCATCACGTCGCAGACTATCAAATCGGGCACCTCGCGCAAGGCTTTTTCAAGTCCGTCCTTGCCGTTCATGGCGTCAATCACGGTGCAACTGCCGCTCATCAGCGAGGATATGTAGGCGCGCACATCCTCGTTATCATCCACGACAAGGATTTTCAGACGGTCGCCGCAGTCGTCATCGAAGTCAAAAAACAACGAACCGACACTATTTTCGCCCATTTCAACGGTCTTTCCGTCCACAGGAAACTCGTCTCCAATGATGATTTCGCTGTGATTTCTCGCCACGGCATCTGGGTGAATGTCCGCCGGAATGTTCACAGTAAACTCTGTTCCCTTGCCTTCCTCGCTCTTCACCGACACCACGCCGCCATGCAATTCGGCGAACGCCTTGACCACCGCGAGACCTATTCCCGTTCCTCCCACACCCTTATTCCCGGCCTGGAAGAATCTGTCGAACACCTGGTGCAGGTCGTCTTTAGGTATTCCCACGCCGTTGTCGGCCACCTTCAGCACCACATCGCCACCCACACGCGAAGCCGAAAGCATTATATCGCCCCCGTTCGGAGTGTATTTCAGAGCATTTGAAAGGAGATTATAGACGATAGAACTGATTTTCTCATAGTCGGCAGTCATCATTATTCCGCTCTCCACATCCACTTTCAGACGTATGCCGTGCTTCTCTATGGCGGGCATGAACCCCTCGGCCAGTTCCTCCAAAGTGTCTTGCAGGCTGAACGTCGACAGGCTGAGCTTCATCTTTTTCTCCTGCGTCTTGCGGAAATCGAGTATTCCGTTCACCAACCGCAGCACCACCTTGACGTTCTTGTCGACCACATTCAGCAGCCTCCTTTGGTCCATCGTGAGGTCGGAATCGTCAAGAAGCCTCTCCACCGGGTCGGCGATGAGCGTAAGGGGAGTGCGGAACTCGTGGCTCACATTGGTGAAGAACTGCAACTTGGCATCGGCGGAAGCCTCCACCATGCGGCGTTTCTGCACCGATATATGATATAAGGTATAGAAGAATACGAGCAGAAGAGCGAGAATGGTAAGTACAAGTACGAGGTATATCTTCTGATGATTGTATTCCTTAAGATACGAGTCCACCTTCTCATGCACCGTCTCAAGGCGCCGTGTCTGCGACATCATCTCCTCGTTCTGCATGAGCATCTGCTCCACATTGTTCTTTGTCACCAACGCCGCTTTCAGATAATTGTCTTTCTTATACGGCTTTCCCTCAAGGATATTCACGGCGAGCTGCATCACAAGGTCGCCACGTGTGGGATAGAGATATGAAGCGGAGATATTGCCGTTTCTCACCTCTTCCATTCCTCCGCCGGGCGTTGAGAGCGCGTCGACACCCGTATATATAATGTCATCGGGCAGTCCATGCTTCGCCGCCGCCTCGCGGGCACCCATAGCCATACGGTCGTTTTGGGCGTAAACACAGTCAATCTTGTCCACCTTGCTGATGATACTGTCCATCTGAACGCGTGCCTCGTCTTGAAGCCAACCCGCATAACGCGAGCCGAGAACGCGGATTTTCGGGTATTTCGACACAACATCCATGAAGCCGCGGTGGCGGTCTATGGTCGGCGAAGAGCCTTTCAAGCCCTGTATCTCAACGATGTTGCCTCCGGTTTCGCCAAAGAGCGAGGCCACATAATTGCCCATCACGCGTCCCACTTCATAGTTGTCGCCTCCGATGAAAGCTGTGTATTTGCCCGAATCGGTCTTCCTGTCGAAGAGAATCACCGGTATCCCCTTGTCGTAGGCACGGTCTATTGCATCGGTAACGGTGTTCATCTGATTTGGCGAGACTACGAGCAAGTCGATGCCGGAATCCACCAGACTGTCAATCTGGGCTATCTGCCTGCGGTCATTGTCGTATGCCGAGACTATTTTCAATTCCACGTTGTCATAATAATAAAGGCTCTGGAGCATCTCTCCGTTGAGCTTATCACGCCAGTTGTCCTCGGAGCATTGCGACACACCGATAACGTATTTCTTTTTGTCCGCAGTACATGAGGAAATAATCAGGCACAACAATAAAAGACGGATAAATATTCTCATAGTCATATTTTCGTTAGGCAGTTATTTTTACCGCATACAAAGATAAAACAAAGAAATGATTTTGGCAATTTTTTCAGGTGGTAATTTACAGGACCTGCCTTCAAGACCATACAACAGAATATTTCACTTCGTAACCTGAAAAAACGGTTTCACCAATCGATTTTACGAAGATTTCAAGTTAAAAATCTTTACATTTGAAAAACGACTCTCTCATGCTAACGGATGTTAAATAATGGTCCCGTTACTCATTTTCGATGATTTTTGTGTCGCAAAAATCCAAATTCAAAACTCAAAATTCGTAATTCAAAATCCCAAAACGGCCTCCGTTAGGAAAAAATTGCCTCGATTTTCGTCAAAAAATCACGTCCGGAAAAACACGAAAAAATGCCGTTTTTGTCCGATTTAACGTTTGTTGGCTTTCAAAAGTGGCACTTTTAGAGTGCGTTTCAGGCCGTTTTGGAGCGTAACGGAGACTCCGTTGAAGCCCCAAAGTGGCTCCGTTGGCGTCTAACGGAGCCTCCGTTGCAATTTAACGAGGCTTTTTTGAGCTTCAAAAACGGCCATTTTTGCCCAAAAACAAAGTAAATGATTGATTATCAGCATTTTAGTCCAAAACAGCCTAAAACGCCGTATTTTTACGTTTTTGAGAGCAAGAGAGAGTTTGTTTCAAAAAACGCGAGTTTTGAAGAGGATTTTGTAAGTTTTTTCTAATTGTCTCCCGCATATTTCTTCCCCCCCCTTGGGGGGATTAGAGGGGGCTTTATTTTCGCGTTTTTGAACGCATGAGAAGGAAGGATAACTCTCACTCTATGAAGTATAAAAACAACTTTCTAATGTTAAAAAACGTTAGCCCCCCCCCGAAATCATTAAATCATTTTAACTGCCAAGCCTATATTATATTTAATTGGGTAAAAACTCTATATATTTGTAAAAGATAGGCTGGATTTCAGCAATTTGAGTTACACATTACCTATAACTTTAGAAACAACCAAAAAGGACAAAAGAATTTCACTAAGCCAAATGTAATTCGGAACGACACGTTTCCGAAACCGTACTGTATCACAGTACGGCAACTATATAAAAACAACATCACAACGATTAAATTGAAAATAGGATGAAAAGATTTTATTTTACACTAACATTTGCCACATTATTGTCTGCAATCAATATTGCGCCGGCTTATGGACAAGGCTCAGAGTTATCCGAAGCCCTTATTCCCGAGAGCAATTACAAAGGACACGGCATCACCTTAAGCGATATAACGTTCGAGGGAAGTGAATCAGAACGCCTTATATTCTATAATGTCGGCAAGAAAAGATTCCTTAATTCCGGAGGACTGTGGGGTACACGTGCCGCGACCCACACGTCGGGAATAGCGGTGAAACTAATAAAACAAAGCAGCAACGGCTATTACGTGAAGAGTCCTTTCTACGGAGAAGGGCAATATATGGGCCGCGTCGCGCTTCCATCAACCGATGCCAACGCAAAAACGAGAAACGGCGTTTTCTTTGACAGGAAACAAATAGAGGCAGGGCTGCCGGTGGCTTCAGTATGGACTCTCGAAGAGGTGGAGTTAAAGGACATACCCGAGGCCACAAAAACAGCTTTCAACATTACCGCAGACGACCACATATACAAGATAAAGGCCTTAGAGGCAAACAATTCCGCAATTTCGTCAGACTACGAACTTGTGGCAAATCAGAACATGACGGTCTCTGTCTTTGAAAGCGGCAACACCAATCTGGTAGAGGCGATGCCTACAACAGACGCAAAATATCCTAAAGACAATCCCGAATATACATATTGGAAAATAGCGAATTTGGCAAACATAAATGCCACAATGCTTGAGGAGACACACATTTACGACACCGAACCCTCCGACCTTACATTTCTCATAAGGGCGCAGAACTTCAACAGGCAAAACAAGTACAAGCATGACGGCACCGAGCCTGAAGACGACCGCGGCTGGTTCTACGATTTCGAGACACAGACATACGGCCAGAACAACTCGCTCACGCTCAAGCCATATACCACAAAATTCTCAGAGACAGAAGACTATGGCAGCGGAAGCATAACCGGATATTCACAAGACAAATACGGCGACGGCAAATACGGTATGTTCTATTGTGCGAAAATACAAAATTCCTCAGTTAAATACGGAGGTATCACCTACAAGGCAAGCGTAAAGAGCGGCAACCGCATACGGCAGACCGTCCCGGTAACGAAACCGGGATGGTACAGAATAGACTGTCAGGGATTCTACAAAACCGACGGAAACGAGTGTATAGCAAGGATATTCGCATACTCTAATGCAACAGATGGCAAAGGAACGGCGACTAACGCATACGTGAATCTGTTGCCCGAAGCATATCTGACAGAATACCCCCACACCATAAGTACAGATGCCACGAACGTCAGACTGACAAGTCTGAAAGCGGGAAAAGCCCCAGATTCATATTTGGAAGCAGGCATAGCATTCTATACAGGAGAATACCCCAACTCCGTACTTGTCTATGTAGCATCGGCGTCTGACACAAAAGAGGGTTCCATAACATTCGGCATTGAGACGATAAAAGATTTCAGCGACGCCGATGCCGTATACGTAGACAACTTTAACCTGAAGTATCTCGGACAGAGCTTCGCGCTCGACGAAAGGGGGAAACTAACGAGTCCACTTGACAACGGAGAAACAAAGAGCAAGATAGAATACACTAACAGGCCGATGATTCTTAGACGAACATTGAACAAAGGCGTATGGAATCCTATCGTGCTGCCTGTGAACCTTACGAAGTATCAGGTGAACACAACATTCTTCCCATATCCGCTCATAGCAGAGTTCAAGGGATTTAAAGATGACCACACTCTATTGTTCAAAATCATCGATTTGGACGACACAGAGAAGTTTAAGGATGAGAACGTAGTGGCTATGGAGGCCGGCCACTGTTACCTGATAAACGCTGGATATGAGGGGCACTCAGGAAGTATAAAAATAGGAGACGAAAACGGAGCTTCTATGAAAGGGCCATACTATATTATCGACCGTGTTACATATACGGAAGAGACACCAATAAACACAGATGTAGAAACTCCAACATGGGCTGGCAATGATTGCGAACTGTCTATTGTTGGCATATATAAACCAACATGGGTTCCTCTAAACTCATTTCTAATGGACAACAGCACACTTTGGCATACAAACGCCCAGTATATGGCAAGAGGATATAGCTGGTGGATTGAGGATGCGCACCAAAAAGAAAACCCGGCACAAGCGCACTTATTCACTTTTGGAGCAATGAACGGTGAATATGACGAAGTAACGGGTCTCTTTGAAGTTAAGATAGACGGAGAAAGCCATTCGCACCGCAACGGCAAAGTCTACAACCTGCAAGGAATAGAAATGAACGGCAACGCTGCTCTACCCAAAGGCATATATATCAGCAACGGCAAAAAGTTTATTGTAAAGTAAAAAAAAGGACGCAAGATGAAGAAGAAAACATATATAAAGCCGGAAAGCACAGTAATCGAACCACTCTGCAAGGACGAGATTATGGATGGATTACACGGAGCAAGTTACGATATAGACGGGAAAGGAGGAGGACACGGAAGCAGTCAAGACGGAACTCCTGACGACGAATGGTGGCTGAACGAAGATTATGACAATGAGACCACAACACCAACTTCTATTTTCGGCTATTAGTCCCTTATTACAGGATTATTAAGAATTGTTGAAATAAAAAACGCAGCCCGACGAAAGCATCGCCGGGCTGTGTCATTTAGTATATTTCCCTTTATTTATCACTCCGGATTATAGCCGAAGTTGTCTAATTCCTTTTGCGAGTTGCGCCAGTCCTTGTCCACCTTGACGTAGGTCTCGAGGTAAATGCGCTTGCCGAAGAACTTCTCGAGAGCCTTGCGAGCCTCTGCCCCGACCTTCTTCAGCGCCACACCCTGATGGCCTATGATGATGCCCTTCTGCGAATCGCGCTCCACATAGATGATGGCACGGATGTGGATGTTCTTGTCCGTCTCCTTGAAACTCTCCACACTGACCTCCACCGAATAGGGAATCTCCTTGTCGTAGTAGAGCAGTATCTTCTCGCGGATAATCTCGCTGACGAAGAAACGCGCCGGTTTATCGGTCAACTGCTCCTTGTCGAAATACGGCGGAGAGTCGGGCAGCAGCTCACTGATGCGCTTCAGCAGTATGTCGACACCAAACTTGTTCTTCGCCGAGATGGGAAGTATCTCCGCATTTGGCAGCAGCGTGTGCCACTTCTCCACAATATCGCCGAGCGTTTTCTGGTCGCTCTCGTCGATTTTGTTTATCAGCAATAGTACGGGGATGGTCATCTTGCGCACCTTATCGAGGAAGTCCATGTTCTTCTCCGGGTTCTCCACCACGTCGGTAACATAGAGGAGAACGTCTGCATCGGCAAGCGCCGACTCCGAAAATGCCAACATCATCTCCTGCATCTTATAGTTGGGTTTCAGCACTCCCGGCGTGTCGGAGAGGACAATCTGCATATCCGGCGTGTTGACAATGCCCATAATGCGGTGGCGCGTGGTCTGCGCCTTGAACGTGGCGATGCTTATCCGCTCGCCCACGAGTTGGTTCATAAGTGTAGACTTGCCCACGTTCGGGTTGCCCACGATGTTTACAAAACCTGCTTTGTGCATCTTTTCTGCTTCTGTTTTAATATTAAATTATTCTTCCGCTATCAGGATAAATCCCTCTTACGATTAGAATAAAAAAAGAACGCACCACTCTTTGCCGATTGATGCGTTCTTTTCGTATCCTCATGGCTGCGCGGCAAAGAAGCCATACAGCCCTTATCAGTCTTTATACATTATTATTTGCCGTCGTAAGCCCACTTATAGAAGGATGCGCCATGCACGAAGCCGGCACCGAAAGCCGTAAATACGACGTTGTCGCCCTTCTTGAAATTCTGCTCGTTATCCCACATGGCGAGCGGAATAGTGGCTGCGCTGGTGTTGCCGTAACGGTCGATATTGATTACGACCTTGTCTAAAGACACCTCGGCACGCTTTGTTACCGCCTCGATGATACGCAGGTTTGCCTCGTGAGGCACAACCCAATTGACATCGCTTTCGGCCAGATTGTTGCGCTTCATTATCTCCACAATGTCGTTGCTCATAGCAGTAACGGCATAACGGAACACCGTGCGTCCCTCCTGATAGAGATAATGCAGACGGTGGTCGACTGTGAAGTGAGACGGCGGGCAGACAGAACCGCCGGCCTTCATGTGAAGGAACGGAAGTCCCTTGCCATCAGTACGGAGGAACGAGTCCTGCACTCCGACATTCTCCTCGGTCGTAGCTTCGACGAGCACCGCACCGGCACCATCGCCGAAAAGCACACAGGTCTGACGGTCGGTGTAGTCAATCAGCGACGACATCTTGTCAGCTCCAATAACGATAATCTTCTTGTAGCGGCCGCTCTGAATCATCGTTGAAGCGACGTCGAGCGCATAAAGGAATCCGCAGCACGCAGCCTCAAGGTCGAACGCGAAAGCATTCTTCAGTCCGAGCTTACCCAAGACGATTGATGCCGTAGACGGGAACTTGTAGTCGGGAGTGGTGGTGCAGACGATGAGGGCATCGATGCTGTCCGGGTCTGCGCCCGTTTTTCTCAGCAGTTCCTTCGCCGCCTTACGTGCCAGATAGCTCGTTCCGAGTCCTTCCTCGGTAAGGATGCGGCGCTCCTTGATGCCCACACGGGTCATAATCCACTCGTCGCTTGTGTCAACCATCCGCGACAATTCCTCATTATTGAGGACATAATCGGGAACGTATCCGCCAACGCCGGTTATTATAGCGTTGATTTTCTCCATTATTCAGCGTCCTTGACGATAGCCACCTTACCTCTGTAATAGCCACAAGTAGGGCATACAGTGTGATAAACATAGTATGCACCGCAGTTAGGGCATACTGCCAATGTAGGAGCTACTGCCTTATCATGAGTTCTTCTCTTAAGTGTACGAGTCTTAGACTGTCTTCTTTTAGGATGTGCCATGTTTTTTTAATGTTTTAATCTTTTTGTTTTATACTTTATTCTTTCAGTTTCAAGAGTGCGTTCCAACGCGGGTCCATCGTCTTTTCATCCTCGTCACCGCTTCGGGCGGCTGACAGTTCGTTGAACTTTTCTATCATCGCAGCGTTGCATTTTCCAGGTGCATGAACGTGCTTAACGGGTATTGCGAGAGCTATGAACTCATAGATGTGCCACGATACGTCGAGTATTCCTTCGTCCTCGGCCACCGTAACGACTTCATCTCCGTCATCGGAATCTTCCTCTCCGAATTGTGCCACGAGGCGGTCGTCCGCCTCTATCGGCTGCTCCATGTCGTCCAGACAGACGTCGCACGGAACAACGACTGTGCCCTCGGTGTGGAAATCGAGCGTGAACACATTGTCTCTGCGCTGAATGAGCAGGTCAACATGAACGTCGCCTCCGTTCACCTCGGTAGCGTCTATTGCCTTGAAATAATCATTATCGAGACTGAACGACAAGCGATTCTCGCCCTCATCCAATCCTTTCAAATCTATTTTATAGGTATCTAAACTACACATCGGGCTGCAAAGTTACGAATATTTTCTGATATTGAGCAATTTATGAATGTTTTTTTGCTTTTTTTCGACCAAACAGAAAACAGTTCCGCCGCTTCCTGTCATGGTGTTACCACAACGGAAAGCGGCGGAACGGTATGTTATTCTTTTTCATCTTTGTCGTCAAAGAAATAGCTGCTGCCATCGAAACAGTGGGTGCAGACTTTCTCCTTAGGCAATCCGATAGCGGAAATCAGCGTTTCTATCTTGTTGAACTTCACGCTGCTGAGGCCCAAGCGCTTGCCTATCTCCTCCACCATACGCTTGTATTCGGGGCTGTCGGTGGTGGCGTATTTCTCCAAATTCTTGTTGGCATCACCCTCAAAGTCCTGTATTATGCGGCGCGTGATAAGTTCGAGGTCGGTCTTCGACGCTGTGAAGCCGATAAACGGACAGCCATATACCAACGGCGGACAGGAGATGCGGGCGTGCACTTCCTTAGCTCCGTACTCATAGAATGTCCTCACGTTGTCGCGCAACTGGGTGCCGCGGACGATGGAATCGTCGCAGAACACCACGCGCTGGCCTTTCAGTATGGCCTGATTCGGGATGAGCTTCATCTTGGCCACGAGGTTGCGGCGGCTCTGATTGCCCGGAGTGAAAGAACGGGGCCATGTGGGCGTGTATTTCAACACGGCACGCCTATACGGAATATTGTGTCCTTCGGCATATCCGAGAGCAGTACCTACGCCGGAATCGGGTACTCCGCACACGCAATCGGCTTCTGTATCGTCTTCCTTGCCCATGACCTCGCCGGCCACTTCGCGCACATATTCAGTGTTTATTCCCTCGTAATCGCTTGCCGGGAATCCGTAGTAAACCCACAGGAACGAGCATATCTGGCAACGGCTGAACGGCTTTTTCAGCACTTCGAGCGAGTCGGCCGTTATGCGGACAATCTCTCCCGGACCAATGTCGCGCACCCGTTTGAAGTCGAGATTTGGCAAAGAAGTTGTCTCGCTGGTCAGCGCATACGCACCGTCTTTCTTTCCTATGACAATCGGAGTGCGTCCGAGTGCGTCGCGAGCGGCAATGATTCCGTTTTCGGTGAGGATAAGCATAGAGCACGAACCCTTTACTTTCCGATAAACCTTATTTATTCCGTCCTCGAACGTGTTGCCCATATTGATGAGCAAAGCCACGAGCTCGGTAGGATTGATGTTGTTAGCACTCATCTCGCTGAAGTGCATACGGTTCTCCAACAGCTCCTGCGCAATCTCGCGAATGTTATTGATTTTGGCCACCGTTACCACGGCATAACGCCCTAAGTGTGAGTTCACGAGAATAGGCTGCGGGTCGGTATCACTGATAACGCCGATGCCCGAGTTGCCCGCAAACTTATCAAGTTCTCCCTCAAAACGCGAACGGAAATAGTCGCGTTCCAGACTGTGAATACTTCGTGTGAATCCTTTTTCCTTGTCAAAAGTAACAAGGCCTGCTCTCTTTGTACCTAAATGCGAATTATAGTCAGTTCCGTAAAACAAGTCGTTTACGCAATCCTTAACTGATATAGTTCCGAAAAAACCACCCATTGTTTTTTATATGTATCGTTTGAAGCTGCAAAATTAATGTATTTCCATGAAAAACCGTCAACATACGGGCATTTTTTTCGAGAGAAAAAACAAGAAAAGAGTCAACAGGCAAGTGCTATATTACGGAAAGTTTTTGTAACATTGCACTTGCCTGTTGACTCTTTAGATAGTGAGTATAAGCGGAAAAGGATAGAATCACTTACGCAACTCTATGCGAAAAGTGGTGCCTTTGCCAATTTCGGAGCTTTTAACGAATATTTTTCCCGAGTGATATTCCTCTATAATGCGTTTGGCAAGCGAAAGGCCAAGTCCCCATCCACGTTTTTTGGTGGTGAATCCGGGACGGAATACGTTCACAATGTCTTTCTTTCGGATTCCCTTTCCTGTGTCAGAGACTTCGATTATGGCTTTTGTGGTGGTGTCTTCCACATGAAGGGTAATGAGGCCCTGCTCTCCGCCCATCGCGTCGACGGCATTCTTGCATAGGTTTTCTATGACCCATTCGAACAGGGAGGCGTTGATTCGTACAATAACATCATGGTCGGGGAAGTCCTTTATCATGCGGACTTTCTTTGAGGTACGGCGATCCATATAATCGATTACATGGTCCATGACATCGTTCAAGCTGTCGGGCACGGGCTCGGGTAGCGAACCTATCTTCGAGAATCGGTCGGCAATGAGTTGCAGACGCTTCACATCCTTGTCCATTTCGGGAATGAGGTCGTCACCGGGATAGTTCTCCTTTAATATCTCTGTCCACGCCATCAGACTGGAAATAGGCGTTCCGAGCTGGTGGGCGGTCTCCTTAGACAGGCCAACCCATACTTTGTTTTGCTCTGCACGCTTTGACGTGAGCAAGGCGAATATGGCCACGACTACGAATATCATGACTACGCCAAGCTGTACAAAGGGATAGGTCTGGAGCCGCTTGAGCATTAACGACTCGTCATAGCAGACATCGATATAGTCTTTTCCCGCCGGCTCGCCTAATTCGATGCGGATGTTTTGGCCCAATTTCAACAGTCGGTGGCCGAGCAATGTGGCGTTATTCAGGCTGTCTTCATAATTCTCTCCATCCACATCGACATTGCGAAAGAGTTGCGCATTGCCGTCCTTGCCCATCACGACGACCGGTATCGTGTTGTTTCCGTTGATTACTTTAAGCACCAGTTCAAGGTCGGTGTTCTCGTCTGCATTGTTCAAGGCGCGCATGGCAGCCGCCCACACCTCCACTTTATTGCGCTCCTCGCGAGAGAGATCTCGAGTGAGGAAATGGGAAACGACAAGCGAGGCGATAGCTATCAGAATAGCTGCCACCACAAGAATAATCTTAACTTGCCTTATGCGGTCTGTCCACTGCATTGTTTTATCTCCCGTTTTTCTCCTTACTCCTTACCCTTACTACTTTCTCCTTACTACTTTCCCCACATTAAAACATTCGCCCTTTATCTCCTCCTATCTTCCTTTAATTTCCAAAGAAGAAGAAATAACTGATAAACACCGCTGCTATCATTCCTGCCACATCAGCCATCAGTCCGCAAGTCACGGAATAGCGGTATTTCTTTATTCCTACGCTACCGAAGTAGATAGCAAGGATATAGAATGTCGTGTCGGTGCTGCCCTGAAGGACACTTGCAAGGTGGCCCACAAAGGAATCGGGTCCGAACGACTCGAAGCATTCGAGCATCATACCACGCGCTCCACTTCCGTTCAGGGGTTTCATCAGCGCTACCGGTACTGCTCCGACAAAGTCGCTATTGAGTCCGCAGTATTCCACTCCTGCTTTCAACCATCCCTGCAACAGGTCTAACGCACCCGAGGCACGGAACACTCCCACGGCTGCGAGGATGGCAACGCAATATGGAATGAGGCTCACGGCTACATTAAAACCGCTCTTTGCACCTTCGATAAAGGAGTTATAGACATTGAGTTTCTTTCTCCAGCCGGAATAAATGAATATCATTATTGCTCCAAGAATAAGAATACTGGTGAGCAAACGGCAGAAATTCTGCATCTGTTCGGTACTCATGCCCATCATAGTAATAAACAACGTGGCTACGAGGGCGGCTATAACAGCGAACATTATGAGGAAACTCTTTTGGAAAAGGTTTATCCGTTGGTATAAAGAGACTATAATAAGGCCGACCAAAGTTGAACACATCGTGGTGAGCAGCAACGGAATGAAGATGTCGGCAGGGTCGGCTGCGCCATATTTCGCGCGGTAGGCCATAATGGAAACCGGGATAATGGTGAGACCTGAGGTGTTCAGCGTCATAAACATTATCATAGAATTGCTCGCCGTATCCTTCTTCGGGTTGATGCTCTGAAGTTCCTGCATCGCTTTCAAGCCTACGGGAGTGGCGGCATTGTCGAGCCCGAGCATATTGGCGGAGATGTTCATGAAGATTGAGCCAAGTGCCGGATGGTTCTTCGGAATTTCGGGAAAGAGCTTGGTAAGTACGGGACTGAGGAAACGTGCGAGGCGATCGACGAGTCCGCTGTCTTCGCCAATCTTCAGTATTCCCATCCATAACGTCAACGTTCCAGTAAGTCCGAGAGTCATCTCGAACGCCGTTGTCGACATCTTGAACGTGGAATCCATCATTGCCGGCAAAGTGTCTACATCGCCCCAAAATATCAGTTTCGCTAATCCGATAAGCACTCCAATGGCAAAGAGTGCAATCCAAATATAATTAAGTGCCATCTGTAATACGTTTCTCTTTTTATTAGATTCCTATTTACGGGACTTCACAAATTCCTCAAGTGTCATGTTCTCTTCTTTGGTCTCGCCGCAATCTGCGATGTCGTTTTTAGCGGCTGACTTGCCTGTATCATCGCTTGAAGCGACTGTTTTAGATCCTTTCTTCTCACCGATGGTCGTTGCCTTGGCCTCCTTAATTTGCTCGTTGGAAAGGGTTTTCTTTGAATCAAAATGACGCTTGCGCTCTATTCCCTGCTTTTCCATCGCATGAATCTCGAACGGCAGGTCGTCTACGTCCTCAGCTTTAATAACAACTTTCATGCCCACAAAGGCATAGTTCTCTTTCAAGTCGATAATATCCTCATCCCTAAGTCTTATACATCCCTCGCTTGCTCGACCGGGAACGCTCTCACGGTTGTTCGTACTGCCATGAATGCCTATGCCGGAATGACCGGGCGTAACAAGGCGCAAAAAATAATCTCCATAACTTTTTATCGAACCGCGACCATCTCCAAAGTCGTGATGCCACGTTGAAGCGTTGATTATCTGTGAGATAGAGAACGGATTTTTCATCGTGCAATGCGGGGTGCGCATATCGCCTTTCTTCTGCTTGTTGCCTTTCTTCAGAGCAAAGGCGCAGTCGTATCGAGCAACAAGTACGGTGTCTTTTCCTTGCGGTTCATACACATACAGATAATAATCTTTCTTAGACATGAGGATGAAACATTTCTTCTTGTCTTTCACCATATGAGGCATACTGATGCTTACATCAACATCGGTACGTATAGCGCGGTTGCCATAATCGAGAACAACATGTTCGTATATGTCTTCACCAGAATACGGAAGTGCCGACACAACAGCACTGTCGGATGTATTTTCTACGACATAGCCATCGTTGCTGATAGACACCGCTGCGTCTTTTTTCCCTTTATTAGAAGCTGAACCACTACAGGCTACCAAAGCAAAAAGTACTATCAGGCTCGATATTCTATTCAATGCTTTATATAATATCATTATTTTAATACTCTAAATAACTATATTCTTTGGATACATAAAAGGTTTGTCCGAGATAACGGATTTTATACCAGTCGCTGTCCTCGCCTAAATATTGCAGCTTCGCGCCTCTGCTTGGCGCACGTGTAGCTCCGTTTTCCCATGTGAGATAGCCGGAATCGAGGCTCGGAGCGAAGCGAAGTCGAACTCCATTACCAGTAATTACTACCTTAGCACCTTTATTTCCCCCACTTACCGCACGATGTTCGTAAGCGTGTTCCGCACCTTTACTGATAATGACCTTTGTGCTTTTCTTGCTTTCTAACAGTTTGGCATTCTGCTCTGCCAACTCTTGATTTTTAGAAGCAAGTTCTTCTTGATTCTTCTGCAACAGCTCAAATTTTTCCTCGTCCTTATCGGCTTTAGTGATAAAGAAATATGCAGCTCCACCGAGAATCACAGCAACAAGAATAGAAATAATAACATAAAGCAGCACATTATTTCCGTTATTATCTCCTCCATACGGAACATAAGGCTGTTGATATGGATGATTTTGATTCGGTTTAACTTGTATATCTGCGAGACTACAACCGCACTTTGAACAGAAACGTGTTCCTTCTGGGAAGGAATTACCACAATTAGGACATTGGATTTGCATAAATAATAATATTTTATAATCTGCCCACAAAGTTATAACTATTATTTACATTAGCGGTAATAACAAACCAAAATATTGTTAAAAGGATTGGAAGTGCAAAAGCATAACGTTAATATAATGCAAGCTCTATAATACTCGCACCAGCGCAACCAAACCAAAAGGGGCAGAAATTACGGCAAATCTATAAGATAGCGTTATAACAATTATAGTAATTACACAAAATCTATAACGTTGCGTAATAATAATATAACGCCATCTTCCTCCCTGCAATCATAACAAAACAAAAAAAGCCTCCGGAAAGCACCAGCTCTCCGGAGGCTCCATGTAAAAAAGGCGGCTACCTACTCTCCCACATTGCATTGCAGTACCATCGGCGCAGACGGGCTTAACTTCTCTGTTCGGAATGGGAAGAGGTGGAACCCCGACGCAATAACCACCTGATAATGGCGGTTGACTTACAGACACAAAACAAAACATACAAACAAATAACTATAACAACAACAACACATACAGCCAAAAGAATAAGCCAAGCGCGCGAAAGTTTCGGGCAATTAGTAAGGCTCGGCTTTGACGTCACCGTCTTTACACCTGCCTCCTATCGACGTCCTAGTCTCGGACGACCCTCTGAAAGGAGTCCTAATCTCGCGGCTGGCTTCGCGCTTAGATGCTTTCAGCGCTTATCCGTACCAGACTCAGATACCCGGCGGTGCACCTGGCGGCACAACCGGTAAACCGGAGGTCTGTCCATCACGGTCCTCTCGTACTAGTGACGGCACCACTCAAGACTCCTGCGCCCACGATAGATAGAGACCGAACTGTCTCACGACGTTCTGAACCCAGCTCG
>ENA-OPDG01001354-OPDG01001354.1-human-gut-metagenome-genome-assembly--contig:-NODE-1354-length-17343-cov-2.768452_pt1 | contig 17343 bp, 18 predicted proteins | sample MGYA00241259_ERZ501498 | MGnify/ENA primary metagenome ERZ501498 (study PRJEB25962, sample SAMEA2042582) | human gut metagenome | biome: human gut; feature: human-associated habitat; material: faeces... | reverse complement strand
GCCTGCAATTCACAGACAGCAAGCCCTTTCGGCTGCTTGAACAATTTTTACTTCAGAATATTGTCTAACTTTTTGGGGTCACTTCAAAATTCTGAGTTGTGGGATTTCTTAGAAGATTTACGCAAGAAAGCTGCCAACAATAAAGACGCCCGCATACAATATAAGCAAATCAGCTTGTACATTGAATTGCTGCAAAGCAAAGGTACTCGGTTGCCGGATAATATTACCAAACATCTTGAAGAAGATATTTGGGAGCTTCGTCCGGGCAACAATCGAGTATTCTACTTTTACTTTCAAGAAAACACTTTCGTACTGCTGCATCAATTCCGCAAAAAGTCCCAAAAGACACCAAAACGTGAAATAGAGAAAGCAAAAGCCGAACGTGATGATTACTTGCGCAGAAAGGAGACGGCTGACTTATGAGAACATGGAATGATTACAAAGCTCACGTAAAAAGCGTCGATGCACAGGCTCGTGGTGACATGGAGCAGGTTGAGGAAATTGCCGAGATTGTCGGCGCAATGGTTGAACAACGCAACGCAATGGGCATCAGCCAGCGCGATCTCGCCGCCATGTGCGGCATTCCGCAGTCCTCCGTGGCGCGCATTGAATCCTACAAAACAACCCCTAATCTTGATACGCTGCTGAAAATCATGCAGCCCTTGGGGTTGAAACTTACCGTTGAACCCGTCAGCTCTTAACTGTTAGCCGTCAGCATACGCTGACGGCTTTTTCTATCACAGAATCATATCCAGAATATCCTTGGCAAAGTAGATGATGACACCACCAAAGAAGGTCATAAAGCCTTGCGCCCGCTGGCTGGCATCGTGGCCTTTGAGGGCAAGGCCGATTTGCACGATGCCGAACCCCAGCAGGATCGCACCAATGGCTTTGATAGCGCTGAACACAAAGTCGCTCAGATTGTTGATGGTCGTCAGCGGATCATCTGCAAAGGCAGGCATGGCCATAACAAAAGCAGCGGCAACCACCGTCGCCGCCACAAGATAAAGGCGCTTGATTTTGCGGTCAGTCACCTTGGTCGTATTGAGAGAAGTTTTCTTCATTTTCATAATAATTTTCCTCCGGGTGTTTTTCTAAGTAGTCGAGCTGTTCGTACATTTCTTCGGTGATTTCGGGTGCTGTCGCTGCGGCAACAGCGCCCATTGTGATAGTGACGGCGTCGCCCATATAGTCGGGCGGGATTACATAAGGCTCACCTCCTGCATCGGGTGTATATTTTACATTCGGGTGGTGGAGCAGATTATACTTTTTGTCGATGACAGGGTCCTCGCTTCGCATCAGCAGCAGGCACTCATCGTCACGCATACGGCGAATTTCATCTGGCATACACAGTTCACGACCAGCGGTTTGCAGGCTGTCGCTGCTGCTGCCCCGGCTGCCTTTTCCAATGCTTTGGCTTTTGGTGCGTTCGGTTTCCTTGCCGAGAATCTTGGAAAGATATTCGTATGTGCCGTACTCGTTACCGCCGAGGTAAAGCAGGGTGTCACAGTTTCCGATTATGCCTTCCCAATCGTCTTTGAACAGGCTTTTTAGCTGGGCAATGTTCTGCAAAATAATGTCGCAGCTGATATTTTTCGGCTGCGGCACACTGCCAAGATATTTTTGAAGTTCTTGGGCAAGGCAACATTTGCAAACTCGTCCATCATCAGCCGCACATGAACCGGCAGCGCACCGTTGTATTCCGGCGTGGAATCTGCTAAACGAAAAAGCTGGTCGAAAAGCTGCGTGTAGAGCATCGTTGCAATGAAATTAAAAGTTGTATCATTGTCGGGCAAAACAATAAATAATGCCCGCTGCTCCAGCCCCATACGCGGCAGGAACATTTCATCGCGCGAAGTCATTTCCGCAAACTTACGGCTGTTGAACATATAGAGATTGGCCGCAGCCGAGATAAGAATGGATTGCAGCGTCTTTTTCGCACCCAACATGAACGACTTGAATTGCAAAACAGCCGGGTGCTGCGGGTCGCGGCGCTCCAATTCTCCGAACAGCATCATCAAGGGGTTCTCGACCATTTCATTTTCGCTGACTTGGCAATTCAGAATCATATACATCAATGTGGAAAAATTCTGCTCACTGGCAGGGGCTTCGTACATGAGATAGAGAATCAGTGCGGAGATCAGCAGCACAGAAGAATCATCCCAAAACTTATCACCGCCGCTGGGGGCATCCTTGGGTTTGGTGTTGTTGACAATGGCGAACGCCAGTTTGATGGCGTCCTCATCGGTTTCGAGATAGGCCATCGGATTGTAATGGCCTTGAAAATGCACAAGGTCAAGCACTGTCACGCTGATACCTTTCGTTTCCATGATTCTGCCGAGGGTGCGTGTCAACTCCCCTTTGGGGTCCAGAAAAAGATAAGAGCCAATCAGTTGCAGCGCGTTGGGCTTCACATAAAAGCGTGTCTTGCCGCTGCCAGATCCGCCGATTACGATAATGTTGAGATTATGTTTATGCGCGTGGCTGTCGGTGCTGAAGCGTACATTCTCGGTCAAAATGTAATTTTCTTTGGGGTCTTTGGTATTGCGGTACTTGATGTTTAGTCTGTGGGCGCTGCCCCACTTGGCCGTACCATGTTCCGCGCCGGGGTGGCGGTCTGCTTGGTCGAGCATATAGCAGTAGACGGCCAAAGGATAAAGCACCAACACCGCCAACAGAAATTTGGGAGTGCTTGCGCACCATCGCAGCATAGCCGGATTGTTCAGAATCACGGACAGTGCAGCAGTGATTTCTGCCAGCCCCTGTGCCTGTTCGGTGGCCTGTGCCAGCGCTGCGGCGGCAAACAGCAGCGGTATCAGCAACAGCCCGTACAGAATGATTTCTGTGCGGCGGTCTTTGTTCGGGCGCATGGGTTTTAGCGGGCCTCATCCCGCTGCGGTGCGCTCTGACCGCGCTGCAAACCGAGTGCCTTTTCCACGATGTCACCAATGGTAACGGACAGTTCCCGAATTTCTTCCAGCGCCTTGCGTTCCTCACTGGGTGGAATGTGGGTGTCCATCCTATCCAACACGGCGGCAGCAATATCGGGCATCGGCAGGGCAAACCGCCCGCAAAATTCAACCGATACCGCCATAGCGGTCTTGCGCATATAAGGCTCTTGGGCGATACCCGGCTCACACTGCTCTGCGGTTGCAATAACAATTTCGGCGGGCAGTCGTGCCAGCACTTCACGCTGCGGCATGGCCGTTGAGAACACAATCGCGTGTTGCTCGGCATCGTACCCGACAACGCCCTCATTTTGAAATATGATGTTGACCGGGGAAAGGCGCTCCAGTTCCTTGATGGCCTTGTCCATCTGCTCCGGCTTAATTTCAGGAATCGGATACGGCTTATTGCCGTAGGTCATGGACACATCGAAAATTGAGCCGACATTATAATAACCATTGACGCGCACAAGCTGCGGGATGCCTTTTGCCCCTTTGTTTACGCGCCGCCCGAATTTATCCCAGTCTTTGGCGGTCAATACGGCCCGCGCTTGCGGCAGGGTTTGCAGCACAAGTGCTGCATTGCCGGATGTGATGTGACTGCCTAGCCGCCCTCTGCCGTACAGATAATCGGCAAGGCGCTGGCCGTCCTGCACGCCTTCCTGCAATGCGGATTTCTGTGCCGCAATGGTTTCTTTGAGTTCGGCTTGCTTTTTGGCTTTCCACTCCTCGATGGGCAATCGCTGTTCGTACATTTATCGCTCCTCCTCTGCAATAATATTCTGCACTTTTTCCTGCGCCTGTTCTGCCTTCTGCGCTGCATTTTTCAGTGCCATAATTGTGGCTCGCACAGATGGGCGTGGGTCAATATCCAAAGGATTCTTCCCGCGCGTCAACAAGCTGTCGCCGGATTGACGGCGGGTTGGGTCTTTTTTTCTGTCTGCCGTAGTGACCTTGGGAATGGCATATCCCAACTGCTCATAGATGCGGTTCAGTTTGGCGACATCTTCGGCTTTGAACATGACGTCAACTTTTTCGTTCTGTGCCTTATCCTTGATGACCGCGAATAAAACGCCGTACTGCTTGGCCAATTCCTTAAACTGTCCCACGTCTTTGCTTTGCAGGGCAATAATTTTCAATTCTTTGCCCTCCCGCAGCAGACGGTCAAGGCTGGTTTTGCCTTTCACTTTAGGATTTTCCTTGGCGTAGGCCAGCGATAAGGCCAGTGCATTTTTAATACCCAGCGCAGACAGCTTAATGGCCACCTCTGTAACCTGTAAGGCTTCCCGCACCATCTGATCGGCTGCTTCGCCTCCGTTGTTCATCTTGTTTCACCTCATTTCGTTCTTCCTGTGCGGCAAGTTCTGCTTGCCGTAGTTTTTCCTGCACCTCGGCAGCATCTGTTTCGATGTCGGAACAGATGTAAACCTCATGGCGCAGGGCTTTCATTTGCTGGGTCAGTGATTTGATTTTTTCTTCCCGCGCGGCACGTTCCGGCTCACGCTTTTGGCGATACAGAACTTTGCGCTGGCGGGCAAGCTGTTGGATTTGGACTTCTGCATTTTCCTTGTAGGCCAGCAGTTCATCCATAGTTTCAATATGGTTTTCCCATAGGAATTTCGTTTGCTGCTGGTATCGGCTGAACAGCAGAAAATCCTCACGCAGCAAAAAGTAGCAGCGCTTTGTGGTCTTGCCGTGGTAGGCTTTCCGCAGCAGGGCGCAGTAGTGATAGTAGCAAGCCATAAGGCTGGACACCTTCGGATACCGGCGTGGCAGCTTGCCGCGATACCGCGCTCGCCGCACAGTGGGGTTTAATTCTGTGGGCTGCCATTTCGGTTTTGCCGGGGCGTTTTCCTGCCGGTATTCCTGCTGCATTTCGGTGGGCATACGGTGCAGTTTGTGGTAGTACTCCCGCAGCGCTGTTTCAGAAAAGCGCGGGTCGAGCCGGTCAATGCGGATATTTCGTTGAGCGTCTTTATGGCGCACCGCCATGTGTTCCACACGCGGGCCGTATTTGACCGTGTAGCCCATGTTCTGCAATTCGAGAATAAAACCATCAAAGCTGTCGGCGGCAGCAATAGCCTGTTCCACATCTTTACGAACCATACCTCGGATGGTAGGCTTGCCGGCCTGACCGCTTAGCCACTCGTCATAAGATTTTCCCTTGCCGTCCGTTTCGATTACGGACAGCCGATTTTCTCGGCAAAGTTCATCCGATACCTGTCGGATTCCGTGGTAGTAGGTGTCAAAGTTGTTGCGGAACATTTTTCCGTCCGCATAGGATACCGAATTGACGACTATATGATTGTGCAGGTGGCCTTTGTCCAAATGGGTGCTGACCGTACACTCAAACCGATCCGCAAGAAACCGCTGTGCAAATTCACAGCCAATCTCGTGTACTTGGTCGGGCGTGGCTTCACCGGGGCTGAAACTTTGAATGATGTGGTAGGCCAAAACTCCCTTATCCGTGGGTTGCTCCCACAATCGTTTGGTTAATTCCATGCTCATACAGGCTGTCTCCGGGTCACAATGAAAGCCTGTCACATACAGTTGATGCTCTGTCTTATCTTGGCTCTGCGTATAGGATAAGAGCCGCCTTAAATCATCATCAGCAAATTTTTCAGTTTTGTTTGGATTGCTGGTATAATCCAGACATCGTTGCAGATGATGCTTTACTGCTTTGATTTTTGTATAAGCTATTGGACCCCACCTCCCTTAATGTACCTCCATATTTGCTCCATGATTTGTTTTGCAGTCAGCAAGTCGGTATTACTTACTTTTCCGCTGGCGTTGGCAATGTGGGCAAGCTGGTTTAGATTGTTGCCAAGGGCTGCAATTTGGCGTGACATTTTTATGTAGTCGGCTGTCGGACGCTCCAGAAGTGGAGCGTCCATCAATACTTTGCGCAGCACTTGCTCTTGATTTAGCCCTGTGCTTTTACTTAAATACCGCAGTCGTTCCTGCTCGTCTTGATTGAGCCGTAGAAGTTTTTTATAGGTTCTTGCTTTCATAATTCACCATCCGATGCAGGGGTTTTAGGGGTATTCCCCTAACAAGTGGGCGATGTGATATCACATTGCCGTGCTTGCTCGCTCGTACTGTTCCTGCGGAACAGTACGCCGTCTGCCAAAAGGCTTTGCGCACTGGTGCCGTGCCGCATAGGTGTCAATTTTTCTGCCCAGCTTGAAATTTGCCGCACGGTATTCGATGTTATATTCCGTGGCGACCACCTTTACACCGTGCTTCATAAGCTGTCTGAAAAACGAAATGAGGTGTCCTTCGCTGCGGCTGATATGGCGCATCCGGCAGATATACACGGTGTCGATTTCGCCTTTGCGGATATGCCGCAGCATCTCTCGGTATCCGGGGCGCAGCAGCCAGCCGCCATGCTCGTCGGTGCTGCTGCCCACAACGGTGCATCCATCAGCATGCGCCTGTAAGGCACAAACTTTTATGCTGTCCATGGTTCCCACATAGTCGCCGGGAATTCTGGCATAAAGCCATACGCGGCAGGGACTAAGTTCTTTTTCCATAATTATCTTGTTTCCCTTCAATATTAGATTCGTTTTCCAATCACAAGCCATCTGCCGTTATCGGTAATGTTGTCGCAGGTGGAAAGCGTGAGCAGCTTGTCACCGTACTCAGCTGAAATGCCTGTATCGTATAACGCCCGCGCTTTGCAGGCTGACACATAATCGGCAAATTCTTCCGGGAATGCTGCGTCCACAAACCGATAGAACGGGAACGCATCGGCAGAATCTGCCTGCACGGTCGTGTGGATTACGGCAAAAATTTCATAGGCACAGCTGCCCAGCGCGGTATCAAGCCAGACGGTTTTGTGTGATTGCCAGAAATCCTTGCTGCGGTACTTGGAAAGGTCCGCGAACATCGAGCCGTCCTTCATGTTGTGACCGTAAATAATCAGGTTGTCGGACGGAGCAAGCGCATCGCAATCTGCCTGCATAAAGGGGCAGCCGTAGTCGGTGTAGTGCTTTTCAAAGTCGTGCTTCAGGTAATAGGTGGGGTCTGTCGGTGTCTGCATCACGGGATAGTCAATGTTGGTGTCCTCGATAAGAATCCAGCCGACCATATCTGTGTTTTCCCAATATAAGTTTTGGGATGATGCCTGTTTCTCTGGTTCCGAAGTCGTTTCCTGTTGTGTGTCCTGTTTCCTTACGGCGGCAAGGTCGCTGTAAAGGTGCGCCTGTTGTTTGGACTGTACGGCATACATTAACAGGAATGCGATGCTTGTAAGACCTGCAATACCGAACAGCCCAATAAAAAGCGAATATAGAAAGTTCTTCACCGTCTGCTCAACGCTCCCCGTATGTAAAAAAGCTCAACTGTTCTCCCTCAAGGCTGAACCGTAAATCTAAATCGTGCAGCGTATGGCTGCGGTTGAATCGTTCTGTTGCCTTGTTGGGGGCATCTTGCAATTCCAGCAGCAATTGCCATAAATCGGGGTGGGCGTTGTACAGGTGCCGAAGTTCCCGCATGGACGCATTGGGGCAAAACCAGCAGCCACCGCGCCCTGTGAACGCATATAGCGGGGACAGCAGCCCCTCGGCTTGGCACATTGCCTGCGCGTCTTTTTCGGTCAGGTTGTACTTTGCCAACAAAGAGGTTTGGTTTGCCTTTAGTCGTGCCAGTCGTATCGGTTCATCGGCGGCAATCCCCAGATAGTAAACCGTGTCGTGCGGCAATGTTTTCTGGTAGGTGCGTATGGGCGGCAGTTTGCAGTCCCTTTGTATACTGCAGCGTCCGGTCAGCGGAAAGGACGCCAGCTTTCCCTCGGCGTTGCCGCGGCTTACGATGTGGTAAAAGCAGTCCAAATATGTCTTTTGTCCGCGCAGGACCCTTGTAGGAATGCCTCGCTTTTCAAAATACGGGATGGCTGTTTCGTAGATGAACCGCTTATGCTCCGGCAGTTCCCCCGATACGGTATCGCTGAACATTACCTCGGAATAAACCAGTTCATCCAGCGGTTCGCCGTGCTGCAAGGCAAGCAGCGCCGTGGCGATGCTATCTTTGCCAAAGCTGCAAGTCAGAATGTGTTTCATTCGATTTCCTCATAAAAAATGGGTGGCCCTCGCGGGTCACCCATAGTGGTCGGATGGTTCATTGTATGGTTCCTTATTCGGTTTCATCGTCGTCCTTTTGGGCAACGGATTTGCAGTGGACGCACTTGTAAAGCAGCGCCGCCAGCCCTGCCAAGGAAAGACCTGCCAGCGCCAGAAGCAGCCCCAGCGGGAAAGTATCGCCTGTCTGGGGAATCAGCGGTGTGGGAGTCGGGGTACTCGGCGGTGTCGGCTGGGCGGGCTGTTCGGGGATGGGTGCATCCTTCATAACCACGCGCTGCACCTCGCCAGTGGGCAGCACCGTAAAGGAAATATCCTCTGCGATTTCGTACCCGTTGGGGGCGGTGATTTCGGTCAGCGTGTACTCACCGGCAGGGAGTTTTTCGATATAATGCGGCTTGTCGTTGGAGGTCCAGTGTTCCACGACTTTGCCGTCCTTGTTGGTGATAATCAGCTCAGCACCCGGCAGTTCTTTGTTTGTGGTGATGTCCACCTTGGAGATTTCCACCTTAATGACATCGTCCCGCATTTCAAACTGCTGCACCTCACCGGTGGGCAGCACCGTAAACGGTACGCTCTCGGCAAAAGCGTATCCGTCAGGGGCTTTCACTTCGGTCAGGGTGTACTCTCCGGCAGGCAGTTTTTCGATGTAGTGCGGCTTGTCAGTAGATACCCAGCGGTCAATTTCCTTGCCGTCCTTGCCGGTAATGGTCAACTCTGCGCCGGGCAACTCCTCCATCGTGGTCAGATCCTTTTTGGATAGTTCTACCTTGATTACATCGTCCAGCATTTCAAACTGCTGCACCTCGCCGGTGGGCAGCACGGTAAACGGTACGCTTTCGGAAAAAGCATAACCGTCAGGGGCTTTCACCTCGGTCAGCGTATAATCGCCTGCGGGCATTTTCTCAATGTGGTGAGGTTTGTCGGTGGATACCCAGCGGTCAATTTCCTTGCCGTCTTTGTCGGTAAGGGTCAGTTCTGCGCCGGGCAGTTCTTCCATTGTGGTCAGATCTTTCTTGGAGATTTCCACCTTGATAGTGTCATCGCGCATAATCACGGTTGCATCGTCCAGCAGTTTCCAATCATCCCACGTCCAGAACAGCAAGGACTTCTTAGTCAAATAGTAGACCTCGGCTTCCTGCAGGTTGCAGCCGTTCTCGTCCACCTTTTGCAGCAGACGGAAGGTAATATCATCCGCCAGCGCGTAGCCATCGGCGGGGCGGGTTTCGGACAGGGTGTAGGCATCGCCCAAATACAGCTCCGTCACGCGGTGGGGCGTATCGATAGATACCCAGCTTTCTACAACATTTCCGTCAGAGTCTTTAATGCTCAAAGTGGCACCGGGCAGTTCCTCGTCGTTGGTCAGATCGCGCTTGCTTACCCACATTTCGGTGGGTTTGTCGGTGCAGGTGCTTTCCAAAACCTGCACAGCCTGCCCGTCGTAGGTAAAGGGGACTTCCATCGGCTTTTCGTTGACGTAGTAACCCAGCGGGGCGCGAATTTCCTTGACGATATACTTGCCGCTGTTGGTGGTGGCATCCTTGTGGGTGCTGCTGCCGTACTGCTCACCGCGGATGGGAATATCGCAATCGAAGTAGGTGGTGCCGTCCGCATTGTTTTCGGGGCTGGTGGCTACCAGCTCACCGGCTGCAAAAACAAGGCTGCCGTCTGCATCATAGACGTCATCGGCGGTGTACAGGTTAAACACTGCACCTGCAAGGTATTTGCCGCTTTCCAAGTCGGTTTTGTAGATGTCGACCTTTGTCTTTTCGCGCTCGTTATGGAATTCGACAGCGTCAGCCGCAACAATTTCCTGTGTTTGGTTGTCCCACGCAAGGGTGACATCAAAGGCGGCGTCCGTGCCTGCATAGCCATACGGCGGCTTGGTTTCCGCAATGTGATAGCTGCCCAGCGGCAGGGTCACACTGACTTCACCGATGGTGCCATCGTGGATGACACTCAGAAAATCATAGGTCGCCGCCGTGCGCGCAGGGGCAAACACGGCAGTGTCGGCGGTGCCATCGCCTGTGGTTACCACTGCCACCACATCGCCCTTGGCGTACCAGAGGGTGCGGTTGCCGTAGTTGTCAAGCTGACGATCCTGCGTGTAGATGTCCTCGGCTGCCGGGATGGGGTACTCGGCACCTGCCAGCGGTCGGGTTTCATAGGTGAAATTGCCATTCTCCGCTTCGCCGGTCATCCACGGGTCAATGCCGTTCGGCTCAGACTGCCAGCCGGTCAGCACCTCGCCGGTTTTGCGGATGGTCAGCTTGCCGAGGGTTTCGTGGTTGGAATACCTTTCGCCAATTACCAGCGTGTCCATGCCGTTCTCGTTTTTGTCGCCGGTTGCCTGATAAATACGGTCGGTGGTAATCGTAAAATCGACATAGTGGCTTGCATCGTCTGCCCACGCATTGTAATAGCCGTTGGGTGCGTTGGTTTCCACAATGCGATACTTGCCCAGCGGCAGTTTTTCGGGCAGGGTCAGGATGCCCTCGCCGTTGGTGTAAAAAGTGGTTACATCTTTTGTCAGATGGCCGTTGACGGTATCGGTCATACGCACCAGCTTGGGCGCGCCGTTTTCCATGCGATAGTTGCCGTCATCGTCCAGATAGTAGATCTGGAACGCCGTACCCGGCAGCAGCACGGGTTTGCCGGTTTCCTCGTCCAACTTGGTGATGCGCAGGTAGACCTCAATTTGCTCGTCCAGAACCGTGAATTTCTGGTAGCTGTCAGAGGCTGTCAGCACGCTGCCCTTGGGCGTTGCCATCGCGCTCATCGGGCTGTTGCGGTCAATGACCACCAAGTACGGTTCCGCCTGATACAAATCCTTGGGAACGGTGGTTTCCACCACCAAATAGGTGCCGTAGGGCAAGCCCTGCACACGGATGTTGCCCGTGTCGTTGCTGAAAATCTCTGCCAAACGGTACTCGTTGGTGGTACCGGTGGGCTGCCAGCCGTCGCCCTTGCCGTTTTTGTTGTCGCCCGCTGCGGTCAGCGTTTTATTGTAGGCGGCAATTTCGGCGGCGTTGACCTCGTAGGTTTTAGCAACCGCCTGTCCCTCGCCGGAGAAATCCCACTTAGGATGGTCATTGTTGTAGTTCTTGTCGATGTAGCAGTCCAAAATGCTTTGCAGGCTGTAAGCACCCGTCTGGCTTTGGGTAAACTGCGCGGCTTTGGACAAATCGGACACCAGATAAAAGGTAAAGCCCGCGTCCTCCAGCTCCTGCCCGTTGGATTCGCCGCTGGAGGAAATGATCTTGCTGATTTCCACATTGCCCTTGGCAATCTGGTCTTGGCTTTCAGTTTGGGCATTGTCGCGGTGAATGTGGTAGTTTGCCTTATACACGGCGTTGTCGTTGGCAAAGGTGGTTTTCTCGACATACCAGCCCTCATCAGCGTAAGCAGGCGTAATGTAGTAGTTGTGTTCATCGCACAAGTAGCCGTTGGCAAAGGACAAGGAATAGGCATCGTAGGTTACCGTGCCGTCCAATGCCTTGCTCTTGGAGATGGTGCTGAACTGGTTTTTGTATACCCAATCGGTGTATTGTCCGCTGCTGCTTGCCAGTGCCGCAACCTGCCCGGTGGCGGCTTTGGTGCGGCTGTCCACCATGGGGTAGGTGCCGGAAACAACAAGAGCGCCCTCACGCAGCGGAATGACCGTGCCGGTGGAGTGCTCTACCACATAATATTTGCCGAGGTACAGGTTTGCGAAGGTCAGCCAGCCGTCCTCGATTTTGGCGCTGGCTACCAGATGGTCTTTTTTGAGCAACGGCAGGTAATCCGATACCCACTGCCCGCTGTTGTCGCGGATTGTAGTGTGCCAGATGGGATTGCCGTCTGCATCCACGATTTTGGAATAATCTACAACACCGGTCACACCGTCCGGGTGGGTGATGTCCTCGGCAGCGTAGAGGTCGTACACGGCACCGTCCAACGTGGCGTTGCCGTGATTTTTCACATATTTCCCCGCGTCCAAGTCCACCTTGGAAATGCTGATTTCGCCCAAGGTGCGGTCATTTTTCATCACGCCGTCCGTGGCGGTGGTGGTGTAGCTGTCCTCGTTGGCGGCTTTGCCGCTGTTGTCGGTGTTATAGCTGCGGTTAGGGTTCTTGTACACATTGGAAATCGTGACGGTGGTTTCTACGCCATTGCTGGTGACCAGCTTGGTGCCGCCCTTGTCGGCTGTCAGAATATCGGCGCTGTAGTCGGCATTGTCCAGCCAAAGCACCGCATTGTCGTTGGCTTCGGTGATTTCGATGTAATAGGCACGCTTGCCCAAGGGGGTTCCTGCCGTGCCGGGATGGTCGATGTCCGTCCAGTCACCAAAATATCCGGCAGGGGCTTTGGTTTCCACAAGGATAAACTTGCCCTGATTGCGCTGCGTGTAATACAGCATATGGCGCATCGCGTCGTTGACGGCATAGGCCGCACTGTTGATGACCGCATAAGTGCCGTCATTCTGCGCTGCACACTGTAAGTGTTGTAGCCGCCGGTGGGCTGGTATTTGCCTGTTACAGTATCCCACTGGAAAATCTCATATTGCGCGTCGGCAGCAATCTGATTGCCGGTTTCGCTGTCGGTTTTCTTGATGTTGACCTGCAAGGACCATTCATCGTTTTTCATCAGATAGGCATTGTTTGAATTGGCCGGTACAGAAATGGTCTGGTTGCTGCCGTTGCTGCCCCAATACATTTCAAAACCGTATGGAACACCCACTTCCTCATAGCGGAATTTGACGTTCGCCAGTTCTGCCTTTGCAGATGCAACCGCATTGTCCACCATGCGCTGGGCCTCGCCCTGCAACTCGGCAATCGCAGCATCGCGGGCGCTGTCGGCGGCTGCATCGGCTTCATCCTGCGTGGTGTAGGGGCCTACTCGCCCGCTGCGGCTGTCGGTGGTTTTGCTTACGGAGTAGTGCAGCGTCCAACTTGCAGATGCAGCACCGCCATTGTTTTGGAAATTGTCATCGTTGGTGTGGCCAGCAGTGGTAACGCTCTGTTTATCTGCGGGAGAAATATTCCATGTGCCGCCGTCAATAGTACCGCTTTTGGTGATGGGTTCAATCTCGATGGTCGCGCCGTCCACTTTCTCGGTGGTTTTAAGCTGCACCTTGTTGGTGATGATACCGTAGTCAAAATCAAAGCTGCCGCTTGCGGTCTGCGCAGGGGCTTCCCAGCTGGCGTAAATTTCCTGCACGATGGGTTTGGGGTTCGGTTCGTCATCGGAGATTTCGGGGCCAATCACAGCCACAGTCTGCCAGCCCGCACGGCCCGGCTGATAAATATAGGTGTAGTAGCCGCGGGCGGATGCGTAAGCGTCTGTGCCCTCCAACAGCGTCTGCGCGGATCCAATAAGAATTTTGGCGGCAGTGCTGTCGGGGTAATTCTCGATAATCTGCATCTGCGCATCTGTATAGATCGTGCGGCAGAAATCCAGCAAACTCGGCGCTTCTGCGGAGAGCGCAACCGGAGGGAACTCCTGCATACCGAGCGAAAGCTGGGTCAAACCGCCCCAGATTCTGTACTGGTTGCCATAGTGGTCGCCGGGTACATACTGGTCTGCGCCAACCATAGAAGTATTGACATAAGTGTACGTTGGACAGTTCTTGGGCTGGCCGTCTGCGCCGGGGGTGCAGCAGTAGGCGGGTTCGCCGTTGAACCAGATCAGCCAAGTGCCGTTGACCTTGGCAACCTTGGTGATTTTGCCGCTTGTTACGTCGGGGATAGGGCGTTCGCCGTAGGCAGCAATACCGGCATCAGCAAACGGAGATGCCACCGTGTGTTCACGGTCAATGGTGACATACAGCGTTTTAGTCTGCGTGCTGCCGTCCGGGCCGGTGTAGACAAGCTGTGCGTTAAAATCGGCAGCGGCCTGTACATATACGCCCATGACGGCGGCAGAGGTTTCATGGTAGTTATTGTGCAGCAGGGTATCCGTATCGGCGGCGGGTTCGCCGTAAAAGTCCAGCAAGGTCACGCCATCCGGCAGGATCATGTCGGTGCTGCTGCCGTCTGCGGGATATTCGACCTGTGCCATAATGGGAACAATGGCATAGTCTGCGCCGTCCAGCAGGGGCGCGGCCATGGTAAGACCGTCATTGTCCAGTGCAGCGGCGGTCAGATAGCTGCCGCTGGTTTCTTCCAATTGGCTTTCGGGCCACTCGCAAATGCCGATTTTAGTTTCACCGGTGGCAACCGGCAAACCCTCGTTGCCGATGTAGGAACCAATGGGTGCATCGGGCAAGTCAGTGTACAGTTTCGCGCCGACAACGGCAGCAGGGATTTCTTCTTCAGCGGGCTGCTCTTCTGCCGTTTCCGGGGTGGCTTCGGTTACATCCTCGCCGGGGTCGGGGCTGCTCTCGTCGGTCTGGCCGTTGTCTGTTTCAGACGGCTCGGTCTGCTGCTCCATCTGCACGGTTTCCTCGGTGGGCTGCGGTGTGGGTTCCTCCGCATACGCTGCACCGGGCAGCATGGAGCAGAGCATTACCGCCGCCGCAAACAGCGCGGTAACGCGATGCTTCAATTTATAATGTGTTTCTTTCATTGTGAAATCCTTTCAAAACAGAGATTTTTTCACGAAAAAAACGCCTGCAAAATGCAGACGCTGCGGTTATCTTTCGGGGGTATCTTGGGCGGGCTGGGCTTTGGCTTTTTCAAATTTTCGCACTTGGTTTACAAAACCGTCCAATAGGCAGGTATGCGCTTGTAGGTCAGCGTAGTAACAGGAACGGTCAAATCCACGGCGATCCATATCTTTGATCGTGCGAATGGAATCTGCCCATTTTCTATTTGTGCGAGAAATGCGACCATCTCCATCACGGGTTTGAATGGCCGCTGCCAACACATATTTTGTGCGCTCCAAACCATATTCCGCCACTACCTGTTCAACAGCGCCAGCGCCCAGCCGCATACCATCAAAGCGCTGTGCAAGCGCTGCGTCAATCTCGTCCCGACACCTTTCATTCAAGTGGCAAGACGCATGGTACTGCTGCAATTCGCCGTGTTCGCGGGCATAAGTGACGGACTGTCGATATACTTGGGGCGGGTTCTGCTGCTGTTCCTTTTTCAGCAAGTCATCTGCACGGTCTTCCACGCACTGAGCCACAATGCTCATATAATCGGTTTCCAGCTTGGAAAAATCCTTATACACATCCGCCAGCGGCGCGGGAGATTTCAGCAGCGCCCGCACCCGTGCAGGGGTGAGGTTCATTTCTTCCGTTGCCAGAATAATGTCCTCACGGACGCTGTACTCGTAGGCGTGGTGTAGAATTTCTTCTGGCGGCTGCGCGGTCAGCCATAGGCAATAGGCGCTCTGCTCCACCCGCATTTTTTCGCAGAGCTGCTCCTGCGGGGTCATTCTTTTACCTCGCACACCAAAGAATTGGTTTCCAGCACGTGACGCCAAAAATCAACCTGCCTGTCATAAGACATATTTTCATAGCAGACATCAATCAGCGTTGCATACAGCTTTTCCTCATCTTCAGGGGAAATAGCAAGAGAAATATTGTTTTGCGAACAATAGCACAGGTAATCAACAAGGTCGCCCATAGTATCTGCACTGCTGTTCTCCAACAATTCTTCCCACTCGTGCGGAAAATCGAGATCTTCCAGCACAATATCCACCGTGTCGTCACACATAGGAATGCTTACGGTTACTTCCTCTCCCGGATGCGGGCTGAAACAGTCCAAAATAGGTAAACAGCCAGCGTGTCCGGCTGCATCTGCCAATGTGTTGGCTAACAGACTCATCATTTCATCGTGCGTCATAAAATCCTCCGAAGCAGATAAGATTCCACAAAAATTACGACTGCATACTGAATAAATCACTTCGTGTATGCAAATCATTCAACATCTCTCCATTCCAAGGAGTTGTTTTCAAGCATATCTTCCCAAAATACCATCTTGCCGTCCATGTCCATATTTTCATAGCAGATTTTGAGCAACGCAGTAGAAAGAACATCATCGGCACTTGAATCTTCGGATTTGCTTTTGTTCAGATAATCGGCAACGTCTCCAATCGTTTCAGCACCAATTTTTTTCAGTAACGGTTCGCACTCTTCCGGCCAGATTTCGCTGCCCACCGGCATGATGCGCATAACAGCGTCAACAGGATACTCTATGCGAGTTTTATCCTCCTCGCACTGTGAGAAACCGTCTATAACGCTAATACAGCCCTCATACCTTGCCTTTGTAAGCAGGGTCAACGCTAATTCTTCAATAAGTTCGTCATAAATCATGTTTTCCTCCAATAGAAAAAGCGCCCACAAAAGTGAGCGCCCAGATAAAATATTCGGTTATGAAAACACCGGCAAACTTCCGTTTGCTGCCTCTGTTTTCAGAATGGTGATCCAGTTGCTTTTGCCGTAGAGAAACCGCACGATATGCACCGTTTGCGTGGCATCGTCCACCGTATAGAACGCAAGGTAGTTCATAACGATGGTGAAACGGATTCCCCACAAGGAAAGCAGTTTGTCGGAAACGACTTCAAATTTGTGCGGGAATTCTGCCAGTGCTCCGATTTTTTCGTCGGCCACATCCAACAGCTTGTCGGCGGCAGTTGGATTTTTCAGTACAAGGTCGATATAGTCGTAGGCGTTCGCCATATCGCGCTCGGCGGCTTGGGTGACATGAATGTTGTATTTCATCTGCGCTCCCTGCGGTGGCGCAAATCAGCCATAACATCGGCAAAGGGGCGCGTGTTCCCGGCTTCCACGTCGGCAAGGCCCTCTTGCAGCTTGCTGTACAGTTCAATGCGGCCCGCCATTTCCTCGTAGGTTTCCATGCTCATAACGGCAAGGTCGCCCTTACCGTTTTTGGTAATAAAGACCGGCTCGTTGTAGGCATGGCAGTAAGAGGAAATGTCATTGTAGTTGTTTCTTAAATCTGCGCTGGAACGAATGTTCGGCATAGATAGCACCTCTCTTTCATACAGAAATTATATCATAATTTCTGTATGAAAACAAGTAGGAGTTTTCGTTGAACGTAACAGTCCAGTAGGTACACTGGCCCTCGGCGGTGGAGCAAAACCAACAGCCAACACCCCTGCTCGTAAAGCTGGCGTTGATGTTCTCCTGTACAGCCCAATACGCGCTGTCGCTGGTGTCGATTTATTTACACTGTAAACCATAGAACAAGCTCATAGCGACAAGGTTTATGAAAATGCTTCTATACTTTACAGTTGGTCGAATGTGTAACGGAACAAGTAAAGAGGGGCTGTTGTATATGCTCGTCCGAATGCGCTCACCAGCGCGGTCAGGAATCAGCCTTGCCTGCCAGTGCCAGAAACTTCTTATCGGACTGGATACCCTGTGTCAAAAA
>ENA-OPDG01001351-OPDG01001351.1-human-gut-metagenome-genome-assembly--contig:-NODE-1351-length-17354-cov-9.464882_pt1 | contig 17354 bp, 10 predicted proteins | sample MGYA00241259_ERZ501498 | MGnify/ENA primary metagenome ERZ501498 (study PRJEB25962, sample SAMEA2042582) | human gut metagenome | biome: human gut; feature: human-associated habitat; material: faeces... | reverse complement strand
ATCGCGCGCAATGCGGTTCGCGGAGGTCGTGTAGAAGCTGTTGCCGCTGAAAAACGTGCGCGGCGCAGCCTCGGTGACGATATTGCCGTCAAAAAACAGGGCGCAGCGTTCGGCATACTTCGCGCAGAATTCGACATCATGGCTGACCATCAGAATCGCCACGCCGGACGCTCGCAGCGTCCGCAGAATCTGCCCGAACGTCTGCTTGAACTCCGCATCAAGTCCCTTCGTCGGTTCGTCAAGGAGTAGAATGTCCGGATTCAGAAGCAGGATTTTCGCCAGCGCCGCGCGCTGCTGTTCGCCGCCCGAAAGATCGTAGGGATGGCGGTCAAGCAGCTCCGCCAGCTTGCAGAGCGAAACGACCTGTGTGAGACGCTCAGGTTTCCGTTCGGATTTTGGTATGATCTCCAATAAGTCCTCGCGCACCGTGGCTTTTACAAACAGCGTCTGCGGATTCTGCGGCAGCATTCCGACGCTGCCGGTGATGTTCAGTTCCCCGCGATACGGCTTTTTCAGACTTGCCAGCAGCTTGAGCGTGGTGGTCTTGCCCGTGCCGTTGCCGCCGAGCAGGGCCAGAAATTCACCTTTGTGCAGTTCCAAGGATAAACCCTTGACCACATCGGGCAAGTCCTTATCGTATTTGAACCAGATTTCCCGCGCCGAGACAACGGTTTCCGTGTCCGGCGCGTTTTTATTTTCTTCCGGAATCGGCTTCAACTCGTGCGTTTTTGCATATTCCAGCAGCCAGTTTCGCCCGTCACAGACAGAAATGGGGCAAACTGCCTTGGAATCCGTCGCCGCCCATATCCGCATGGCGGCCGGTATGGCCAAAAACATCGCGTTCCCGCTGGATTTTAATTCCGCGCCCACCTCGGCAGGCGTTCCGCTGCAAAGCAGTCTGCCGCCGTCCATGACCGCCACGCGCGACGCGAAGGAAAACGCTTCTTCCAAGCGATGCTCGGTCAGAATAATCGTCGTGCCAAGCTCCCGGTTGATCTTGCCGAGCGTTGCCAAAAAGTCCGACGCTGCAATCGGGTCAAGCTGACTTGTTGGCTCGTCGAGAATCAGCACCTTCGGCTGAAGCACCATCACAGACGCAAGATTCAGAAGCTGCTTCTGTCCGCCGGACAGTTCTGTAACAGACTTATAAAACCATGTCTGGATGCCGAAAAATGACGCCATTTCCGCCACTCTGCGGCGGATCGTCGGTGTGTCATAGCCGAGCGATTCCAACCCGAACGCCAGCTCGTGCCAGACCTTATCCGTGACGATCTGATTCTCCGGGCTTTGCTGCACAAAGCCGATTTTTTCAGCCTGTTCGCGCTGGGAAAGTTCATCAAGATTCTTTCCGTCAAACAGGATTTGACCGCTCCTTCGTCCGTGCGGCGCAAGGAGGGTTTTTAACTGCCGCAGCAGCGTCGATTTCCCGCAACCGGACGGACCGCAGACCACCAGAAATTCTCCCGGCCGGACGGACAGCGAGAAATCGGAGATCGCATTCTTTGCCTGTTCTGGATACGCAAAATTCAGATGTTTGATTGCAAAGAGTTCCACAGCCTGTCCTCCCTTCGGTCGAGTATCACCGGCGTCAGCACCAGCGCAAAATAGACGAGCATAAAACTGACCGTCATCGGCGTCCATGCGGCGGCCTTCACCGTCGGATAATACCGGAAATACGTTCCGCCCGCCATCCAGCCGGAAATGAGATAAGCCCCGCAGAAGATCAGCCACGCAAGCGCGGACTTGTCCCGGTCGTCAAAACGATAGATCGAAAATGCCGTGCGCCCCGGCAGGCCATAGCCGCGTGAGCGCATGGAGTCCGCCGTTTCAATGGCATTTTCGAGCGACCATGTGACCATGATTGAGAAGATTTTGACGGCGTTCCCAACGCGGCGGAATACGCTTCCGTTTTTCGTATCGCGTCCGATACAAGCCTGCGCCTCCGAAACCGTCTGCATCTGCGCCCTGAACTTCGGAATGAACCGCAGGGCCATGGACAAAACAAGCGACAGCGCCGGAATCACGCGTCCAAATAAATACACAAACTTGTCCGAAGTCATAACCTCGTTGTAGCTGGAAAACCACAGTACGACGCTTGCCAGCATGACCGCTGCCGACGCACCATAGAGCATGGATTCGAGCGTCAGCGGATTCCCGGAGGGCAGATACGTCAGAATCGTCGCGCCCTCATGGTTAAACGCCGGGTTCAGAAGCGCGGCAAGCGCCGCCATAGGGAGAAGCCCCATGACGGCAAACCGCACCGCTTTCCGGCCTTTCAGATGAATATCGTAGGCCAGCGCCCCCGTCAGCGAAACCGCCAGATAGACCGGGTGCATCAGGCACATCGAAAACAGCAGCACCAGTGCGTAATATAGAAAATTGATCACGGGATGATATCCCGAAAAAGCGTCTTTGTTTCTCATTCGCCCTCTGTCCAGCCGCCGCTGCCGACGTCCCTGCCCAGATCACAAGTATAAACCCACGTGACCGTGTCTCCGTCCTGCAGCGCATACTGGCTGCATCCGTAATTCGGGAACCAGCCGTTCACCGCGTACATCCAGCCGGATTCAGCCCCGCAGTCAAATTCATAGAGGTTCCCGATGCCCTCAATGTAAGCCGAGCCGTAAACCGGCGTCGTGGAAAATTCCAGATGGAGTTTATTCTCCCGGCAGACCTGCTGCAAAACGTCAAAAGCGCTCTGGCCCTCCTGAAAGCTGACCTCTACAGACTCCAGCAGCCAGCCGTCCTCCGGCACCAGCTCCCGCTTTTCCTCGCTGCAAAGCTCCATGTGCTCCAGAATCGATGCACAGGAAATGGAGACGGTGCAGTGGTAGCTCGGCCCGGCCTGCGGCGCTCCGCACCCGGTCAGCAGCGCAGCCGTCAGCACCAGCGCCAGCACCGCCCAGACGGCGGCCTTTTTATTTGTTTTCCAGACGTTCACGCAATTCAACTCCATATGTGTTGTATCATTTCAAGTATATCTGAAAACCGGTAATCTGTCCAGTGGCGCAATAGCTGCTGCCGGTCTGGTTTACCGGCTTTCAGATATGCTCTGAAATACAGCACGCAGGGCTGCCCCCCAAAAAAGGGGGGCAGTCCTGTGCTGCAAATTGGGATTATGAGGTCAGTTCAGTACATTTTTCACGAACCGGTGGAGGATCGCGGCGACCTGTGCTCTGGTCGCGTCGCCCTTCGGCATGAGCTTGCCGGAAGCACCGTTGATCAGGCCCTCCGAGACAGCCCAGCCGAGCGCCTCGCTGGCATAGGCGGAGACGCTGTCCGCGTCGGTGAAGCTGTTCAGCTTTGCGCTCGCATCGGTGTCCAGCTTCCTGTACTGCGCATAGCGGTACAGGATCGCGGCAAGCTGCTCACGCGTGACCTTGGCGTCGGGGGAGAAGGAGGTGCTGTCCGTGCCGGTGACGATGCCGTTGGCGGCTGCCCAGATGACAGACTTTTCGTAATACGCGCCGGAACGCACATCGGTAAAGCTGCTTCTGCCTGTGACAGTGGGTTCGCCCTCGAGCCGGTAGAGAACCGTGACGAGCATGGCGCGCGTCATGGACGCGTTCGGGCTGAAGCTTCTGCTGTCCGTGCCGGAGAACAGGCCGTTTTTGTATACGAACGCAACGTCGTCATAGAACCAGTCGGACGTGGAAACGTCGGTGAACGGAAGCTTGACCTCGGGCTTCGAAGCGGGCTTCTTATTGTCGACACCCGGAGTGATCGGTTCCGGAAGCGCGGCGGTATTGACCGTGACGGTGTAGACTGCGGTGGTCACGCCGTCCTCAGCGGTGACGGTGAAGCTCCAGATATTTCTGGTGTTTGTCAGAGCGCTGACAGTCGCGCGCGGATGCCTCGTGACGATCACGAAGCTGCCGGTCTTGACGACCGTGCCATAGGGAACCGTGACGGTGTAGCTGTTGTTCGCACCGGCCACAGCCTTGAAACCCGCAACGGTGATGCTGCTGACACCCGCGTCATTGGACTTCGGGGCTTCGGTGAACGAAACGGTGACGGTGTAGGTCTTGGAGGTCACGCCATCCTCAGCGGTGACGGTGAACGTCCAGACATTGCCTTCATTCGTCAGAGCGCCGACAGTCGCGCCTGCGTCGCTTGTGACGATCACGAAGCTGCCCGCTGTAACGTCCGTGCCGTAGGGGAGGGTAACGGTGTAGGTGTTGTTCTCGCCGGCTGTGGCCTCAACGCCTGCAACGGTGATGCTGCTGACATTCGCGTCATTGGACTTCGGGGCTGCTGTGACCGTGACGGGGAGCCACGGGGAGAAAATGTTGGTGAACTCGTCGCCCATTGCGGACAGAACATAGCTGCCTGCGGCGGCAAACGAGAGCGTGACCTGCCCATTTTCGCCGATGACCTTGCCCTCGACCGGCGTGAGCGTGCCGTCTTCGCCGACTGTGCAGATCTGGATGTCCTCAGGATCGAGCGCCGCACCGTGCGTTACACGGTCCTCGGGCTTCAGACCGCCGCCGTAGGCGTACATATAGCCGTCCATACCGAGCGTGAAGTCGGTTCCGGCCTGAACCGTAAAGGTATCCAGACGGTTTCCGTCCGTATCCGTGAACCACGTATAGTAGTCCATGTACATACTGGTGTCCTGATAGAAGAAGAACTCAACGGTGCCGTTCTCCGCAACGGGGGTCTGGCTGATGGTGTAGCCGGTGTAGCCGTACTGCGGGTTATATTCGCCATTTCTGTCGCAGGGGAACTCGCCGTTGACCGCGAAACTGAACGCGGAGGTTTTTTCTCCGTTGACCGTGGTGATCGTGCCGTTGCTGACGACGAGATAATCGCTCTTGCTGTCCTTCGTGAAGTCCTCACCGAAGGTGAGCTCATGGTACTTCACGAGCACGTCCAGCGCGGAAACGCCGTCTGTGACATCATCGGCGTAGCCATAGCGTTCGGCGAGATCGCTGGAGACTTCCACGCGGGTCGGAACCATGATAAACATATTTTCTGCCTGCATGGAAATGGTCGCGTGGATCGTCTTGGCCTCTTTCACCGTGACCGTGACGGAGTAGGTCACGGCAGTGCCGTCCTCAGCGGTTACAGTAAACGTCCAGACGCCGTCCTCACCCTTGGCCGGGCCGGTAAGCGTGGCCTTTCTGTCGGAAAGTGTGATCTCGAAGCTGTCTGCCGTGACCTCCGTGCCAGCCGGGAGCGTTACGGAGTAGCTGTTTTCAGCCGTACCGGCTGCTGCCTCAACGCCTGCGACCTTGACGGACGCAACACCCGCGTCAGAGGACTGAGCTGTGCCGAACACCACGTTGATGGTGTAAGTGCGCTTGCCGTCGCTCGTTTCATTCATGGTGGGCCAGCTGTCGTCTGCACAGACGACGGTGATGACGCTGCCATTTGCGATGGGGATCAGGGACGTGCGGGAATATTCGCGGCCCGTAGCCTGCGTGCCGAGATAGGCGCGGACCTGATAGTTCTTGTTTGCCGCCGTCGGTGTGACGAGCAGCGAGGTCGTGCCTTCCGGCACAGTCAGGGTGTAGGTGAAGGTGTCGCCGCTGAACTTGGGCGCCAGCTTACCGGTGCTGAATGTGAGCGCTTTGAGGCGGGTGTCGGAATTGTTCCAGCTGCCGCCAAGATCCTCAACGGTACGGGTGTACATGATGCGGATCTCGTCGCCCGCGCAGAGCGTGCCCTTTGCAACGGTAAATTCACCAAAGCCAAAGTTTGTGAACCAGTCGTTGAGTGTGCCCATCCAGCCGGACATGGTACCGCCGTCAAACGCCTTCAAGTTGTCAATGGAGGAGATGTAGTTGCTTTCCGCGCCGACGACGGTGTGGCCATCCAGTGCTTCCACAACGCAGCCCATCATGGTCGATTCGCCAGTCAGCTCGATCCAGGTGTCGGCCAGCGTGCCTTCCCAGACAGCGCCCTCCGCCTTCGGGAAAGTGGTGTTCTCCACGATCACGCGGGCCATGCCGGCCAGCGTCAGAACGCTGACATACGCCATATCCGAGCCGCCCTTGGAGGCGTCGTCCTTCACATAGGACAGCGTCAGTGTGTAGCTGCCGGCTCCGAGCTGCTTTTTGATGCTGCCGCTCTTCTCACCGCTGACAGCGTCGGCCAGCGTTTCCGTGCTGCCGCCGTCTTCTGCGAGCGTGATGGTCAGTTTGTCATAGCCGTTTTCCGAGGAAACGCCGTAGCCGAAGCGCAGAACGGTGGGTGCGCTCAGCGTAAAGGCAAACGAGGTCGTGGAGCTGGTCTTGTCCTGATTCTGGTTGCTGCTTTCAAAGCGGTCCAGATCGGCATTGTAGACCCAGGGGTAATTGCCGTTGTCGGAAACGCTGATAGAGGTGACAGTCTGCTCGGGGTAGGAGACGTGGCCGAGGCGGTCGTCGTCCCAGACCGTGTAGGTTTCGCCGCAGACGGCGCATTCGTAGGTCTTATAGCCGGTGAAGACCTGCTCGGTGCCGTCCTTGGGCGTATGGCCCTTGGCGGGAACGATGTCTTCCTTCGTTTCTGAGCAGCCGTCTCTGCGGCAGGTACGGACGATCTTGCCCGGCTGCGTGCAGGTGGGAGCCGTCAGGACACAGCTGTTGTCGCTGCCGTCCAGATCCTCGCAGAAGTCGTGGCCGAGCGGTGCGGTATAAGCCGTGCGGTAGCTTTCGCCGCACTCGCTGCAGGTGAAGCGGGTATAGCCCTTCACGGTGCAAAGTGGGTCAACGACCGTGCCCTCGCCGTTCGCCTCGTGGAAGGTCGCGTCGGTCTGCCATCTGAGCGCGGGATAGCCGCCGCAGACCGGGCCGAACGCGTCGGACAGGTCGGCGTCCTTGAGGTCAGCTTCGTTCAGCGCTTCGGCGTTCGCGTCCGCGTTCAGCGTGTTCAGATAATAGCACTTGGAAATCTCGGAGGAAGCAGTGTCAACCGTGCCGAATACGGCGCTGCCCGCTTCGCCGGTGGAGTAGCAGCTGGAGATGGTGATTTTCCCCTGCACAGTGCCGCTCCAGTTCACATTGCCCTTGACCTCGCCTGCGATGCCGCCGGAGGCCGTGCCGGAGATCTTGCCGGTGTTGTAGCAGCTTGTAACAGTCATTTCGCTGCTGGTGCCGCCGATGATGCCGCCAGCCTTGCTGCCGGTCGCGGAAATTTCTGCGGTGTTATAGCAGCCGGTGATGGTCGAGCCGTTGCTGACTGTGCCGCCGATAATGCCGCCGGCGCTGCTGCCGCCGGTGACAGCGCCGAAGTTCGCGCAGTTCTCGATCACGGCGTTCTGATAGGTGTATCCCACAAGACCGCCGACGTTGTTGCCGGTAGAGGTGATGACTGCGTAGTTGAAGCAGTTCGCGATTTTCGGAGCAGTGCCGCTGGCATAGCCGGCGATCGCGCCTGCGCTGCCCTTGCCGGAAACTGCGCCGCGGATGGTCAGATCATGGATGTAGGAATTCGAGCCGATCTGCGCAAACAGGCCAGCCGTGGCGTTCAGGCCGGTGATCTCAAAGCTTGCGCCGTCAAGCACGACCTTCTTGCTGGAGGAGATGTTCAGCCATGCGTATTTGCCGAGGTTGATATCGGCCGTCAGAACGCCGGAAACGTCCGCGTCCTTGCTCTTCGCGACGAACCATGCCAGCTCCGCGCCGGTGCCGATCTGGTAAACGCCGTTTTCGTCGGTCTGCGGTTCGGTCTGCGTCTTGCCGTCCCATGCGCCCGCTGCGGTTGCCTGCAGGGTGATGGTGAATTCGTTGGAGCCTTCCTCCTTCATGGTGACGCTGCCAGTGGCGTATTCAACGCCAGCGCCGGAAACGGTGTAGAAGTATTCCTCGGCATAAGCCTTGAACGTGCCGTCTTCCGCGACCGCAATGCCGTTGCCTGCGCTGTCCGCCAGCGTGACGGTCAGATCCTTGCGGTCAATGGCCGTGCCGTTCTGATCCTGGAAGCTCAGCTTGCCGGTCAGGAAGTCGAGCTTTACGACCGGGATCGCGATCTCCGGCAGACGGCTGAGAATGCCTGCCGTCTTGGGCGCGTCGAAGCCGGGATTCGTGCCCACAGCATAGGTGATGCCGCGGTGCGTCGGAACGCCGGGCCAGCCCGCCTGCTTGATCGCGCCGCTCAGCGTGTAGGTCTCCTCAGCCCAGAACTTCGGGATGGTGACAGTCAGCTTCTGCCGCTCAGGGTTGCCGCTGAAGTCATAAACGCCGAAGTTTCCGCCGGGATCACTCTTGAAGAAGGTGCCGTCCGGGCCCTGCATATACAGGGAGAAGTTGAAGTTATACGCGCCGGAAAGCTTTTCCTTGGGGCTGATCAGGTTGGAGAACTGGATCGTGACGGAATCGCCCGGCTTGATGGCAGCCAGCTCTTCCTGCGTCAGCTCCGTGCCCTCCGCGTTGACAAACTTGTAGCTCACGCCGCGTGCCGTCACGACCTGATAGGTCGAAAGGCCGCCCTTCGTGACCTTGATGATATTGCGGCCGGTGATCAGACCGCTGACGGTCACAGTGCCGTCTTCAGCGGTTGTGACGCCAGTGTTTGTGAAGCCGCCGGAATACGTCATAGACGCAGCGGTCACGGTGGGGCGCAGGACGCTCACGGTGCAGCCCGCTTCGGGCTTGAAGCTGTAACTTGCACCCTCTGTTCCGGTGTAGAACAGAATGTCATGCTCCGCATCGAGTTGCCGCGCCTCATCCTTCTCGATGACCGCGTCCATGCGGTCAAGATTCATATTGGTCTGGATGGCGCTGCCGTCCGCGCCGACATTCACGACAAACACGCCCGTCAACTCCGGCCAGATGGCGGAGAAGCGATGCGAGGCCGTGCTGGTCTGGCCAGCCATATGGGTCATTGCGTCATAGGTTACGAGCACGATTGCCGTGCCCTCGTGCTTGGCCTCCATCACGGCGACGTTGCTGTTCAGCGCGTTCGGCGTGATGGTCACGACGTCGCTGGCATTGCCGTTCACATCGATGACCTGATAGTGCATCTCCGGCAGTGCGACCTTGGCGTTCATAAAGCTTTCGATCGCGAACCAGTTGCGGAAGGAGTTGAGTTCAAACGTCTCGCCAACGGCCATGTTTTTATAGCCCTTGGTGTTGATGTTCAGGTAAATGCCTGCACGGTCGTAGACGTTGTTTTCAAAATGATAGATCGTGTCCTTGCTGAAATCACCGGTCAGACCGAGATCCTCATCCGTGACCGTGTACGCTGCGTCGGCGCTCAGTCTGACGTAGTTCCAGTAGGTCGCACCCTGCGGATGGCGGACACGGTAGAAGTAATCCGTGTTCTTGTCGAGATGGAACGTGGCCGTGCCGTCCTCGACGGAACGCGCGAACGGCTCAAGGAAGCTGAACACATAGTATTTTGCGAGCGTACCGGCGTCGATGGTCGAGCCCTTCGGCGCTGTGACCGTAACCGTGACGAATTCCTTGCAGGTCAGGCTGAGGCTGTCGTTCATCGTCGGGGTCTTGGAAGCGGTAGCCGGGTTGTAGTTCGGATGCGTTTCCGCGTTCGGCGTGGCTGTCACGCTGACTGTATCACCAACGACAAACAGGCAGCTTGTGTAGGTCTTGCCCCAATTTACGGCCGAGCCAAACTCCGCCTTACGCTCTGCACCGGAGGCGTCGGTTACGCGCAGCGAAAGAGTATAGTCTGTGTCCTTAACCCATGAATTGGGGTTGACGGAGATCTGATACATCCGCTGCAGCTTGAAGCTGCTGCTGTCGCTGCTGACGTCGATCACCACGCCGCCGTTGCGGTCATTGTTCGCGTCATAGCCGTCAACCCAGTAAGCGCCGGGCGCAAGGTCGATGGTATACGCGCCGTCTGCGGCTTCCTTCGCGGCCAGCAGATCGTCCGCGCCCTTCACGCCGTCCATGTAGGTATACAGCTTCAGGGATTTGACCTGTGCGTCGTGCATACCGGACAGTGTGACGCTGACATCGCCCTCTGCCGCCAGAACGCCTGCGGGCAGCAGGCTCAGCAGCATCACGAGCACGAGCAGCAGACTCAGAATTCGTTTCTTCATGCATTTTTCCTCCAGAATCAAAATATCTATCGCAAGCTCCTTATTAAATAGGAGCAGAAACAGGGAGCGCAGACGGCTTTGGGAGAAACAAAAGTCCGCCATTCTTGACAAAATGGCGGGCGGATCTCCAAAGAAACAAAATACGCTGCTTTTCCTGTGAGGAAAAACGGCGCACCTGTTCCGAATGCTACAGGCAGAGCTCGTCCCACGCATTCATCCTTTCCGCCGCGAATGCGGCGCAGACAGCAGTTCTTCTGACTTGCACTCTGGAAACAAACTCTTTGTTTCCGCGCCCGTTTCCTGTCTTCTCACGGAATCGCTTCCGCAATGACTGACTTTCGTCCAGACAGCTTTCGCTGCTTCGGAACGGTCTTGTGCGCACAGCTCCGGTCGAGTGGTTTTCCCTTTCTCTTGCGCCGAAGCCTGCCCTGCGGCATGCTTCGGTTACTGTACATCGGATGGCAATATCAAATTGTTAGAAAAAGCAAAATCTTGTGCTTTTCCGTCTGCTACTATACACGATATGGGCGTGATTTGCAAGCGGTTTGAAAAAAATATACCGCATTTGTCCCACCCTCTTGAAAAAAGCCGAAAGCTGTGTCAAAATAAAGAAAACCGCCCCGGCGGTGTTTTGACAGCACGACGGTTAGATGTAACTAACTGATACGGAGGAAGCGATGAAATACCATATTGAGAAGAATACCGTGCAGGAAACGCTCGTCATTCCGCTCTACGGACGGAAAATGTGCTCGGAGCTGTATCCGAACCTTTACCGCGACGAGACGGCCCTGCGCCTGATCGATCAGATCGATTACGATTTTTCGCTCCTGTCCCAAAAATCAAAGAGCCTCATGCAGCAGTTCGGCTTTCTGGAGGCCGCCATGCGCCAGAACGACCTTGCCTGGGAGGTGCGGGACTATCTGCGCGAGCATCCGAACGCGGCGGTCGTCAACCTCGGCTGCGGACTGGACGACACGGGCCGCAGCTGCGACAACGGCTCCTGCAGGATCTATAACCTCGATTTTCCCGGCGTGATCGCCGTGCGCGAATACACCCTCGCCTCCGGCGGCCCCTACTGCGACTGCGGGTCTCATAAACGAAATAAGCAGAATAAAGGCTCCACCGCGCCAGCGTAGGGGTCGATGCCCACATCGACCCGGCAGAGTGCACCGTATTTACGGAAGTCTTCGGCAAATCCGTAACTTCCCACTGGGCCGACAGAGTTGTTGGCCCCTACAGCGAAACTTCATTTTCTCACGTATCCCGTAGGGGCGGACGACTCTGTCCGCCCGCAGGATGCACTGATTTTTATGAAATCTCCGGCGAATTCGCAGCTTCCCAACGGGCCGATGTGTACCGGCAAGCGGCAGACCCACATCCGTAACGCTCCTTCGTCGCGAACGGCTGTGACCGGCATCAGCCCCTACAAAATGCCCGCATCAAAGCCCTTCCTTGAACGCAAGGGAAGGTGGCTTCGATACGGGCGTTTTTTTTATGATTTCTCCAGCAGTGCAATGCCTGCCTTTACACGCGCAATGGATTCCTCTTTTCCAAGCAGCGCGCACAGCTCCGTAGCGCCGCCTGGGGTCGAGGCCTTGCCGGATACGGCTACGCGCAGCGGCCAGAGCACGACGGAGTTCTTGAGCTCGAGCTTCGCCGCCAGCGCGACGAGCGCTTCATACAGACCTTCGTTCGTCCAGACCTCCAGCGATTCCAGCACCGGAAGAATCTCACGCAGGGAGGAGAGGCTGTTCTCCAGCGTCGTCTTGGACTTCTTGTGGACATACAGCTCCGTGGAGTATTCCGGCAGTCTGTCGATAAAGTCCACACGCTCCGGCAGATCGGACAGAATTTCGCAGCGCGGCTGCACCAGCGCGGCGACGGCCTTCAGATCAATCGCGGGATTCGTAATGACTGTTTTCAGAACCGGCTCGGCCTTGGCGAAAAATGCCTCGGGGCTGAGCTTTTTCATATATTCCGCGTTCATCCAGCGCAGCTTGTTGATGTCGAACACGGCAGGGGACTTCGAAATGCCGGAAATATCAAAAATCTCGGCCAGCTCCGAAAGCGTGTAGAATTCGCGCTCCGCGTTTTCGCCCTTCGGACTCCAGCCCAGCAGCGCCACATAGTTCAGCACAGCCTCGGTCAGATAGCCCTCGCGGATCAGATCCTCATAGCTTGGGTCGCCGTGGCGCTTGGACATCTTGTGCTGCGCGTCGCGCATGACAGGGGAGCAGTGGACATATGTCGGGATCTCCCAGCCAAAGGCTTCGTACAGCAGATTGTATTTCGGTGCGGAGGACAGATATTCGCTGCCGCGTACGACGTGCGTAATGCCCATCAGATGGTCGTCGACGACGTTTGCAAAGTTGTACGTCGGCAGGCCGTCGGATTTCAGCAGCACCTGATCCTCCAGCTCCTTGTTTTCTACCGTAATATCACCGAAGGACGCGTCGTGGAACGTCGTCGTGCCCTCATGCGGGATGCGCTGGCGGATGACGAACGGTTCGCCCGCCTCCACGCGCTTCTTTGCCTCGTCCAGCGGCAGATCGCGGCAGGCGCAGACGTGCTTTTTGATTTCGCCCGTCTCGCTTCCGGCGTCTTCCTCGTCGCCTTTCTGGCAGAAGCAGTAATATGCGCCGCCCTTTTCGCACAGCAGCTTCGCGTATTTGCCGAACAGGTCGCGCCGCTCGGACTGCACATACGGCCCGACCGGCCCGCCGACGTCCGGCCCTTCGTCGTGCGTCAGGCCGCATTCGGCCATTGTCTTGTAGATCACGTCGACTGCGCCCTCGACCAGACGGCCCTGATCGGTGTCCTCAATGCGGAGAATGAACTTGCCGTGGTGGCGGCGGGCAATCAGCCATGTATAGAGCGCGGTGCGTAGGTTGCCGACGTGCATATAGCCCGTGGGGCTCGGAGCAAAGCGGGTGCGGACCTCGCCGTGCGGGATGCGCGCTTCCATCTGCTCAAAAAAATCCATGATGCGTGTTCCTCCAATATAAAAGTATGGTTATTATATAGTTTTTTTCAGAAACAGTCAATCATTGATTGCGCATTCCGATGGTTTGTGCTATGATATGCGCATCTATCGAATAGAAAGAAGGACGTATCATGGACGAAAAAAAACGTATCTTTTCCGGCATCCAGCCCAGCGGCGATCTGACGCTCGGCTCGTATATGGGGGCGATCAAAAACTGGGTCGCTTTGCAGGACGAATATGAGTGCGTCTATTGTATCGTCGATATGCACGCCATTACCGTCCGGCAGGTCCCGGCTGATCTGCGCCGCAGAAGTCTGGAGCAGCTCGCGCAGTATATCGCCTGCGGACTCGACCCGCAGAAGAACATCATGTTCATTCAGTCCCACGTGCCGCAGCACGCGGAGCTTTCCTGGGTGCTTGGCTGCTATACGCAGTTCGGTGAGCTGTCGCGCATGACGCAGTTCAAAATGAAATCGCAGCAGCACGCAGATAATATCACCGCAGGCCTCTTTACCTATCCCGTACTCATGGCCGCCGATATCCTGCTCTACCAGACCGACCTTGTCCCTGTCGGCGAGGATCAGCGCCAGCACGTCGAGCTCTGCCGTGACATCGGCGCGCGCTTCAACAATTCCTTCCCCGATACCTTCAAGCTCCCCGAGGCATTCATCCCCAAGATGGGCGCGCGCATCATGAGCCTCGGCAACCCGGACAATAAAATGTCCAAGTCCGACCCCGACGGCTGCGTGTTCCTCATGGACAAGCCGGAGGATATCATGCGTAAATTCAAGCGCGCCGTGACCGACTGCGAGACGGCTGTCCGTTTTGACAAGGACAATAAGCCCGGCATCTCCAATCTTCTTACGATCTACTGCGCCGCCACCGGCAAGACCATCGAGCAGGCCGAGGCCGAGTTTGCGGATCAGGGCTACGGCGTCTTCAAGCCCGCCGTCGGCGAAGCCGTTGTCGAGCTTGTCCGTCCCATCCGCGAAAAAACCGAGCAGATGCTTGGCGATAAGGCGTATCTGGAAAGCATCTACAAGGAGGGCGCTGAGCGCGCATCTTATCTCGCCAACAAGACCCTCCGCAAGGTCTACAAAAAAGTCGGCTTCGTCGCGCGGTAACGCATGAAGCACGCTGCTTCCCAGTAGGGGCCGATGCCCACATCGGCCCGTTGGGAAGTGCCGAATTTGCCGTAGATTTCCGCAAAAACGGCCATATTCTGCCGGGCCGATGTGGGCATCGGCCTCTATAAGGTTAAACAATCATTATGACAACAAAACAAGTCGTTTATATGCTGCTGGCGATGCTTGTCGCTGCTGCTGTGTCGTTCGCGTCCACGCCGATGGTCAAGGCGCTGGCCTGCAAGGTCGGTGCGATCGACGTGCCCAAGGATAACCGCCGTATGCACAAGGTCCCCATTCCCCGCATGGGCGGTCTGGCAATCTTTCTGGCGTTTTTACTGTCGGTTCTCGTCTTTGCGGACATCGACCGGCAGATGCAGGGCATTCTGCTCGGCTCCATCATGATCGTCATTCTCGGCGTTCTGGACGATATCATGGCGCTCAAGGCGCTGCCGAAGCTGTTTGTCCAGATCGCCGCCGCGGGCGTCGCCGTCTGGCACGGCTGCACGATCCAGTTCGTCTCCAATCCCAACGTCTTCTCCGAGGCGACCTATCTCAATCTCGGCTGGCTGTCCATCCCCGTCACGATCATCTGGATCGTCGCCATCACCAACGCCGTCAATTTCATCGACGGCCTCGACGGCCTCGCTGTCGGCGTGTCCGCCATCTCGACAGCATCCCTGATCGTCGTGGCGCTCATGGTGAAGGAGGTCAACATCGCCGTCATCCTCTGCGCGCTCTTCGGCGCGTGCCTCGGCTTTATTCCGTATAATATGAACCCCGCAAAGATTTTCATGGGCGACACCGGCTCGACCTTCCTCGGCTATATCCTTGCCACGCTTTCCATTACGGGCCTGTTCAAGATGTACGCCATCATTTCCTTCGCCGTGCCGTTCCTCATCCTCGGCATCCCGATCTTTGATATCAGCTTTGCCTTCCTGCGCCGTATTGCCCACGGCCAGAACCCGATGAAGGCCGACCGCGGCCATTTCCACCACCGCCTCATCGACATGGGCTTCTCGCAGAAGCAGGCCGTCGCCATCGCCTATATGCTGACCGGCATTTTAGGGCTGGCCGCCGTGCTGCTGACGTCCTCGGGCGAACTCAAGGCGCTGATTCTCATTGCCGCGATCTTCATCGTCAGCGCCATCGGCTTCAAGCTGATCTTCGCGAAGAACGATCGGTCGGAGGACGAGCCGGAAGAAAAACAGGAGGAACCGCATGAATAAGCTGAAAGTCATGTCCGTCTTCGGCACAAGGCCGGAGGCCATCAAAATGGCGCCGCTTGTCAAGGCGCTGCAGGCCAGCGAGCAGATCGAAAGCATCGTCTGCCTGACCGGCCAGCACCGGGAAATGCTCGATTCCGTCATGGAGATCTTTCAGTTGACGGGCGATTATGACCTGCATATCATGGAAAAGCGCCAGACGCTCTCCACCATCACCACAAAGACGCTTCTCGGCATGGACAGCGTTCTGGATACCGTCAAACCCGAACTTGTCCTCGTCCACGGCGATACGTCCACGACATTCGCAGGCGCGCTTGCCGCGTTTTACCATCAGGTCAAGGTCGGCCACGTCGAGGCCGGCCTGCGTACCTGGGACAAATACTCTCCCTTCCCGGAGGAGATGAACCGCACCCTCGTCGGCGACATCGCCGATCTGCATTTTTCCCCGACAAAGGCCAACGCGGATAATCTCCGCCGTGAGGCCATCATGGGCGATATCTTCATCACCGGCAACACGGCCATCGACGCCATGCAGTACACCGTGAAGCCCGATTTCGTCTTCCCGACGGCGCTTCTGAACGAGCTGGATTTCCGGAACCACCGGATCATCGCCGTCACCTGCCACCGGCGGGAGAATTACGGCAAGCCCATGGAGGCCATCATGCACGCCATTTTGGAGATCGTGCAGACGCACCCCGATGTGGAGGTCGTCTATCCCGTCCACCTGAGTCCCGTCGTGCGCGAATGCGTTTTCCCGATTCTGGGCGGCCACGACCGCATTCACCTCATCGATCCGGTCGACGTGGAGGAAATGCACAATCTCATTGCCCGCTGCTATATGGTCATGACTGACTCCGGCGGCTTGCAGGAGGAAGCGCCTGCCCTCGGCAAGCCTGTCCTCGTCATGCGCCGCGAAACAGAACGCCCGGAGGCCATCGCCGCCGGAACGGCAAAGCTCGCAGGCGTGGAAAAGGACGAGATCGTGCGGCTTGCGGACGAGCTGCTGGACGATCCCGCTGCGTATGCGCGTATGGCGAAGGCCGTCAACCCCTACGGCGACGGCCATGCAAGCGAACGCATCGTGCAGGCGATTTTGTGGCACTTTGGCCGCGCAGCGGAAAAGCCCGCCGATTTTAACGCCTGATTGAACGCAAAACGAAAGGACGGTGACGGACGACGGAGCAGAACCAGAAAAACAGACGGACGCTGCTGATGTTCATTCTTGCGACGCTGGCTGTGATCGTCGTGATCGGCGCGCTGTTTGTCGGCAATATGCAGCAGAACAAGCGCGACGCCATCGTCCTGCCGGACGCGGCGCAGAGCACCCAGCCGGAGCTTCAGCCCGACGAAAATGAGCCTGCGCTGCTTGAGGTCACGCGCGAAAACGTGCAGAGCATCGTGCGCAGCCTGCGCCGCCCGCAGTATTACCATCAGACCTATACTATCACCCGCCAGATGAACGGCGCTGTATCCGAGACATCCGCCGAGCTTTGGGTCGCGGACACGCGCGTGTGCGCTGTCCTGACGACCGCCAGCGGGGAAAAGCATATCCTGACCGACGGCGAGACGCTCTATGTCTGGTACGCCGGGGATGAAACGGTACGCACGCTTGCGGCCTCCCAGGACGCGACGATGGACGAGCTGATCGGTATCCCGACCTATGAACAGGTCGGAGCCATGCCGCCCGCCTCCATCACCGACGGCGAATTCATCACCGACGACCGCTATGATTCCGGCCAGCAGATCTTCGCCGCCTCGGAGGAAGGGACTGTCCGCCGCGAATGCTGGATCAGCCTCAGCTACGGCCTTCTGACCGAAAGCATCCTCAAATCCGGCGGCGAAACGATTTATGACGCCATCCAGACCGGACTCGAGATTTTGGCCGCCGGAGACGAGACGTTTGAAGACGTCTTCACCCTCCCCGACGGAACTGTCCCGTTCCAAGAGTAAGCGGCACCCCGAGGCTCCCCTTTCAAGGTAATGTCATCAACTTAAGCCCATCATTTCAAAGTGTCAAAAAGCGGGCGTAAATA
>ENA-OPDG01001350-OPDG01001350.1-human-gut-metagenome-genome-assembly--contig:-NODE-1350-length-17358-cov-4.484367_pt1 | contig 17358 bp, 12 predicted proteins | sample MGYA00241259_ERZ501498 | MGnify/ENA primary metagenome ERZ501498 (study PRJEB25962, sample SAMEA2042582) | human gut metagenome | biome: human gut; feature: human-associated habitat; material: faeces... | reverse complement strand
GTATTTCGGGCTTAGTACTCGAGTATTTCGGGCAGAATTACTTTTCGTTCGCTATCTGACAGGAAAATGACGACCCTGCTACCACCCTTTATGTTAGTATTCTCTCTCCCCCTCTCCTCTCTCCTCTTTACTTATTGATTCTTCACTCTTCCCTCTTCGTTCTTCCCTTTCAAAATCCTCTACCGAGGCCTTTTTCGCAAACGTTTTCGTTAATTTTAAGCAATTTTAAACAATAAAACTATCCTATAAAGATATAAAATACTATTTTTGCAAACGAAACTAACTGTAACCGCATTTACTGAAACGATTGCATAACTGCTTGAAAATAAAAGGATTTTCCAAAGTACTTATATAACTAAAACAAACAATTAAAGCAAAAATGAAAAGTTCTACAAATCGGGGGGGGCATAATGCCAATCCCTTGTTTAGTGCTTTCGTAAAAGCCCTGTTGTCCGTGATGCTGTTGCTCGTGGGCAATGTGGCGGTGAAAGCGGCGGATTTCACATCCGCAAAGAGCGTTACCTTTAATGAAAGTGTGCGTTATTCGCAGTGGGGCATTGACTCGCGTCTTAGTGATGGTAAAACAGAAAGCAACACTACTCCATCATATAATTATTCTGTGGATGCAGCTTCTTCTACCAAACCTTCTGCTGTTGCAGCAATGCCAACAGGTAGTGGTTCAAAAGCAAGCGTTACGGTAGAAACCACACTCACAGATGCCTTAATATTTATTGGACAGCAGAGTGGTAGTTATCCGAAAATAACGTCTATAAAGATAACAACTCCATCATCTCCCGGCTCAATGGCAGAGTACACCGGAACATTCACTCTTGACCAGTTGAAGACCTTCGGTTCAAGAAACAATGATGTCAGTCAGATTAAATCGGATGACGGTGCGCTTACTCTTAAGGCTTTTGCAGGTACTACAAGCGGTAAGAATATAGAGGCTACAGGTTCTGATACCGGCGGTGCCAAGATGCAGACTACATCGAGCTTCGTACTCACTTCTGTAGAAGGCGTGAAGATTAAGAAGGTGTCTGTTACCACCACAACGATAGGTCGCTCTCTTACCGCAACTTCTGCCACTACAAGCTCTTCCAAAGGTGAGCAGTCGGCAAGCGACAATAAGATTTGGGAGTACACATTCAACAGCATTGAGGAGGCTATCACGTTTAAGAATGAGAATCCCGACAACATAAATGTTCTCCGCATCAACGTTGTCTACGAAAAGGCAGTAGGGGACGGTAAGACGGCTCTCTCTGCTAAGTTCAGCAAGGACGTGCTCGAGTGGTATGTGAACGACGAAATGCCTACAGAGCCAACTCTTACTGTTACTGCAGCCGGAACAGCTTTCGATGCATACAGTGTTGAATACACATCATCTAATACAAACGTAGTTACTGTTGCAGCGGATGGCAAGCTCACACTTAAAGAAGGAACTAAGGGCGGTACTGCTGTCATCACGGCGGAAGTTACACCGACGGATGAAAATTATGTCGGTACATCTACTGTCTACACAGTAAATGTGAAACCTCTTGAGGTTCCGGCCGTTTATGCCCATGACATAACGGTATATAACACGACCGGTGTGCAGCCGCAGCCTGTTGTGGATGTCTACGTAACCGATGCGAAAGGCGATGCGAAAGGCCATCGTGTGGTTCTTGACAAGAGATATTACGACTTGTTTTATGCTAAGGAGAGTGGCGATGACATCATTATCGATACAGATGGCCAGTTTGTTCTTGCCGGTGAACCCGGAAACTGGACAACTGGTTCTGCCGTAGTGCGCGTGACCTGCAAGCCTAAACCCGAGGCGGCAAAACTTTATCATATAACGGAGGCCTCTGTAACGTTAAATGTTCATGTAGTGTTAGCGGGCAACAAGCTGATTCCCGAATTGGGCGGCGTTAAGGAGGCTACTATGAATGCCGGAACTATACGAGATTTCGTTAAGTCTGTACTCTATGATGGTGTGGACATCACATCAGGATTCAATTGCACATACACTATAGCAGAGAGCGGCGTTACTGGAAGTTCGGTTTATAAAAAGTCGAATGGTGTTTTGGCATTGACTGCTGGAAGTTTGACAACTGCCGGTACTTCGGGTACTGTTACCATAACTGTCACTGCGACTGCAAATGAAGATTACTCTTCACAGTATGCGGATATTACAGCTGTAAATAATAGAATTGTTGTTACGGTCATTGATGGTAAAGAGCTTCAGAGTGTAGACATAACTCCGAAGACTATCAATGCTAACGTTGGTGATGTATTGCAGGACTTCGTGGTTGTTGTGAAGGACGAGAATGGCAATCCTGTTCCTGAAGATGACTACACAATGGTATGGGGTTCTTCCGCTCCTGGTGTCGTAGCTGTTGTGGGAGACAGAAGTCAAGGTATCTTTGACGCGGTGTCTGAAGGTACGGCAATCGTCAGAGTATATATCAAGAAAGAAGGATATGCTGACATGAAGGGCGAGTGTTCTGTTACCGTTAAAGATCCGGGAATGTTTAAGGTTACCGATGGTCTGAAAGGTGTTAAGGGTAAATCATTTGATGTGGATGGACTTACACTGACACTTGGTGGCTGGATGTTCAAAGAAGGTGTAGCTGGAAGTCATGGAACAACAGGCGAGAAACTTGGTGAAGGTGATTGGGGAGGAACCACTACTAAATACAAGAAGCCACTTGGCTTTACTCATAATATCGAGATGGGTACACACAAGAATGCCCGTCAGGAGTTTGGTTCTAACTGCCAGCCGGAGTCGAATTATATCTATAATGCGAAGATTGAGAAGCAGGATTACGAACTTCTCGACCCGATGTTCAATGTGCCTTGCTCAGGTTCTTACCTCGCATTCAGTCCTAAGACTACCGGTACGGTAACAGTTTATATACGACAGAACGGTGTGTTCGAGAACAACGGCGGTGATTATGGCTACCGTCCTCAGCGTCGTGTATTCGTAATGGACGAGATGGGACAGTTTGTAACTTCTACTCCTAAACTGGAATATCCTACAGGATGGAAGGACAATAATCTTGGGGATAAAGGTACCGTATTTACGTGTGATATTTTAACAAATAATGACCTCATTGGCAATAGTAGTAGAAAAGAATCAGGTATTTATGAGCTTGCTTTGAACAAGAAGATTTCTGATCTTGCGGGGTATGTCCCTTCACCCGACGATAAGGAAAAAGTACAGAACTGGATCATGTCCCATTTCTATGGCTTGAGGAATTTCAATATAGATGATTTCAGAAATGGTGTATATGCAAGTAATTTGCCTATTGACATTACAAAGAATCAAGCTCAGTTGAATCATCATCAAACTGATCTGGCCGCAAGGGGATGGTGTGTGCTTACAGCCGCTCCTGTATCTTACAAGTTTGATGTGAAGCCGGGTAAGACCTATTATCTGTATAACTTCGGTTCTAAGATCGGTCTGTATGGATTCTCATTCCGTAAGGGTTCTCCTACAGTTGACGAGCAGGAATGGTCAGAGAAGTCTGCTCCTGCGATTGCTAAAACAGAAGATAACCACGTGGCTAAGGTCTCCATCGACCGTGAGTTTAAGACTGGTATCTGGAACGCCTGCGTCCTGCCGTTCTCTATGAACAGACAGCAGGTGAACGCAGTCTTCGGAGATTGCTACGACAATGCTCATCCTGACGGTACGCAGATATTGTATTTCGACCGCGTGGAAGGTGGTACAATACATTTCGTGCGCCACGCTTACAACACTATCGTAGCCGGCAAGCCGTTCCTCATCAAGCCGTCAAAGACTGACGGAGCAATAAAGATTGCATCGGAGAATATGGGCGAATATCGATACGTAACCATCGAGAAAACTGCTGCCGAGAACTTCGGAAGGGATAAGGAGACTGCAAATTACCATTGGACATCAAGCTATAATTCGTTCGGAGTTGCTCCAGGCGACTATTTCTTGAGAGATAAGGAAATAAACCAAAAACCGGCAGACGGTAATATAGTAAGGTATCCTAAGACTATGACAAAAGAACAGGAGATGGGCGGTTTCCGTGGCTATCTGACTGCTAAGACCAATGACTTGCGCCAATCGGCAAAGTCCTTGACTATTGCAATCAATGACTTTGAGAGCGATGAGACAACTTATATCGAGAATGTGGAGATTGCCGATGACGGAACATTGCGCCAGCGCATTAACGGCAAGGTCTATAACCTGCAAGGTCAGCTCGTTTCTGATGACGCGTCGCAGCTTGACAGTCTGCCAAAGGGCATATATATTGTGAACGGAAAGAAAGTGTCTATAAAATAAAACATGATTATTATGAAAACTAAGAAAAGATATATAGCCCCAAGTGCAGATGTCGTTACAGTATTGCAAGAAAGTCTGTTGCTGGATTTATCAAAATCAGAAACAAGCACTACTACAGGCCAAGATGATTTAACTGGTCCTGGGATCGGTGGTTATGCCAAGGAACATGATAGCTATTCTTTTTGGGACGAATATGATACTGATGAGAATAAGAGTCTTTGGCATTGATTCCTAATCCGTAAGATATAATCATTTCAAAAAGCCCTGACAGCGAATGAATGCTGCCCGGGCTTTTTTCTTATATTTGTTATAATGAGGATGTAGATATGCGCTATGGCTATTTGTGATTTATGGTTTTATGCCTTCAGGCAATCGGGATTTAGCAGGAATTCTTTTAGGCTGATGGTGATTATTCCATTTTCGCTGCGCCGTGTTATGATATTGTCTTTTATGATGATGAATTTTTTGAATGAGTCCGGGATGTTGCGCAAAGGGCGTTCCTCTTGCTTTACTTTTTCAGGGATAGTCATACTTCTTCCTTTGTAGAATGTTTAAACAGCCTCTATAATCCTTAAAAGGCATATATATATGCAAAAACATTTCACGCTTTTGTGAAACGTTTAAAATAAAATCCTTATCTTTGCAATGTCAAAGAATACGATATGATTGGAGTTGTCAAATCATTATAAGTAATAGGACATGATAACGATTAACGGTGTAAAGCCTGATATGATTGCGAACAACGTAGAACCGTTTGAGCCTACACATCCGGGTAGCGTACTAAAAGAGGAGATAGAGTGTCGCAAAATATCGCAAAAGAAGTTTGCCGAGCAGACGGGAATACCATATACGGCACTTAACGAGGTGCTCCACTGCAAGCGAGCTGTCACTACAGAATACGCATTACTGATAGAGGCAGCACTGGGAATAGAACCCGAATTCTGGTTGAAGATGCAGGCTGACTACAACCTCATGGTGGCAAAACGCAACGTTTCGTTTATGGAGAAACTTAAAAATGTGCGTAAAGTGGCTGCAATACTTTGACAAAATTAATACCTTAGAATACAAAAATGCCTTATGGCAACCGTAAGGCGAATAATCTTTTACACTTAATAAAATATAAGATATGGCCGCAAAAGAAAAAGGGCTGACCCCGATGATGCAACAGTTTTTCTCGTTGAAGGCGAAACACCCCGACGCGCTGATGCTGTTCCGTTGCGGCGACTTCTATGAGACATACTGCGAGGATGCCATTGCTGCGTCGCAGATTCTCGGAATAACGCTCACCCGGCGCAATAACGGGGGCACCTCCGGTTCGGCGGAGATGGCGGGATTTCCGCATCATGCCCTCGACACTTATCTGCCCAAGCTGGTGAGGGCGGGTAGGAGAGTGGCCATTTGCGACCAATTAGAAGACCCGAAGCTCACGAAGAAGCTCGTGAAGCGCGGCATTACGGAGCTGGTGACGCCGGGAGTGGCGATGAGCGACAACGTGCTGAACTATAAGGAGAACAATTTCCTCGCTGCCGTTCACTTCGGAAAGGGGGCGTGTGGCGTGGCGTTTCTCGACATATCCACGGGCGAGTTCCTCACGGGCGAAGGCTCGTATGACTACGTTGAGAAGCTGCTGGGCAACTTTGCGCCGAAGGAGGTGCTCTATGATAAAAGTTGCGGCAGGGACTTCGCGCGGTATTTCGGCGGAAAATACGCCACGTTCGAGATGGAAGACTGGGTATTCACCGACCGTTGCGCACGTCAGAAGCTGCTGAAACACTTCGGTACGCGCAATCTGAAAGGCTTCGGAGTGGACCATCTGGCAAACGGAGTGATTGCCTCCGGTGCCATATTGGAATATCTCGAGGAGACGCAACACACGAATATCGGCCATATAACGGCGCTGTCGAGGATAGAGGAGGAGCGATATGTGAGGCTCGATAAGTTCACGATACGTTCGCTTGAGCTTGTGCAGCCGATGCAGGAGGGCGGCCGTTCACTGCTCAGCGTAATCGACCGGACGGTTACTCCGATGGGCGGCAGGATGCTGCGGCGCTGGGTGGTGTTCCCGCTGAAGGACGTGAAGCCGATAAACGAACGCCTTGATGTGGTGGAATATTTCTTCCGCGACCCTGCCATGCGGGCTGTGGCGCACGAGAATATGCAGCGCATGGGTGATCTGGAGCGTATCATCTCGCGCATTGCCGTGGGCCGTGTGTCGCCGCGTGAGGTCGTTCAGTTGAAGATTGCGCTACAGGCCATAGAGCCGCTGAAGGCTTCTTGTCTGGCTGCGGACAACGAGGCACTGCGCAGGGTGGGGGAGATGCTCAATGTCTGTGCCACGCTGCGCGATAGGATAGAGCGCGAGGTGCAGCCCGACCCGCCGTTGCTCGTGAACCGTGGCAACGTGATTGCCGACGGATTCAACGAGGAACTCGATGATCTGAGAAACATTTCGCGGAGCGGAAAGGATTATCTCGTGAAGTTGCAGGAGCGCGAGAGTGAGGAGACAGGCATCGCAAGCCTGAAAGTTGGATATAACAATGTGTTCGGATATTATCTCGAAGTGAGGAACACATACAAGGATAAGGTGCCGCAGGAGTGGATAAGAAAGCAGACGCTGGCGCAGGCCGAGCGCTACATCACTCAGGAACTGAAGGAGTATGAGGAAAAAATCATGGGGGCAGACGAGAAGATTCTGGCCTTAGAGGAGCGGCTTTTCATGGAGCTTGTAACCTTTGCGCAAGACTTTATCCCGCAGATTCAGACTAATGCCAACGCCATCGCGCGGCTCGACTGCCTGCTTTCGTTTGCCTGCGCGGCCGAGGAAAACAATTACATAAGGCCGCAGATTGACGATTCCGAGGCTCTTGAGATACGCGGCGGACGTCATGCCGTGATTGAAACGCAGATGCCGGTGGGCGAGCGTTATGTGCCGAACGACATCATGCTCGACACAGAACGCCAGCAGATAATGATAATAACGGGTCCGAATATGGCCGGAAAGTCGGCTCTGCTGCGTCAGACGGCCTTGATAGTACTGATGGCTCAGATAGGCTGCTTTGTGCCGGCAGAGGGTGCGAAAATAGGTTTGGTGGACAAAATTTTCACTCGTGTGGGTGCGTCGGATAATATTTCGCTTGGCGAATCGACCTTTATGGTGGAGATGACCGAGGCCGCCAACATCCTGAATAATGTGTCGTCGCGCTCGCTTGTACTCTTCGACGAGCTTGGCCGGGGCACGTCTACTTACGACGGAATAAGCATTGCGTGGGCGATAGTGGAGTATCTGCACGAGACGAAGCGCGCCGGGGCGCGCACTCTCTTTGCCACCCACTATCACGAGTTGAACGAAATGGAGAAGAATTTCCGCCGGGTGAAGAACTATAACGTGTCGGTGAGGGAGGTAGACGGTAAGGTTATCTTCGTCAGAAAACTTGAGCGAGGCGGTTCGGAACACTCTTTTGGTATTCATGTGGCCGAGATTGCGGGTATGCCGAAGAGCATTGTGAAGCGCGCTAATGTAATATTGAAGCAGCTCGAGGCCGACAATGCTCAGGTGGGTGCTGTTGCCAAGCCGTCGGCTCAGGCCATTGAGGACAGCCGCGAGGGTATGCAGCTTTCTTTCTTCAAGCTCGACGACCCCGTGCTTTGCCAGATTCGCGACGAGATTCTCGGGCTCGACATCAACAATCTCACGCCTGTCGAGGCTCTGAACAAGCTCAATGAAATAAAGAAAATAGTGAAGGGAAGATGATAGTTTCCCCTCACTATTTTTTTTATTTTGCAATTTTCATTCTTCGTTCTTCACTCTTCACTATTCACTTTCTTCATGCCTCTGCCGATGAAATAGGCACCGATGAGGATGAACGGGATGCTGAGAATCTGTCCCATGTTGATAGGCAGGGCGGCCTCGAAGGCCACTTGAATCTCTTTGGTGTACTCGATGAAGAAGCGGAATGAGAATATCAATGCCAGACAGAGGCCGAAGAACAGGCCGGAACCAACTTTCCGGGGCTGCCGCTTGTAGATGGCGAATATCAGAATGAAGAACACAAGATAGGCGATGGCTTCGTAGAGCTGGCCCGGATGGCGCGGATAGGTGTCGACGCGCTCGAAGATAAACGCCCACGGAACATCCGTTACGCTACCTATAATCTCAGAGTTCATCAAGTTGCCGAGGCGTATGAACGTGGCCGTGATGCAGGCGCAGATACCCATATTGTCGAGAATGACCAGCGGCTTGATGCCCGTGTGCCGCACGTAGAGCCACAGTCCGATGAGCAGTCCGATTACGCCGCCGTGCGACGCAAGCCCCTGATAGCCGACATACTTCCATGTTCCGTCGGCAAGGTGGCGCATCGGGATGAACATCTCGATGAAGTGGTCGAACGAGCCGAGGAAATAGTCAGGCTCATAGAACAGGCAATGGCCCAGACGAGCACCCAAAAGGATGCTCACGAAGACATAGATAAACAGTGGCTCAAACTTGTCCGCGCCCAATTTCTGCTCCTTATAGAGCCGTTGCATGAGCAGATAGCCCAGCGTGAGACCTACAAACCAGCACATTCCGTACCAGCGCAGAGCGAGACCGCCGATATGGCATATTGTCTCGTCGGGATTCCAGACAATGTAACTAAGTGTGTTCATAACTCTTGTTGTTTCTTCTTTCTTATTGGTATAATTAGTCCAATTAGCCTTATTAGTCCAATTAGTCTAATTAGCCTAATTAGTCTAATTAAACATTAAACCTGAAGTGCATGATGTCGCCGTCCTGCACCACGTAGTCCTTGCCCTCGATGCCTAACTTTCCGGCCTCGCGCACGGCTGCCTCGGAGCCGTATTGTATGTAGTCCTCATACTTGATGACCTCTGCGCGGATGAATCCCTTCTCAAAGTCGGTGTGGATGACGCCGGCACACTGCGGAGCTTTCCAGCCCTTATGATATGTCCACGCCTTCACTTCCATCTCACCGGCGGTGATGAACGTCTCAAGGTTCAGCAGCGAGTAAGCCTTCTTTATCAGTCGGTTCACGCCACTCTCCGTCAGTCCCAGCTCGTCAAGGAACAGTTGCTTGTCCTCGTAGGTCTCTAATGAGGCAATGTCCTCCTCCGTCTTGGCTGCAATCACCATAGCCTCGGCGCCCTCTTCGGCCGCCAGAGCCTCAATCTTCTGCGAATATTCGTTGCCCGTTTTCGCCGCCGTCTCGTCCACGTTGCACACGTAGAGCACTGGCTTCGATGTCAACAGGAACAGATTCTTGGCAGCTTCCTGCTCCTCCTTACTGTCAAACTCCACCGTGCGGGCATTCTTTCCCTGCTCCAGCGCAGCCTTGTAAGCCTCCAATACAGCCACCTCAATCTTCGCATCCTTGTTGCCGCCCACGGCAGCCACCTTCTGTTGTTTCTGCAAACGCGCCTCTATCGTCTCAAGATCTTTCAGTTGCAGCTCCGTATCGATGATTTCCTTGTCGCGTATCGGGTCGATGGTGCCGTCCACGTGAGTGATATTCTCGTCGTCGAAGCAGCGCAGAACGTGGATTATCGCATCCGTCTCACGGATGTTTCCGAGGAACTTGTTGCCCAGTCCCTCGCCCTTGCTCGCTCCTTTCACGAGTCCGGCGATGTCTACTATCTCGCACGTTGCCGGTACGATGCGTCCCGGGTGTACAATCTCCGCGAGCTTCGTCAGTCGCTCGTCCGGTACGGTTATCACTCCGAGATTAGGTTCTATTGTGCAAAAAGGGAAGTTGGCTGCCTGCGCCTTTGCGCTCGACAGGCAATTAAAAAGTGTGGACTTGCCCACGTTGGGAAGTCCCACGATACCGCATTTCAGTGCCATTTCTTATCTAACAATTATGTATATACGATTGCAAAATTACTATTTTTAATTGACATAACCTGTCTTTTGCGTGTGTAAATCAATCTCGTGCCTATTTTTCCTGACTAAAAGCGTCCCTTTGCCTCTATTTCTTTATTATCTTTCAGCTGCATAACTTACCTGCATTCTTCATACTCGTTCCTACTGCAAGGACTAATTGACAGCACCTCAGCGCAATGCTCGCTCTTCCTCTCTGGCTTCGCCTTCCTCCTCCTCGCTCGGGATAGCTGGAGCAAGCTCCACTCTCCTCTCGCTTGTTCGTCGGTTGAAAGTAGTATTTACTACATTCTTGAAAGAGTACTGTGGCCAATTACTCGGGTAATTTGGCTTTAGTACTCGAGTATTCCGGCTTTAGTATTCGAGTATTTCGGCCTTAAATACTCAAGTATTTCGGCCTTAGTACTCGAGTAATTCCGGCTTTAGTACTCGGAATGGTTGCAATCAAATTGTCAAACGGCAGCAATTTGGGTTTAGAAAGAGAATAAAGTAGTAACACATATTTTATGTCTTGGTAATCTTAACCGCCTTAAAATTTGTGGTTTTCGATAATTTTCCATATTTTTGTAACGTCTATCCATTACCGGAAGCCTTACGGTGACGGTTGGGTGGGCTACATATATTTGAAAAGGCGTTTAACTGACGCTTTGTTTCTGACGGTCTAAGAATCTCGCAAATTCAAACTATCTGTCAACGACAAAGCAGCGTGAACGCCCCTATGGGTGGATTATATTCAGCCACTATCATGCTTATCTCCGTGTGAGATCAGGTATGGTGTGTTTGTTATATTCCTGATACGTGGGGCTTTCGGCGTTGCTCGTTTCGACGAATAGGGCAATGCGAGAGCCTTTAGACCGTGGAGCGAGCAACAGGATCGGCTCCACGTTTTTTCTGTATATGCTATAACACGCTTTTTTATTATGCCGATGTGGAGCTGTCGGCAAACAAAAATGTTATAACATGAAACAAACTATTCACAAATTCCTATTGCTGGCGGTAATGGCAATAGTGGGAATCACAAATGCCGAAGCCTATACCTGTTGTATCGACGGCATCTACTACAACGTGGACAAAACGAAAAAGACCGCGGAAGTTACGTACAAATCAGGAGGTTCTCCTACACCCGAATATAGGGGCTCTGTGGTAATACCAGAAAGTATTACCTATAATGGAGTAGAATATCCTGTGACAAGTATTATGTATAATGCTTTTGAAAATTGTTCCGGTTTAACATCTATAACAATACCAAGCTCTGTGACAAATATTGACTATAATGTTTTTTCCGGTTGCAATAATCTGCAAGAGGTCCATATAAGTGATGTGAAAGCCTGGTGTAAGATTACTTTTGGTAACAATGATGGAAACCCACTATACTATGCCAAACATTTATATATTAATGGAAATGAGGTCAAGGACTTGGTAATCCCTGATGGCGTCACAAGTATCGGGGATTTTGCTTTTAATGGTTGTGAAAGTATAACATCTGTAACCATACCAAGCTCTGTAAAAAGTATCGGAATATATGCTTTCATGTTGTGCTCTGGTTTAACGTCTGCAACTATACCAAAAGGCGTGACAAGCATCGGAGACCAAACTTTTTATGGCTGCTATAGTTTGACGTCTGTAACTATACCAAACACTGTAAAAAGTATTGGAAATTCTGCTTTTTGGGGTTGCTCAAGCTTAATGTCTATAACCATACCAGAGGGCGTGGCAAATATTGGAGGATGTGCTTTTGAAAGGTGCTTTGGTTTGACGTCTGTAGCCATACCAAGCTCTGTGACAAGTATCGGGGCTGGTGCTTTTAATGATTGCAATAATCTGCAAGAAGTTCATATAAGTGATGTTGGAGCCTGGTGTAATATTTCTTTTGTAAAGTATGGGGATTATACATCAAATCCGCTATATTATGCCAAACATTTATATATTGGTGGAAATGAAATCAAAGACCTGGTAATCCCTGACGGCGTGACAAGTATAAAAGATGATGCTTTTAAGAATTGCGAAAGCATAACATCTGTAACCATACCAAGCTCCGTGACAAGTATCGGGGCTGGTGCTTTTAATTATTGTTCCAGCTTACCATCTGTAACTATTCCAAGTTCAGTGACAAGTATCGAGAACAGTGCCTTTGAAGGTTGCTCTGGCTTAGTATCAATAACTATCCCTAATTCCGTGACAAGTATCGGGAGTTACGCTTTTAATTATTGTATTTAGAGCCTTATAACTAACCATAACTTACTATGACCAACTAAGTATAAAACCCTGATTTTCAATACTCTTTGATTTTTAACACTTTCTGAGTGCTTTTTGGCAGTTCCCGATTTTCCACATATTTTTGCAGCGTATTTCTACCGTGGAGAATTTGCGGAGCTTTTATTTTGTCATATCGTGAACGTAGTTGACAAGGGTTTACGAGTGGTTACGATGGAGGACAGATTTGAAAGCTGATAGGCAAAAAGCGTTATATCGTGGACTGGGTTGACAAAGGTTGTCAATGGTTCACTTCCGTTTACTCCATCGGTGGAATACTCAAAGTATGTAGAACATAGCAATATCAAAGAGTATGAGACCGACAAGAAAATGTGAATTTTGTGGCAAGACATTCGTGCCAAGAAGCGGTATGCAGAAATACTGTTCCGAGGAATGTCAGGCAGAGGCAAAACGTCTTAGGAAGAAAAGACAGCAGGACTTGATTAACGGTATTGAGCCAATCATGGATCTGCAACATCAGGAGTATCTAACCTTCTCCAAAGCTGCCATTCTGATGGGATGCACCCGACAGTATATCTACAAACTTGTGGCTAACGGCAAGTTGAAGGCTTCACGGTTGAGCAGCCGAATGGCATTCGTTAGAAAGGCTGATATAGAGAAGATGTTTGAGGGTAATCCCTACAAGCGTGTGATTCCTGCCAGCAAGAGCAAGCTCTGTAAAAAGGCAAAAACAGAAAAACCAACACAAAATCAGGAACCAACAAAAGGGAAAGAGGAGAGTGAGGTGCTTGACTATTATTCGGGCGAGGAAGTGATGTCCATTTATAAGGTCAAGAAGTCTTGGCTCTATACATCCGCCAAGCGCAACCAGATACCGATGTGCCGTATCGCTGGCAAGAACTATTACAGCAAACGGCATATTGACGAGTTCTTCGGTACAGCCGTTGACCTCAACAGCATCACAGAATGGGTGACGGCTGATGATGTAGAGGAAGCCTTTAGCATGAGCAAGTCGGCACTCAGGGCATACACCTACCGCCATAAGATACCGACCAAACGTGAGTATGGTCGTACCTATTACTCAAAGGAGCATCTTGAAGAATTGCGCAGAACTGACCTCATGAGCAATGATAGCTATTATACCACAGAACAAGTGCAGCAGTTGTATGGTCTGACAAGTGCCAACATCTGCCATATAGTGAGAGTTCACCATATCAGCAAGGTAAAAGTGGGTGTAAAGAATCTGCTTTTGAAGACGGATGTGGAGCGAGCAATGGCAGAAAGAGCTGCTAAAGGACTGTGAAAGCAAGTGATTTCAGCATTATCCATCAGTTACTATGAATAATTGGAGTCACGGATGCATCATTTTATTCCTTTGCAGCCGTGAAGAGACACTTCACCACGAATAATCATCAATAATACATATCAGTTATGAGCAACATTTGCAAGACCGTATCATTGCGTACACGCAAAATCAAGGACGGACACATGCTGTCCTATTATCTTGACTATTATCCCGGCTATCGTGACGAGAGCACGATGAAAGTCATCCGCCATGAGTCGCTTGGCATCTACATCTATGCCAAACCGAAGAACCAGACGGAACAGAAGTACAACCTCAACCTTACGGCAAGAGCCGAGGCGATACGCTGCCGTCGCTTCGAGGCTATCGTCAACGAGCGTTACGATTTCTTCGACAAGGAGAAGATGAAAGGCGATTTCCTTGCCTACTTCAAGAAACTGGCGGACAAGAAGAACTCCAAGTGGCAACACGTCTATATGCACTTCCGTACCTTCACGCAAGGCAAGTGTACCTTTGGGGAGATAAACGTGGACTTGTGCAACAGGTTTCGTGAGTATCTGCTGACAGCACCACAGGGACTGCATAAGAACAGAAAACTACATATCAACTCAGCAGCCAACTACTGGTCAACTTTCCGTGCTTCAATCCACACTGCCTATCGTGACCGCAAGATAAAGGAGAACCCGAATGGCTTTCTGGAACGTATCGAGACTATCCCGACTAACAAGGAGCATCTTTCACAGGACGAGGTTATCCGCTTGGCATCCACACCTTGCGCCGCCCCAGCATTGAAGCGAGCCTTCCTATTCTCTTGTCTTACGGCATTGAGAAAGAGCGACATCAAGAAACTCACTTGGGAGGAGATACAGCCATACGGCAGCGATGGTGTGATGTATGTCACCACACGAATGCAGAAGACAAAAGACATCGTGCATAACCCAATCAGTGAGGAAGCCTTGGAACTGATTGGCTATTCACCGGATAAACGAGGCAAGGTGTTCCCCGATTTCAAAGACTCCATGACACAGGCTCCACTGAAGAACTGGCTGAAAGATGCAGGGATCACCAAGCATATCTCCTATCATTGCTCACGCCACAGCTTTGCCTGTCTCCAGTTGGACGCAGGAACAAGTATTGCGGTTGTGCAGCGTTATCTCGGTCACAAGAATGTGGCAACAACAGAGGTGTATGCCAAGATTTCCGATGCCCAGAAGCGTGCTTCGGTTGGCTGCATTACGTTGAGAAAGTAACCTTTTGACAATAATGCATCGGAAAAGGACTGTTGGAATGATAGTGTTCCAATAGTCCTTTTCTCATTTTGTTGGTTCTATTTGCTGTCGTGGATAGAACCAATTCGACAAATACATTCCAATTTCTGTTGATATTAAAGAGGAACTGCAAATATCCCTTTTCTTCATCCTTACCTTTGTAGTCAGCAATTAGCGGCAACTGACGCTAACGAGCTGTTTCAAGTATGATTCAGAGTATGAAATCATATTAGAACGCTAATAAAGCGTAAAAGAAAGAGTGCCAGAGAACGTAAATGCGGTTTTTACATGCTTCTGCATCTAACTTTGTGGAAGTTTTTGAACGAATAACAATAAAACGAATACAATAATGATAGAAAACAAGACAACTTCAGATTGTACCATCTACGCTTTTGTTGGTACTGCAATTCTCGCCATCTCTCTTGTCGTGGCTATGTATGTAGGCAATGACTTTCACCAAAGTCTGTTTGTCGAGTCAATCATCTTTGTAGGGAGCAACATCCTGCTTTGGGCGATATTCATTTCCATGGTGAATTATCCCTATGAACTGATGACCATTGGTAGCAACAGCAAGACAAAGAAAAACGTTGTAGAAGCAGAGCCAGCAACAGAACAAGAACAGCCAAAGCAAATATTACCACAAACAGAGTCAGCACAATACAGTCATGAAGACTATGCCAAGCGTGTAGAGGCACAAGAAAAAGAAGCACAGGAGGAAAAGGACAAGCGAACAAGAGCCGTACTTGACTATGTGCATCGTACCATGTCAAGGTTTCTTTATGAGGAAGATTTGTACAAGGTAATTGAGGCTGTCAAGGAATGGAGCAACGACACCAAATATACCCCGACAGCAATAAACCGTTTCAAGGAGACGGTTGAGAATATTCCTTTAAGGCACTTCGTGTGGAATATCGCAGAACGTTTGGGTAAGCGTGATTACACAATGGCAATGCGAATATCCTTTATCAAGGCTTTGTTCCCAAAACCGTTTGAAGGCTTGGACTACAGCACATTGAAGAACCTGAAAGCACCATGCTCCAATGATATAATCCCTATTGATGAGCCTGCTAATGGTAGATATGAGTTTCATGATGTTAAAGAGGAAACTCCCGAATAATCCCCATTGTTAGAGTTATTCCTTCGTGAATGACAAATGACTGTCACGAATCTCAGTAACGGAAGCATCATTCTGTTCCTTTGCACCAGTTATTAACAAAGTATCAGAATGAATAAGGAATTAACTTTCAACGACCTTCCAATGGTCGTTGCCCAGCTTCGGGATGAAGTGGTGGGCATGAAGCAGATGATCGTCAGTCTGCAATCACAGAACAAGCCACACAAGGCGAACACGCACATACCTATGAGTGTGAAGGAAGCATCGGCATATCTCAAAATGCCGATGGCAACTCTCTACATGAAACTTGGCAACGGCAGCATTCCTGCCACCAAGCCGGGCAAGCGATACTGCCTTTATCAGGATGAACTTGACAAGTGGCTGGAGACTAACCGCAAGAATCCTGTACCTCTCACGGCAGAGGAGGAGAATGCAGCCATTCTTGCAGGAAACAAGCGCAAGCCGAAAACCTTAAACTGGTAATATCATGGATGCGCTTGAACTCTGCAACAAAATCAACATGGAAGCCGAGTCTTTAGCGGACTCAGGCTTCCCTCTTGAGGTATTTCCACAAAAAATGCAGTCCATCATCATAGACATGGTGGTGCACGGCAATTTCAAGGTGGATTATGTCGCCATGTCCATGCTGTCGGCAGCATCAGCGGCTCTTGGCAATACCTATCGTATTCACGTTAAGCAGGACTGGGACACGAATGCCGCCCTTTATATCATATTGGTTGGCAGACCTGGCATGGGCAAAACTCCACCATTACAGCTTGCATACAAGCCAATTCGGGAGTATGAACGAAAGCTGTTTGACAAGTTTTGCTATGAACTTGACCTATATGAGGCAGCATGTGCAACAAAGGAAAGCGGAAGCAAGGAAATGAAGAAGCCTATTCTGAAAAGGGTCACATTGGATGACTTTACATTGGAGGCTCTGGTATTGGAGCATTACAACAACTTGCGTGGCATAGCCATCAACTATGATGAAATTCTCGGACTGCTTGCCAATACAGACAGGTATGGGAAAAATCCCATGCTTGAACGCCTACTTTCCATCTGGAGCGGATGCCACTTGGAGAACACACGTGTCAAGAATGACCGCCCACAACGTGTAGAAGAGCCATGTGTCAACATCATCGGTACAACACAGACCAAACGAATGAAGGAACTGATGGCTTCCAAATTCATGGATACTGGTTTTCTTGACCGTATTCTGGTTGTATATCTCAAATTATTGCTGTCCGGTAAAAGTTTTTAATCAAAGATAAAAATAGGCTGAAGCCCTCG
>ENA-OPDG01001319-OPDG01001319.1-human-gut-metagenome-genome-assembly--contig:-NODE-1319-length-17803-cov-2.729153_pt1 | contig 17803 bp, 10 predicted proteins | sample MGYA00241259_ERZ501498 | MGnify/ENA primary metagenome ERZ501498 (study PRJEB25962, sample SAMEA2042582) | human gut metagenome | biome: human gut; feature: human-associated habitat; material: faeces... | reverse complement strand
TTTCATCACGGGATGGGGTGTTTGGCATAGTTTCCCATCTTTCAGCTGCCATCTTCTGGGCATACTATAGAGATGCGCCCATCCTTGTTCATAAGTGGCCTCCCCTCCTATTTCATCGGGTATAATGGCAATGGCAGCAACATCCCCTTCCGGAGTCTCAACAACAGAGGGGGACAGCAAGCGATTGATGACCTCCAGATTTTGAGGGACTGGGTTGTCCGGTATAAACTTTTCATTCTTGAAATCTCCTATCCAATACTGGCAACGCGCAGGTATGCCTTTATGAGGAACCCTATTCACCAAAAGAACATACTTGCCGCCCATCTTCTTAAAGACCGGCATTTCCCAGAAAATACCGGAGTCATCCACTTCCGGATTGCCCTCAAACAGCAAATGTACAAAATCCCATCTCTTCAAGTCCGCCGATTTATAAAGCAGCAAAGCCCCGTGGGGTGTATCGGTCTGCTCAATGCCGAAACCGATAATCATATACCAGACATCACCCTCTTTCCAGACATACTGGTCACGCATGTCCGTACGGGTATATCCGGCAGGCTTCTCGGCAATAACCGGATTACCCGCATATTTCTCCCATTCTATCAACGCAGTATCTTTTGGAAAAGCAATACCCACTCCCATCTTGTCTCCACCGGCTGTGTATATCAGCTGGGGGATATCGTCATCATTGATAACAGCATGCCCGGACCATATTCCATTCTTGTCATAAGCAGCATCAGGAGTCAAAGCCGGCTTTTCCTCCGTCCAATGAAGCATATCGGGACTGCTGAAATGTCCCCAATTTATCTGTCCCAGGAAGATTGCAGAAGCATTCTTCTGATTGAATATATGATATTTACCTTTATAAAGAAGTAAACCATGCGTCTCATTCGTCCAGTTGGCAGCCGGCAACAGATGATAGCGAGGACGGTTGAAGTCCTTCGCAAAACGGGTTTCCGGAATAGCCAAAACCGGAGTTTTCTTCAATCCTAAGGCAATCTCGTCTCTCCATGCAGACGAATCATCGGAAAAGGGAGTGAAGCTTATCCCGTCAATCAACCCGTTTATAGCCGTAACATCGTACATCCAAACCTTCTTTTCCCTGAAATCCTTACCTACCCGAAGTATCATTTCACCATCTTGCAAGTTCCGGGGCCATACCTCTGCACTCATCCTCTGTCCATTCAGGCAAACCGATTCATTACTTAAATCAAGGACCACATGCAGCCACTTGAAACGGTCGACTTTTGTCTTTAATGAACAGTAAGAGTATGAGCCATTCTGCCCCATTCCCAACAGCAACTCACCATAACGGTCTACACATACCGCTACAGATGTTCCTGCCATGTCTCTGATTCCCATAAAGGCAGCAGTATCCGTCGGATAAGATTCCAGAGCAAACCATCCGGACAACGACGAAACATCTCCTTCCGTGGTTGTATCCATCCAAGTGGAATACCCGTCTGTACGAAGGGCTTTACCTTCGACTCCGGTAACAAATTCCGGTATTTCCTTTATAGTGTACAAATTCAACAATGACTTGCCGTCACTGGAAAGTAAGGGGTCCTGCCCGTCAAACGACCATGTTTTTTGAGCAAAAGCTGCATTCAAAGAAAGCAATAGACAGCCCAATATAGAATAGGCAAAGTGTTTCATAATAAAAGATTGTTTAAAGGAAGAGGGGGAAACAAACGTTTCCCCTCCCTTGCGTTTTCATTTCAAAATATAATTAGTTGAACGGAGCATAACCGGGATTCTGTACATACTTGCCTCCAGAAAATCCGTATTGATTGTTCGGAACCGGATAATACTCATCCTTTCCACCCGTAAAGTGCGCATTGGCATAATAAATGCGATTGTCTGACTCCGCGGTAATGTACTTGTTCATGGTTGTTTCCACTATGCCCCAACGGACTAGGTCGAAGAAACGTTCACCTTCCAAAGCCTTCTCCAGACGTGTTTCCCAACGGAGGGCCTGACGGGCATAATCCTGATTCCAGACATCAGCAGGATAAGGATTGACAAGGTAGTTGGCCGCATATTTGGAATGGTCGTTGAAATCCTTTACATAGGCGCTGTTCCGGGCACGATTGCGTATCTGATTAATCAAATCACGGGCAGTTTCGAGTCCATCGCCTTCATTGAGTTCAATAAGAGCCTCAGCTTTCCAAAGAAGAATATCCGCGTAACGTATAATCTGCCAGTTCAACTGTGAAGCCCCCCAAGGCCAGCCATTAAACATATCACTACTTTCCGGAGAAACCCAGAAGCGCTTCGCGCAATTATAGCCATAAGTATCCTTATCACGCACCCATCCCTCACACGGCTTGTCTGGGTAAGTTTTCCAAGTTATAGTAGGACGGCCCACAACAAAATCGAGACGCGGGTCTACATTGGGAGTCGTGTTTTGTAAAGTATAAACCCCATTGTTCAATACCGCCCAACTATAATCAGACTTTGACTGATAATTAAAATCGGGCAGACCGTTTGCATCTGTCTGATAAGCATTAATCAGGTCTTGGCTGGGCAGGAAGAAACCGTCACCTCCGTAAGGGCTGCCTCCACCCGGAGAATTCAACAGATTGCTCCAGTTGATGCGGCCGGCACTTTCGGTACCGTCATTCATGGAATATTGAATGGCAAAAACAGATTCTTTACCGTTTTCATTAGTTACTAAATCCAATCCCTGGAAATCGTCAAGCAAACCGTAACGGTTGCTGGCAGTCACTTGGTCGCAAAGCGAAACGACTTCCCTCAGCAGCTCTTTATTGATGGAAGTTACGGCATGCGTAATCTCATCTTGCTGATACGCCTGGTACAGCTTGATTTTAGCCGCATAGGCCAGTGCTATGTATTTATGAATACGCCCTACCTCCGGCTGTGATGCAGGAAGCTGTTCGGCGGCATCAAGCATCTCCTTGGCCAGCATACTCAGAATCTCGTCACGGGTAAACTCATTGTTCGGAATATCCGGATATTGGGAAATCTCAACGTTCTCATCAAAATAAGGTATCTTGTTGAAAAGGCGGCTTAATTCAAAATAATAATGGGCACGAAGCACTTTCATCTCCGCAATACGGGATACACGTCCGTTCACCTGCTCATCTGTTGCAGCATTCAGAACGCGCAATGCAGAGTTACAACGCTGTACACTGCAATATAGATGATACCACTTGCTGTCCAAGAATCCATTGGTTGCATCCATATCAAATGTCTCCATACGGTGCACTTCATTAAGGTCACCAACACCACCACCGCCTTTATAGGCATTATCCGAACGTACCTCACCATAGGTCCAATTGGAAGTAGGATGACACCATACACTCCAGCTCTGTCCTTCGGGACCACCCAAAGCTGCATACGCGGCATTCACCAAAAGGTCGGCACCTTCTGTAGAAGTCATAATATCTTCATTCAAGCTACCCTGGGGCTTCAAATCCAGGAAACGGTCTTCATTACAGCTTGCAGTCATCAGCGCTACTACGCCAAGCATATATAAATGTTTCAATTTCATGATAGTATAGTTTTAAAGTTTAGAAACCAAATGATAATCCCAAAGAGAACGTACGGGGCAACGGATAAGGATAGCCCAGACCTTCAGGGTCGGCACCCGTATAACCGGTAATCGTAAACAAATTCTGAGCCTGGAAATAAATGCGCGCATGACGCATCTTCATCTTGTCGAGAACTGCTTTAGGAAGCGTGTAACCCAATGTCAGACTTTTCAGCTTGATATACGAACCATTTTCAATATAGAACTCAGATACTTCGTGCTCATTGTTGCTGTTAAGGGTGGTTAAAGCAGGTACACTGCTATTGTAAACACCCGTCTTTTCAAAGTTCTCGTAAGCATGCATGGCATCGAGCAGGCGGGTAGAGTGATTACCGGTCCAGCATTGGAATAAATCCGTATAATATTTGGAGTTGTTATAGGCATCACGAATCATACCGTTGAAGAACATGCTGAGGTCAAAGCCTTTCCAAGATGCCCCAAGATTCAGACCTGCAATCACTTTCGGATTGTCAGAACCCAACCATACACGGTCGTTCGTATCAATCGTACCGTTACCATCAGCATCCACGTATTTGATACGTCCTACTCCGGGAGCGCCAAACTGTACATTATATTTGGATTTATACTCATCCACCTCCTGCTGGGTACGGAACACTCCATCTGTCTTGAAGCCCATCCATGAACCGAACGGTTGGCCAACCAAAGTCTTGTCAACCCCATTACCGCCACCATAAGTATAGTAAATTTCTTCCGTCAGCTCTGTCACTTCATTTTTGTAATATGAAAGGTTGAATGCTACATTATACTGGAAATCCTTTACCTTATCATTCCAGGTCAGTGCCATCTCGAAACCTTTATTGTTCATCGTACCACCATTATACCAGCAGTAACCACCCTCGCCAATGACAGCGATATACGGTTTCTCCACAAGCATATCACTTGTCTTCTTATCAAAATAATCGAGAGAAGCACTCAGACGTCCGTTCAGGAAAGCGGCGTCCACACCGATATTGAGCTGTCTTGTACTCTCCCACTTCAAATCGGGATTGGTAGACCTCACTTTGTAACCACCGGGAGCCAAAGTCGTTCCATCACCGTTCATGTTGTAGCTTGCATCCTTCAGACTAATCAAGTATTTAGTATAGGGGGCCTCATTATCAATAATATCGTTACCATTGATACCCCATGAAGCACGTAGTTTCAAATCTGCCAACCAATTCTTGGTCGCTTCCATAAACTTCTCACTTGAAATGCGCCAGCCTGCCGACACTGAAGGGAAGTAATCCACATTATTACCCTTTGCCAAGCGGGAAGAAGCATCACGGCGTACCGTAACAGAAGCCAGATACCGTCCTTCATAATCATAATTCACTTTACCAAAGTAAGACACCATGCCATAATTGGAAGCACCGGCACCTACATTCTTACCGGCAGTCACACCGTCGAGATAAATATAATCTTCATCTTCTACAGCCAGTCCCGTACCATAACCGAACATGGATTCCGAATGGTTCTTCTTGGCTTCTGTACCAAGAAGTGCAGTCAGATTGTTCTTTCCAAAAGCTTTGCTATAAGTCACGGTATTGGTCCATACCCAATCCAGTCTTTTGTTGGATGATTGAGTCAGCTTATTGACCTCATCGCGTGCCCATGCCGGCTCAAAAGTTTTGTTGGTTTCATCATAATAATTCATACCGAAATTGGTTTTCAGCACCAGGCCCTTAATCGGTTCAATTTCAAGGAATGCATTGCCAAAGATACGCCAGTAATCATGTTTATTCTGTTTTTCATTCTCCAACAAACGTGCCATATTTGGAGCATCACCCAAAACATCATTGATGGCATCGTTATAATCGCCATTCTCATCATAAACCGTCTTGGCAGGATGCTGTTTGATGGCATTCTCATCTACACCGGCCGGACTGAGGGTCTGTGTCCAACGATTGATAGCAACGTTCTCGCCGATGCGCAAGCGATTGTCAAGATAATGATAGTTAGAACTGATGCGGGTATTGATACGCTGGAAATTCGTATTCTCTACCAGACCGTCATGGTCGAGATAGTTCAACGCTAACGAGAAGGCACCATTGTCAGAGCCCTTTGAAAGTGTCGCACTATAATTCTGCATCAAGGCAGTGCGATAAACCACATCGCGCCAATCCGTATCAACGGCATGTACTTTAGCTCCATTCAGGCCGATATAGTCTTGAAGTTGGGGAGTTGCACCATTACCATATATTTCGCTGCTTGGCGTAGCTCCATTATTGGCATACTTATAAGCCGACCAATAAACCTGGCCCCACTCATCTGCATTCAACATATCAAAGCCACATTGATAGGTCTGCAAAGTCAACGACATATCAAAATCCACACGGGTCTCCCCTTTCTTGGCACGTTTGGTAGTAATGATAATCACACCATTGGCAGCCTGTGCACCATAAATAGAAGCGGAAGCGGCATCCTTCAATACCTGAATGGATTCTACATCATTGGAAGAAAGGATAGACGAGATGTTCTCACGGGTCATCACACCGTCAATGACATAAAGCGGGGAATTGGCATCATTTCGGAAAGATGACTTACCACGGACCAATGTAGAAGTATTTCCACCGCCCGGTGTGCCGTCAGTCGTAATGTTCATACCGGCAACACGTCCCTGCAAGCTCGACAACACATTTCCCGTAGGAATATCTGCTACATCCTTCATCTTGACCACAGCCACCGAACCGGTCAAACTGGCCTTCTTCTCGGACATATAGCCGGTCACCACTACTTCATCAATCAACTGGGAATCTTCCGTCAACTCAATGCGTAAAGTGGGCTGTGCCTTTACTGTAACGGCTTTATATCCTATATAGGATACGGACAATGTGGCACCGGAAGTTACAGACAGCGTGAAATTTCCATCAATATCCGTAATTGTTCCATTGCTGTTGGAACCTACTTCCATGACAGAAGCACCGATAATGGATTCACCACTCGATTTTTCAACGACAGTACCTTTTACCTGAACTTGCTGGGCAAAGGAAAGAATGCCCACAAAAAGAAGCACAATTAGTGTGCAAAGCCTGAGACTAATGCTTTTCAACATATCTATTAATTTAAAGTTAATAATAAACCAATTCTGCAATTGAGTTTTGTGTCAGCAAAATTAAGCGAAACCAGGATTTGCACCTATAACAAATGTTACGAAAGGTGGTATTTTTGATACATCCCCTTTCTAAAGGTATTCTACGCGTGTTTTTTGCTAAATAAACTTTAGCTTTAGCAGCAAATTAATAGAAAAGAATGAAAACAATATGGGAGCAGATGCTAATTGCACCAGCTCTCATAGTATACTCTCTCAGAATCAAAAACGAAAAGCAAACTGTTCCGCACACCGGTATCCTTCTTCATAAAGCTCCGTCAGCTTCTTGATGTCACGCTCGATGCGGTCTACCACTACCGGCTTTTGTGGACGGATCACAACGATTTCCCCGGCGGCTTCCATCCGTTCCACCTGCTCCAACTGTTGATTATAGACAATACTGCGGCGGTTGATGGCTTCACGCAATAGCGGATATTTCTTATATATAAAAGGTGGAACCTTCGTTCCCTGAATTTCCTTACGGTACCCATGATTGCGCGTCAACACCACCACATTATTGGTAAATCCATCCTGACGGGCACGCATCAAAGGGATACTGTCCACAATACCTCCATCCAGCATCGGGATGTTGTCCACGTAGGTAATGGGACAGACAAACGGCAGACTGCTCGAAGCACGCACAATATCAATGACGCGCTCTTTACTCCGCTTCTCCTCAAAATAGTTCGCTTCGCCCGTCTCGCAGTTGGTAGTTACCATCACATAGCGTTCGGGACAATGAAAGTATGCCTCGTAGTCGTAGGGAAGTATGTGTTCCGGAAACTCCTGGAACAACAAGTCGAAATCCATGATATTCCGCTTCTTCAACAGATACTTCAATCCGATGTAATTGTATTTTTCCAGCAAGTCGATATTGCTGTACTTGGCACGCCCGCGCTGACCGGACATATAAGAAAGTCCGTTGCAGGCTCCGGCACTGACGCCGATGGTATAGGGAAAGCGAATGCCACGATCCATAAAGCTGTCGAGCACACCGCAAGTGAAGACGCCGCGCATACCGCCGCCCTCCAAAACAAGACCGCTATGGTCGTCGATACGTATTATTTTCTCCATAAGTGTCAGAATTAACGCTTCAAAGATAGCTTTTGTTTACGATATTCTGCCTATATTTGCAGTTGCAACTATAAATCTATAACATTTTAATTATGATGAAGAAATCAATACTGATGGCTGCATTGGGTTTATTAAGTTTAAACACAATAGCACAAGACACTCCGAAAGAGGAAGGTTTCATTTTTACAACCGTAAAAGAAAATCCTATCACTTCTGTTAAGAACCAAAACCGTGCCGGTACATGCTGGTGCTATTCCGGACTGGCATTCATCGAATCCGAACTGCTCCGCATGGGCAAAGGCGAATACGACTTTTCTGAAATGTTTATCGTACACAACACCTATCTGGACCGTGCCGACAAGGCAGTGCGTACACATGGTGACGTTTCGTTCTCACAAGGCGGTTCGTTCTACGATGTAATTTATGGTATGAAAACTTTCGGTCTGGTGCCCGAAGAGGAAATGCGTCCGGGCGTTATGTATGGCGACACGCTGAGCAACCACACCGAATTGACAGCCGTATCTGATGCCGTAGTGGCAGCCATTGCCAAGGGAAGACACCGCAGCCTGCAAGCAGACAAGGAAAATAACCCGCTTTGGAAGAAGGCCATCACTGCCATCCACGACATCTATCTGGGCGAACGTCCCGAGAAGTTCACCTACAAAGGCAAGGAATATACTCCGAAGTCTTTCTATGAATCTACCGGACTGAATGCAGATGACTATATCTCACTGACTTCCTATACCCACCATCCCTTCTACCAGCCGTTCGTCCTAGAAATACAAGACAACTGGCGTTGGGCTTCTTCCTACAACTTGCCTATCGACGAGTTGATGGAAGTGTTTGACAACGCTATCAATAAGGGTTACACCATTGCATGGGGTAGTGACGTAAGCGAACAAGGCTTCACACGCGACGGTATAGCCGTAATGCCCGATGCAGAAAAGGTGCAAGAACTGAGCGGTTCGGACATGGCACACTGGCTGAAAATGAAACCCGAAGAAAAGAAACTGAACAGCAAGCCTCAACCGCAGAAGTGGTGCACACAAGAAGAGCGCCAGCTGGCATACGACAACTGGGAAACTACTGACGACCACGGTATGCTGATTTACGGTATAGCCAAAGACCAGGAAGGCAACGAATACTATATGGTAAAGAACTCTTGGGGTGAAGCCGGAAAGTACAAAGGACTGTGGTATGCTTCCAAAGCTTTCGTGCGCTATAAAACAATGAACATCATTGTGCACAAGGATGCACTGCCTAAGGATATTGCCAAGAAACTGGGTATTAAATAAATAAAAGAAGGAGATGCAGTTTGATGCATCTCCTTTTTCAATTCTTACCAAATCCTACAGATATCTTCCACAATCTGCGGAACCGTCAACCGGTTCTTCTTCAACTGCTCCTCCACATCGTAACGGTCGATAAACTCTTTCTTCACACCATAGTTCAGTACCTTCATATCCGACGGACCGTAATAACGGGCAATCTTCTCGCCAAAGCCACCGTCCAGCACTCCGTCCTCAAGAGTAATGACCAGTGTATGGTCGCGCTTCAGGTCATCGAGCAAAGCCTCGTCCACACCCGTGATGTAGCGAGGATTGACAAGCGTGGCATCCACTCCTTTCTCTTCCTTCAACCGGGCAGCCACGGCTTCGCCCAACTGATAGAAAGAGCCCAGTCCCAATATGGCGACCTTCTCTCCACGATGGGACACCTCATAACGGTTCAGCGTCTTGCCGTAATCCTTCTCCGGTTCTACATTCCTGCGGACAACCCCATTGGCCGGCACGCGAATGGCAACCGGATGTTCCGTTTGACGGATGCCCCACTCCAGCATTGCCATATACTCCTCACGACAAGTAGGTGCCAGATAAACCATATTCGGAATATTACCGATGACCGGAATATCAAAAAGACAAAGATGGGTAACATCATTCATACTCGATAAGCTTCCCCAGAAGACAAGAATCAGTGCAGGATTATTGTTGATGCAAAGATCCTGGGACAACTGGTCGTAGGCGCGCTGGATAAAGGTGCTGTAGACCCCGAATACCGGTTTTCCACCTCCGGCAGCAATGGCAGAAGCCATGGCAACAGCCTGCTCTTCGGCAATGCCCATATCGATGAACTGCCGCCCTGCCTCCTTGCGGCGCTCCGGTGTAAAGCCAAATACCGTAGGTGTACCTGCGGTGATGCCCACCACAGTCGGGTCTTTCTTCATCTCCTGCAACAAATAACCGGCGGTAAGGTCGGCATAGTCTTCACCCTCTCCAGACTCACCGGTCAGATTGCCGGTTTCAAGGTCGAACGGAACACTGTAATGGAAACGTTCTTTTTGCTCTTCTGCCAATTTGTATCCCTTACCTTTCAAGGTATTGATATGTACCACAACCGGATGCTTCTTGTCCTTCACTTCACGGAAAGCCTCTATCAATTGCTCCACGTCATTGCCATCCTTCACATAGAGATAATCATATCCCATTGCCTTAAAATAGTTGCAGGGAGCCTGCCCCTCCGTTTCGCGTAACTGTTGCAGATTGCGGTATAGCCCGCCATGATTCTCGGCAATGGACATCTGGTTATCGTTGACAATGACGATGAAGTTCGTGCCCAGTTCGGCACCTACATTCAATCCTTCGAAGGCTTCACCTCCACTCAACGAGCCATCGCCGATGACGGCAATCACATTACCCGCCTCCCCCTTCAGGTCACGCGCCTTGGCAAGTCCGCTTGCCAGACTGACGGAGGTAGAGGTATGCCCAATGACGAAGAAGTCGTGCTCGCTTTCCGACGGTTCGGAATATCCGGAGACTTCGTCATACTCGTCCGCATTCATAAACGCTGCCCGGCGGCCTGTCAATATCTTATGGGTATAACTTTGGTGAGACACGTCATAGACTATCTTGTCCGTTGGTGAATCGAACACGTAATGCAGGGCTATGGTGGCTTCTACCATTCCCAGGTTGGGACCTACGTGTCCTCCGTGGGAGCTTAACTTGTTTAACAACACCTGGCGGATTTCTCCACCTAATCCGTTCATCTCGCTGACTGATAACTTTTTCACGTCAGCAGGGGAATTTACTTTTTCAATATACATATTCTATAATAACATTTAAGTAGCAATGCTTGTTTATCCGATGCTGCCCGTTATGCAGACCTCATCCAGACGCTGCAAAAGTACAGAGGAAACGGGAACGGAAAGGTAGATAAATTACCGGTTTTATTACCTTTTTTACAGATATAGAGCCAACTGATATTTGCGCAAAATCCCTCAACTTGTGCATTTTTCACCCCATTTTCTTGTCAAACCCAACTCTTTCCGTAAATTTGCAGGCTGATAATGAGTTAACCGGCCAATTTCAGTAGCAGGATTCTACTACTCCTATTCCCGGCACTGACATACAAAGAAATACTAATACTAATAATTAATAGCATGAGTTTGAAAATTGTTGTATTGGCAAAACAAGTTCCCGACACACGCAATGTTGGGAAAGATGCCATGAAAGCCGACGGAACCATCAACCGCGCGGCACTCCCTGCCATCTTCAACCCCGAGGACCTGAACGCTCTTGAACAGGCTCTCCGACTGAAAGATGAACATCCGGGCTCCACCGTTACCATCCTGACCATGGGACCGGGACGTGCAGCCGAAGTTATTCGTGAAGGACTTTACCGTGGTGCCGACAACGGCTATCTGCTGACCGACCGCGCCTTTGCAGGTGCCGATACGCTTGCCACTTCGTATGCCCTTGCCACAGCCATCAAGAAGATAGGCGACTATGACGTCATCATTGGCGGACGCCAGGCCATCGACGGTGATACCGCCCAAGTAGGCCCGCAGGTTGCCGAAAAGCTGGGGCTGACGCAAGTGACCTACGCAGAAGAGATTCTGAACGTGGATAAAGCCGCCAAGAAGATTACCGTGAAACGTCATATTGACGGTGGTGTGGAAACCGTTGAGGCTCCCCTGCCCATAGTCATCACCGTAAACGGAAGTGCCGCTCCCTGCCGCCCGCGCAATGCCAAACTGGTGCAGAAGTACAAACGCGCCCTCGGTGCCCAGGAAAAAGCTGCCATCACCAAGGAAGGCGCTGAGCTTGCCTACGCCGGCCTCTACGAGAAATATCCCTATCTGAACATCACGGAATGGAGCGTTGCCGACGTGAACGGCGACCTTGCACAATGCGGTCTGAGCGGTTCGCCTACCAAGGTGAAGACCATTCAGAACATTTCATTCCAGGCCAAAGAAAGCAAAACGCTCACGGGCAGCGACCGGGATGTAGAAGATTTGATTGTTGAACTGTTAGCTAACCATACGATAGGATAAGATTATGAATAATGTATTTGTATATTTAGAGATAGAAGGCACAACAGTTGCCGACGTCAGTCTCGAACTCTTGACCAAAGGTCGTAAATTAGCCAATCAGTTGGGCTGTCAACTGGAGGCAGTTGCTGCCGGCAATAATCTGGTAGGCATTGAAAAGCAGGTATTGCCCTTCGGAGTAGACAAACTCCACGTATTCGACGCTCCGGGCTTGTTCCCCTATACTTCCCTTCCCCACTCCTCTGTCCTCATCAATTTGTTCAAAGAAGAAAAGCCGCAAATCTGCCTGATGGGCGCCACCGTTATCGGTCGCGACCTCGGCCCGCGCGTTTCTTCCGCTTTGACCAGCGGACTGACTGCCGACTGTACCTCACTGGAAATCGGCAACCACGAAGACAAGAAGGAAGGCAAGGTTTACGAGAACCTGCTGTATCAAATCCGTCCCGCATTCGGCGGTAACATCGTTGCCACGATTGTGAATCCCGAGCACCGTCCGCAGATGGCAACCGTTCGCGAAGGCGTGATGAAGAAAGAGATACTGGACGCTGACTATAAGGGCGAAGTCATCAACCACGACGTTGCCAAGTACGTGCCCGAGACGGACTATGTGGTAAAAGTCATCGACCGCCACGTAGAAAAGGCAAAACACAACCTGAAAGGCGCTCCCATCGTGATTGCCGGCGGCTACGGCATGGGAAGCAAGGAAGGTTTTGACATGTTGTTCGAGCTTGCCAAAGAACTCCATGCAGAGGTAGGCGCCAGCCGTGCTGCCGTCGATGCCGGTTATGCCGACCATGACCGCCAGATTGGCCAGACCGGTGTCACTGTCCGCCCCAAACTGTATATTGCTTGCGGCATCAGCGGACAAATCCAGCACATTGCCGGTATGCAGGAAAGTGGTATTATCATCTCCATCAACAATGACGAGAACGCTCCCATCAATACGATTGCCGACTATGTCATCAACGGTACGGTGGAAGAGGTTATCCCGAAGATGATAAAATATTATAAATCACACAGTAAATAACAATAAAGGTAATCATGAAAGGGCTGATTCTTATATTTGTTCTTCTTTCAGGTATATCTTCCGCTATCGCTCAAGAAAAGCTCTGGTTGGACAAGAATTACCAATGGACGGACGACTCCATCCAGGCAGTCAGGTATGCTCTTGTTTCCAAGATAAACAAGAAGTGCATCAAGGTGGAAGAGTATGCTTTGGAAGGACAAAAGAAGGATGTCTGGCATTTCTCCGAATACAAAAGCAATCCCCGCAAAAGGATAAGGGAAGGCCTGCATACATCATTCTATGCAAATGGCAAGGACAGCCTGACAGAAGTATATAGAGACAACCGCCTGGAGGGACAGACCATGGTGTATTATCCCGACGGTGCCATACATCTGGCCCGGAGCTACAGTGATGGGAAACTTGACGGAACACTCCTGCAGTACTATCCCGACGGGAAACTCCGTAGAGAGGAACACTATTCAGAGAATCAGTGTACCGGTGGAAAGATGTTCGACGAGTACGGAACTGAAATGGAACATCAGCCGTATTTCGTGTTTCCATCCTTCCCCGGCGGAATAGAGAACCTTATGAAACTGGTGGCCAATGTTACCAAATATCCGGAAGACGCCTGGAAGCAAAAGGCAGAAGGAAGGGTAATCCTGCAGTTCGTTGTAGACGAAGAAGGCAAGATGACCCATCCCAAAATTCTCCAGTCCGTGCGCTATGACATCGACAAAGAAGCCATACGCGCTTTCGAGGCCATTGCCGACGTCTACCGCTGGTCGCCCGGCTATCAGGACGGAGAGGCCAAGCGAGTGAAATTCACAATGCCCCTATACTTCAGAATACCTAAATAACCAAGAAATTATGGCAAATTTTTATACCGAAGTTCCCGAATTGAAGTATCATCTGAACAACTCGATGATGGAACGTATCTGCGAACTGAAAGAACGCGGTTACCAAGACAAAGACAAGTATGACTATGCCCCGCAGGACTATGCGGATGCTATGGACTCTTTTGACAAGGTACTTGAAATCACCGGAGAGATTACCGGAGAGATTATCGCTCCCAATGCCGAGGGCGTGGACGAAGAAGGTCCCCACTGTGCCAACGGCCGTGTGGAATATGCCAGCGGCACCAAGCAGAACCTCGACGCCATGGTAAAGGCCGGACTGAACGGTATGACCATGCCGCGCCGTTTCGGCGGACTGAACTTCCCGATTACCCCGTACACCATGTGTGCGGAAATCGTTGCCGCCGCCGATGCCGGTTTCGGTAACATCTGGTCACTGCAAGACTGTATCGAAACGCTCTACGAATTCGGTAACGAAGACCAGCACAGCCGTTTTATACCGCGTGTCTGCGCCGGAGAGACCATGTCTATGGACCTGACAGAACCGGATGCCGGTTCCGACTTGCAGAGCGTAATGCTGAAAGCGACCTATGACGAGGCCAACAACTGCTGGCGCCTGAACGGCGTGAAGCGTTTTATTACTAACGGTGACGCCAATCTCCACCTCGTACTGGCACGTTCAGAAGAGGGTACCAAAGACGGACGTGGCTTGTCCATGTTCATCTACGATAAGAATGAAGGCGGTGTAGACGTGCGCCGCATCGAGAACAAGCTGGGTATCCACGGTTCTCCCACCTGCGAGCTGGTTTACAAGAATGCAAAGGCAGAACTTTGCGGCGACCGCAAGCTTGGTTTGATTAAATACGTAATGGCGCTGATGAACGGCGCCCGTCTGGGTATCGCCGCTCAGTCCGTAGGTCTGTCGCAGGCTGCCTACAACGAAGGGCTGGCTTATGCCAAAGACCGCAAACAGTTCGGTAAAGCCATCATCGAGTTCCCCGCCGTTTTCGAAATGATCTCTTTGATGAAAGCCAAACTCGACGCTTCACGCTCGCTGCTTTACGAAACGACACGATTCGTAGACATGTACAAAGCATACGAAGACATTGCCAAAGAACGCTCGCTCGAACCCGAAGAACGTGCCGAAATGAAAGCCTACCAAAAACTGGCCGACGCATTCACCCCTATGGCGAAAGGCATGTCCAGCGAATTCTGCAATCAAAACGCCTATGACTGCGTGCAAGTACACGGAGGGTCCGGTTTCATGAAAGACTACGCTTGCGAACGCATCTACCGCGATGCCCGCATCACTTCTATCTACGAAGGAACCACCCAGTTGCAAGTCGTGGCAGCTATTCGCCACGTCACCACCGGCACATATCTGCATCAGATCGAAGCATACGAAGCTGCTGAAATCGCGCCCGAACTAGAACCTCTGCGCGACCGCCTCAAAGCTATGAAAGCCGCCTACGTAAAAGCTGTCGAAACCGTCACTGCAACGAAAGACAACGAATACATCGACTTCCAAGCACGCCGCATGGTCGAAATGGCCGGCCATGTCATCATGGGCCACCTCCTGCTCAACGATGCCACTCGTAACGAATCGTTCCGGCAGTCGGCCGAAGTATACATTAACTTCGGCGAAGCAGAAGTTGCCAAACACGCCGCGTTTATCGAACGCTTCAATCCCGAAATGATAGCCGCTTATCGCAAATAAACGCAACATTTCATATCATTCGAGGAGGTATCCCATTTATCTGGGATACCTCCTTTTTTATATCGGAAATAAAGCCAAACGAAAATTCAGTATGATTCCACTTCTTCCCTGCCGTGCCCCGCTGCATTGCGGGGTGTGGCTCATAAAATCGGAGCAGAAGCGAAAGGGAAATACATCTCACCCTCCTCCCCTATGTTTTGCCACACAATATATAGGCGTGGAGTACCCGCAGGGCAAGGGGGTAAACCCTACAATCCCAACTCCTAAATACACAATACTCTCCCTTAAAAGCTCTATATATAATTATTGTTAACAACATATATTTTCATAATAAAAAACACAATAAATCAAAAATAAATCAATTATATTTACATCGTTTCTAAACGAAATAACCTCATTGGAATAAACTAAAATTTAATACTCAATCGAAAATATCATGAAAACAAATCGCCTCTTTTTTGTAATAGCAGTATACAGTTTTTCTTTCTGTGTAATGGGACAAATGAAAATCCAAAACGATGGACAAATTTCAATAGGTGGATATGGTTCAAATTCTATGGGCTCCTCTACTTTGAACCTTTTCCCCAAAAACGAAAAAGACCCTGCCCGTATTTCATTTTATAATTCGGTAAGTAACACTGTAAATGATGTTTATATCGGACGATATATAACTTCGGAAAATCCATCGTTATTCCATTTATATGGCCGTGAAGGATTCTGTTTTTCAAGTTCCGAGGGAGACGTAGTTCTCTATGACAATGCCAATTATGGTTCGATGATACAATTCTTAAATGTTGATGTTATCGGTTATTTTTATTCACCATCTGACAGTCGTTTCAAAAAAAACATACAACCGCTAAACAACACACTCTCGGGATTACTCCGACTCTCGGGAATCAGTTATCAGTTGAACAAGGAAACTCCTGCCGGAACAAACAACATAAAAATAAACAAAAAAGAAAATGCCCGTACCCATTTCGGATTCTTGGCACAAGAGGTAAAAGAGGTTTATCCAGAATTAGTGCGTACCGATTCAGCAGGATACATGTATGTCGACTATATAGGCATGATTCCACTGATTGTTAACGCCTTAAATGAAATACAGGCAAAAGTCGACTCGCAAGAAACTGTCATCACCGAATTGCAAAAAGATCTGGCAGCCTTGCGGGACGGAACACCCATAGGCGGCGCACTCCGCAAGTCCGAGCGACGCAATACCGCAGTCGAGTCGGAAAGTGCTATTGTTCCCGCCCTCTATCAGAACAATCCCAATCCGTTCAGTGCAACCACCGTCATACGTTTTGCCCTACCCTACGAGACACAACAGGCCGATCTATATATCTACAATCTGCAAGGCGAGCAGATACGCCGCATGGAAATCGCCGACCGAGGTGAAGGAAAAGTAACCTTGCAAGGCTCGGAGCTCTCGGCAGGAATGTACATCTACTCCCTCGTGGCCGATGGGAAAGAGATAGACAGTAAACGTATGATATTGACCAAATAGAGGCAACACTCATGAAACCGATAATATCACGATTGAGGCATACGGTCGTCGCCCTGTTGTTTGCCCTCTCCATCTCGGCAGTCAATGCGCAAATCAGCTATACGGCGACATTCGACCAACACCTTTTGACAACCGACACGGTTAGTGAAAATGGCGACTCTTACCTTCGACTCAGATATCCCGACTTGTGGACACAGTCCGCAGCCGGTACGCCCGAGCTGCCTGTACACTATTTGCGATTTTCCGTTCCTTGCGATGCTACCGATTTCACGGTTTCCGTTACGGGAGAGACCACAACTGCGACTCGGTATACGCTACCGGTTTATCCGACCCAGCCGCCTATTCCCTCCGACAGGAATACAAGCGAGCAACTGTTCGTTTCCCCCGACAGCACGGTATATAGCAACAACCGATATTGGCCGGCTGTTCCGGTACAAGTGGTAGACGAAGGATTTCTCGACGGTGACAACCACATCGTCACCGTTGCTGTATGGCCGATAAGTTACGCTCCGACCGATGGTGAAATCCTCTTTCGTAATTCCGTGACCGTTCGTCTCGATTATTCGGTGAAAAACGCAGGTTCCGAAAACCCATCGCGCCTTCGGGCGATATCCCGCAGAGCAACCGGCAGAAATAACGTTCGATGGGGAAGAGAGGAGGCGAAACGGATAGTCGTCAACCCC
>ENA-OPDG01001312-OPDG01001312.1-human-gut-metagenome-genome-assembly--contig:-NODE-1312-length-17879-cov-2.992033_pt1 | contig 17879 bp, 15 predicted proteins | sample MGYA00241259_ERZ501498 | MGnify/ENA primary metagenome ERZ501498 (study PRJEB25962, sample SAMEA2042582) | human gut metagenome | biome: human gut; feature: human-associated habitat; material: faeces... | reverse complement strand
TCCATGAATGACAAGCTGATTGACGGTTTGCACGAGGCTCTTGACAGGGCAGAGCAGGATGAAGAAATACGCTGCGTAGTGCTTACCGGCAGCGGCAAGGCCTTTTGCGCAGGCGGCGACCTGCCGTTTTTGGAAGCATTGCCCGATGCCGGTGCCCGCCGTGCCTTTATTATTAAAGTGGGCGCGGTTGCCAAACGCATTACAACCATTGATAAACCGTTTATTGCCATGGTTAACGGCGTTGCAGCCGGTGCAGGCGTTAATTTGATGCTGGCCTGCGATTTGGTATATGCCGCTGATACTGCCCGTTTTGCGCAGAGCTTTGCCAAGGTTGGCCTGATACCCGACTGCGGCGGCCTGTACTTTTTGCCGAAAGCAGTTGGCGTACACCGCGCCAAAGAACTGATGTTTACCGCCGATTTGATTGACGCCGCTGCGGCAGAACGCTTCGGTATGCTGAACTATGTATGCACGGCGGAAGAACTGCCGGGCGCAGTTTATAAAATGGCGGCAAGGCTTGCTGAATCGGCACCGCTTTCGCTGGCGCTGATTAAAAAGTACGTTAACAACACTGCCATGAGCCTTGACGATGTGCTTGATACGGAAGCCGTAGCCCAGACTCTCTGCATGGCAACGGAAGACTGCCGCGAAGGTATAGCCGCTTTTAAAGAAAAACGCGCACCGCGTTTTACCGGTAAATAAAATATTTGCAAAAAACGGGGCTGCCTGTTACAGTCCCGTTTTCTTTTTTACAAAAATACGTTATAATAATATTATTGTTTAGTTTGTTTTAGTGGAGGGTTTTATGTTTGATTTTAGTTCGATGATTTATACGGTACCGGCACTTTTAATTGCCATTACCATACATGAGTATGCCCATGCCCTTACGGCAGATGCCATGGGTGACCCTACGCCGCGTTATCTTGGGCGTTTAACCTTCAACCCTCTGGCACATCTTGATATTTTGGGCGCAATAATGCTGGCCTTGTTCCATTTCGGCTGGGCAAAGCCGGTTGCCATTAATCCCAATAATTTTCGCAACAGGCGCGAAGGCATGATAAAAGTATCCTTGGCAGGGCCTGCGGCTAATTTGTTTTTATGTTTTCTGGCGGCGCTGATTATGGTTTCCATGCAGAGATTACATGTTTTAACCCCGGGCGTCAGTGCGTTTTTGCTGTGGACTATGCAGTACAACGTATGGTTTGCCTTTTTTAACCTGCTGCCCATACCGCCGCTGGACGGTTCACGCCTGCTGGATGAATTTTTGCCGCCGCAGACTGCATACAAATATAACAGTTTTGTAGGGCGTTACGGTTTTTATATTCTTATAGCCCTTGTGGCAAGCGGGCTTATCAGCTATATTATTACGCCGTTTGCCCTGGCTTATTTAGAGCTCGTCAACACTGTTTTAGGAATATTTTTCTGATATTAATGAAGGGATTGCCGCCATATTGGCAGGGCTTAAAAGCCGGGCAGTATAATTTATGGCAGATTTATCTTTAAAAGTCAGTGATTTTGAAGGCCCGCTGGACCTTTTAATGCACCTTATCGAAAGAGATAAAATAGATATTTACGATATTCCCATAGCGGAAATTACAGAGCAGTACATTGCTTATTTATCCGCCATGGCGGAATTTGACATGGAAATTGCCAGTGAGTTTCTGGTAATGGCGGCAACGCTTCTGCAGATAAAATCGAGAATGCTTTTGCCGAAGCCTGCGCCTGAAAACGACGAGGAAGAAGCAGACCCGCGCACCATGCTGGTGGAGATGCTGATTGAGTATAGGCGCATTAAAGCGTGTGCGGCAAAACTTACCGAAATGAAAACGGCGGCGGAGCGTTACGTTTACCGCAGGCCGCTTTCAGAAGGCAGGATAAACCGCAGCATTGCGCAGTATCAGGCGGGAGACTTGGTAAAAAGCCTGCTGGCGCTTTTGGCTGCCGGGCACGAAACGACGGCTTTTATTGAGCGTCAGGAGTTCAGCGTGCAGGAAAAAATGGCAGAAATTGTCAGCCTTCTTAAGCGCCGTTTAAACGGAGTGGAATTTAAAGAAGTTTTCAGCAGCACCGGCTCGCGCAGTGAAAAAATAGCCGGTTTTTTGGCGCTTTTGGAGCTGCTGAAGCTGAATATTATAAATATAACGCAGACGGAGCCTTTTGCGCCGATATACATATTCCTGCACCGGGAGGGCGAAAACAATGTTTCATGAATATTTGCAGGGCTCTCTGGAGGCTTTGCTGTTTGCGGCAGGAGAGCCGCTTACGGTAGCACAGATTGCCGGTATTATGCAGCTTGACAAGCCGCAGGTGTGGGAACTTTTAACCATGCTTGAAGAAAGTTACAATGAAGAAAACCGCGGCTTATGCCTGCGCAAAGTGGCGGGCGGCTATCAGCTGTGCGCCAAGCCCCAGCATTATGCCCTTTTAAAACAGCTGGAGCGCGTGCAGGAAGTAAAATTATCGGCAGCGGCAATGGAAACTTTGGCCATTGTTGCGTTTAAGCAGCCGGTAACGCGCGGCGAAATGGAAGCCATCCGCGGTGTTAAGGTGGACGGCGTTGTAAATACGCTTCTGGAATACGGGCTTATCTGCGAGGCAGGGCGCAAGGAAGCGCTCGGACGCCCGATTCTTTACGCAACTACAGATAAATTTTTGCTTACTTTCGGGCTTAATTCACTGAAGGATTTGCCTGCTTTGCCGGATGAGGACAGCAGCGGGCCTGAACAGATTTCGCTTTTGGACAGTCTGAAAGATACAGACAGCAATATACAAAATGACGGAGTATAATACATGGAAGAACGATTGCAGAAAGTGCTGGCGGCAGCCGGCGTTGCTTCGCGGCGCGAAGCCGAAAAATATATACTTGGCGGCAGAGTGAAGGTTAACGGCAAGGTCGTTAAAGAACTCGGCACCAAGGTTGATGAAAAATGCTTTATTACCGTTGACGGCAAGCCCATTAAACGTGAGCGCAAGGCATATTATTTGTTTTACAAGCCGCGCGGAGTGGTAACAACCATGAGCGACCCGCAGGGCAGGCGCACCGTGGCCGATTATGTTAAGGATCTGCCGCAGCGCGTGTTCCCCGTTGGCAGGCTTGATTATAACACGGAAGGGCTTTTGCTTTTAACAAATGACGGCGCACTGGCGCAGGGGCTGATGCACCCGAGCCGCGAGGTAAACAAAACTTACCGCGTGGGCGTGCCGGGCATTGTGCCGCAGGAAAAGCTTGATTTGCTGCGCCTTGGCGTTAAACTTGATGACGGAATGACGGCGCCTGCCGTTGTAACGCTTCTGGAATATGACCACGAAAGAAATATGACATATTTTGATATTACCATACATGAAGGGCGCAACCGCCAAATCCGTCGCATGTGCGATTATATCGGCTTTCCGGTGCGCAATCTTAAACGCATTAAGTTTGGCACGCTCAGCTTAAAGGGTTTAAGCAAGGGCAAAATGCGCGAACTTAACGAGGACGAGGCAGAAACTTTAAAAAAGGCGGCAAAGCTTAATGGCTAATGTACTTGTTATCGGCGGCGGGGCTGCGGGCCTTTTGGCAGGCATTGCCGCAGCACAGAGCGGCGCCCAAACCGTAATTTTAGAGAAAATGCGCCGCCCCGGCAAAAAAATACTTATTACCGGCAAGGGGCGCTGCAATATTACCAATAACTGCGATTTGCAGGAAATTATTAAAAACATACCCGGCAACGGCCGCTTTTTAAACAGTGCGCTGCGCCGCTTTACCAATCAGGATATTGTTCAGCTTCTGGAGGATAACGGCCTGCCTACCAAGGTTGAACGCGGCGGCAGGGTGTTTCCTGTAAGCGATAAGGCGGCTGACGTTGTTGATACTCTTGTTAAAATTTATAAAAACTATGGCGGCAGGCTGCTTACAGACTGCAAAGTAAAAAGCATTACGGCCGAATTCGGCAAAATAATGGGCGTTGTAACTGCCGACGGGCAGAAATTTACGGCCGACACCGTTATTCTGGCGGCAGGCGGGTCATCTTACCCGGGCACCGGCAGCGACGGCAGCGGCGTGAAACTTGCCAAAGCGTTGGGGCACACCATTGTACCGCTGGCGCCCAGCCTGGTTCCGCTTGAAAGCGATTCGCCCTACATTGCAGGCCTGCAGGGCTTAAGCCTGCGCAATATAGAAGGCACCGTTTATGCGGACGGCAAAAAAATAGGCTCGGAGTTCGGTGAAATGCTCTTCACGCATTTCGGCGTATCGGGCCCGATAATACTTTCGCTGAGTAAATGCGTGGCGGAAGCCTTTGCCAGAGGCGCGCAGGAGGTTGAACTTGCCATTGATTTAAAGCCTGCGCTTGATAAAGACAAGCTGGACGCACGTTTGCAGCGCGATTTTACGCAGTACAGCCGCAAGCAAATGCCCAACGGCATGAAGGATTTGCTGCCGCAGAGGCTTATTGCGCCGGTGCTTGACCAGGCGTTTATTGATGAAGAAAAATTTGTCAACCAGCTTTCGCGCGCAGAACGCCGCCGCCTTGTAGATGTATTGAAAGCATTTACGGTGCCAATTACCGGCACAAGGCCGATAGCGGAAGCCATTGTAACGGCAGGCGGCGTAAGCCTGAAGGAAATAGACCCTAAAACAATGGAATCCAAATTAATAAAAGGGCTGTTTTTTGCGGGCGAAGTAATGGATATCGACGGTTATACGGGCGGCTACAATTTGCAGGCGGCATTTTCCACTGGTTATGCCGCAGGCACCTTTGCCGCGCAAATATAAAAACAGGTGGGGATAAAATGAATGCACAAAAACCGGTAATTGCCATCGACGGCCCGGCCGGTGCCGGAAAAAGCACCATAGCCAAGCTGGTCGCAGGCAAACTTGGTTACATTTATATTGATACCGGGGCCATGTACCGCTCCGTAGCGTGGAAGTTTCTGCAAACGGGCAAACCTTTCAGCCCGGAGCTTGTAGAAAAACTGGCGCAGGAAATGGTAATTACTTTTAAGCCCGAAGCAAACGCCAACCGCGTTTTTGTTGACGGCACGGAAGTTACGGAAGCAATCCGTTCTCCGGAAGTAACGGCCGTTGTTTCCAAAGTATCCGCCGTGGGCGGCGTACGCGCGGAAATGGTAAACCAGCAGCGCCGTATGGGCGAAGCCGGCGGCGTTGTTATGGACGGGCGTGATATTGGCACCGTGGTATTTCCTCATGCACAGGTAAAAATATTTTTAACGGCCAGCGTTAAGGAACGAGCTATGCGCCGCTATAAAGAAATGCTTGCCAAAGGCGAAAAAGTAGATTTGGCAGAGCTTGAAAAACAAATCGCTTTCCGCGACAAGCAGGACAGCGAACGTGAAATTGCTCCGCTTAAACAGGCTGATGACGCCGAGTTTCTTGATACTTCCGATATGACGATAGACGAAGTGGCAGAGCATATTTTAAAAGCAGTACAGGAGAAATAAGATGCTGTATTCATTTTTGGATGTTGTACTGGGAATTTTGTTTAAAATTTTTCTGCGGCTTGAAGTACACGGCGCGGAAAACATTCCCAAAACAGGCCCGCTTGTTATAGCAAGCAACCATTTAAGCCTGCTCGACCCGCCGGTTATAGGCGTTGCGGCGCCGCGCAAGGTGCATTTTATGGCTAAGCGCGAACTTTTTGTGCCGGTGCTCGGCTATATTTATAAAACTCTGGGCGCGTTTCCTGTTAACCGCGGCGGCGCGGACAGGGCGGCAATCAAGCATGGTATTGAAATTCTGCAAAGCGGCGAAGTGCTGGCGATATTCCCGGAAGGGACGCGCAGCAAAACCGGGCAGCTTGGCAAACTTGAGCCGGGCGCGCTGATGATGGCCGGAAAAACCAGCGCAGTTATTGTGCCGACGGCAGTAAGCGGCACGGACATCAAGCGCTGCGGCAGGCTGTGGCCAAAAGTTGTGGTAAAATTCGGCACGCCGGTGCCTTTTCCGCCGGTTGGCTTAAATAAAGAGGTTTTGCAGGATTTGACAGATAAATTAACGGCAGACATAAAAGCTCTGCAGGGAGTGAAGTAACATGCAGGTGTTTGTGGCAGAGCCTTGCGGCTTTTGCTATGGAGTTAAGCGCGCGGTGGATATGGCGCGCGGCGAGTGCGGCAAAGAAACGCACGCGGCAACTTTGGGGCCGCTTATACATAACCCGCAGCTTACGGCGGAACTGGCAGCAGGAGGAGTAAGCTGCTGCGACAGCCTTGACAGCTTTGCAAAAGGTGATACGGTTATTTTCCGTTCGCACGGAGTTGGGCCTGAAGTTTATGCCGCTGCGGAAGAAAAAGGGCTGAATATTATTGATGCAACCTGCCCGCATGTGCGCGCAGCACAGTTAAAAGCAAAAAAATTGGCCGACGAAGGATATTTTGTTATAATTATCGGAGAAAAAAATCATCCTGAAGTAAAAAGTATCTCGGCATGGGCAGGAAAAAATGCTATAATAGTAGAATATAATAAAGATATTGCCGGTATACCCGTTGCAGATAAATATGGAGTTACGATTCAGACTACTTTTGAGCTGGCAAAATTTGAAGAACTGCTTGCCGGAATTCAAAAAGAAAGGCCGGGAGAGTACAAAATAGAAAAAACTATCTGTACGGCAACAAGCGAGCGTCAGAACGCCGCAAGGGAACTTGCGGGAAAAGTTGATGCATTTATTGTTATCGGCGGTAAAAACAGCGCCAACACAAGGCATTTATATGATATTGTGTCTGCACGCTGTAAAATTGCATACCACATCGAAACGGCTGCGGAATTAAAACCGGAAATGTTTCGTGGTTGCACCAAAATTGGCATAACGGCCGGTGCTTCGACGCCGGACCGATTAATCAAGGAGGCTTTATTTGTAATGGAAAACATGGAAAACATGGAATCTTTTGAAAGTATGCTGGAGCAGAGTTGGGAAAACAACGACATTTATCCCGGCAAAATCGTGAAGGCTACTGTTATTCAAAAAGATAAGGATGAAGTTTATGTAGACTTTGGCTATATGAAAGAAGGCGCCATCGCTTACAGCGAATGGGCTGCCGGAGATCCTGAAGAAGTAGCAAAAACAATTAATGTAGGCGACGAAGTTGAAGCAAAGGTTATTCCCGGCACTTCCAAAGATGATTTTGTACGCCTTTCCAAAATCCGCGCTGAGCAGGACGCAGCATGGAAAAACGTTCCCGAGCTTGCTGAAGGCGAAAAACGCCCGGCAACCGTTAAAGTTCTGCGCGTAATTAAAAACCGCCAGAAAAACATTGTAGGCCTTGCCGTTGCAGTTGAAGGCGTTGAAGGCTTTATGCCCGCATCCCACGTTGAACTGAAACGCGTTGAGGACTTCACTCCGTATATCGGCCAGGAACTGGAAGCAGAAATTATTGAAGTTGACACTGCTAAAAAACGCCTGGTAGTTTCCCGCCGCGATTTACTGCGCGCTGAACGCGAAGCAAAAGCACAGGCATGGCGCGAAGCTAAAGCTGCCAGAGCTGCAGAACGCGCAGCAGCACGCGAAGCTGCTGAAGAAGAAGCATACAACAGCGTCGAAGAAGGCCAGGTTGTACCGGGCAAAGTTCTGCGCATTGCTGATTTCGGCCTGTTTGTAGAAGTAGGCAAAGGCCTTGTTGGTCTTGTTCACAATACTGAACTTTCCTGGGACCGCAATGTAAAAGCAAGCGATTTCGAACCCGAAACCGAAGTTACCGTTCTTATTAAGAAAATTGACCGCGAAAACAAACGCGTTGCCCTCAGCATTAAAGCAACTCAGGAAGATCCCTGGGTAACCGAAGCAAACGCACTTCCGGAAGGCGCTATCGTTAAAGGCATTGTAACCCGTTTCCTGCCTTTCGGCGCTATCGTTAAAGTAACCGACAGGGTAGAAGGCCTTGTACACGTATCCGAAATTGCCGATACCCGCGTTGAAAAACCGGAAGACGTTCTTGAAGCAGGCCAGGAAGTTGTTGTTAAAGTTATCAAAAAAGATATGGAACACAAAAAAATCGGCCTGAGCATTGCCAAAGCTGCCAAAGAAAAAGAAAAAGCAGAATACAGTGCTTACCTTAACAACAAACCGGAACTGACTCTTGACCTTTCCGAACAGCTTGAAACTTTAAAATAATTTTATGGTGGTAATTAATGTCGCGTGAACAGAGGAAACTTGACCATATCAAATATGCGCTGAAGCTTGGTGACGGACCGCTCACCAACGGTTTGGAGAATGTACATTTTGTACATAACTGCCTGCCGGAGCTTAACCCGCAGGATATAGTCCTTTCCTCTCAGTTCGGCGGCATTTTCTTTTTATCTCCGTTTTTAATCAACGCCGTTACGGGCGGGGCAGACGCCGTTACGGAAATTAACAGGCGGCTTGCGCGTGCGGCAAAAAAAGCGGGTGCGGCAATAGCGGTAGGCTCGCAGTACGGTTCTGTTAAAAATAAAACCAACTACCAAAGCTACGAGGTTGTACGCGAGGAATACCCGGACGGCATTGTTTTTGCCAATACCAGCGCGCTGGCTACGCCGGAGGAAGCGCTGGAGGCTGTACGCATGCTTGACGCCGATGCCTTGCAGATACATTTAAACCCTGCACAGGAACTGATTATGCCCGAAGGCGACAGGAATTTTAAAGGCCTGTTTGCCAATATGCAGCGCATACTTGATAAATGCCCTGTACCCGTAATAGTTAAGGAAACCGGCTGCGGCATGGCGGCGCGGCAGGTTAAGCAGCTTTTAAAAGCGGGCTTTACCTGTTTTGATGTCGGCGGTGCAGGCGGTACAAATTTTCCGGCTATTGAGGCGGAACGCTACGGCGGCACGGCACTTTTAAACGGCTGGGGGCTTAACACAGCCCAATCGCTTTTGGAAGCGGGCGGAGTATGCGGCAGCGAAGGTTATATTGCAGCCAGCGGCGGCATACGCAGCGGTTTGGACGCGGCAAAGGCACTGGCGCTTGGCGCGGATATAGTTGGCATGGCCGGCAATGTACTGGAAGCGGCTGTAAACAAAGGCGAGGACGCGGCGGCAGAAATAATTTTGCAGGCAGAAGAAGAACTGCGCATGCTGATGCTGTTAACGGGTTCTTCCGATATAAAAAGCCTGAGGGCAAAGCCGCTGTATTTTACAGGCAGCCTGCTTGATTTTATGCAGTGCCGCGGTTGGGAACCTGCGGAAGTTGCCCGCTCAAGAAGATAAAAAATAAAACGGTATAACATTTTGTTATACCGTTTTCTGTATTATAGTTTTAATTAAGATACTTTTATTAAAATTTAGATGTAGTTGCAGCATTTAGGTCCGTAAATTTTGCTCATTATTCAATCGCAAAATTTGCGTAGCTTCGCTGGCACAATTATTGCCATCGTTATTACTCGGCACTAATTGGCGCTCAGCTAAATAAAAAAGAAGCCGAATACCAAGGTATCAGGCTTCTTTTATAATCCGTAACAATCAGATAGCGCGGTTAACTTTACCGGAACGCAAGCAACGGGTGCAAACGTTAATACGTTTTACAGAACCGTTTACAACGGCTCTTACTTGCTGAATGTTCGGTTTCCAAGCGCGTTTAGAATGTCTATTGGAATGGCTGACGTTACAACCAGCTTGAATACCTTTGCCGCAAACTTCGCAAATGGATGCCATGAGTCCCACCTCCTTAACGTAATTCCAGCATCAGTTACAAATTTAACAGAAGTATCATACCATAGAATGAAATTAAAAGCAAGTTATTTTTAGATTGGCAGTGTGATTTTATGTGGTGGCAGGAGCCAATTACAAAATTAAAGGGTATCGGGCCTAAAAAAGCGGCAGATTTTGCCAATTTAAACATTTTTACCATTGGCGATTTGCTAAACCGTTATCCACGTACTTATGTAGACCAGAGCAAAGTTAAAACAATAGCGGAGCTTGCAACAGACGGAGAAAAGCAGCTGTTTTGCGCTGAAGTTTACCGTGTGGCGGACAGAATATCGGCAAGGCGCATGCGTTATACGCTGGTAACGCTTAAAGACGCTACCGGCTTTGCGGAGTTGTATATGTTCGCGCATCAGCGTTTTCAGACGCGCAATTTTAAGCCGGGCACGCAGCTTTTGGTGGACGGCAAGGTGCAGCCGGGGCGCGGCGCAAAAATGGTAACGGATGCTTACGTGCAGATTTTAAAAGACGGCGAAAGCGCTTCTGCACCAGGTATTTTGCCGGTGTATGCTTTAAGCGGCACTCTGACGCAGCAGAATGTGCGTACAGCCGTTAAAACGGCTCTGGCCATGGCAGAAGACTACCTGCCGGAATCGCTGCCGCAGGAGATAATTGACGCCAAAAAATTGCCTCCGCGTTTTGAAGCCGTTAAAAACATTCATTTTCCAGCAAGTTTTGCGGAACTTGCCAGAGCACGCAGCCGTTTTATTTTTGAAGAACTGTTTTTATTGCAGTGCGGGCTTTTGTATTACCGCAGCAGGGTAAAAAGCACGCGCAGCGGCATAAAAATGGCGCCTGACGGCACGCTTTTGCAAAAAGTGCTGGCGCAGCTGCCTTTTAAACTTACGGAAGCGCAACAAAAGGCATGGCAGGATATAAGCCTTGACATGCAGGATAAAAAGCCCATGCACAGGCTTTTGCAGGGCGATGTTGGCAGCGGCAAAACCGTTGTATCGGCACTGGCGCTTGCCAAGGCTGCGGAAAACGGGTATCAGGCCTGCATTATGGTGCCGACGGAAATTCTGGCCCAGCAGCATTACGAAACTTTGCAGGCGTTTCTGGAACCTGCCGGTATCAGCTGCGGGCTGTTAACCAGCAGCGTTAAAGGCGTGCGCCGCCGTGAACTTTTGGAAAACCTTGCAGCAGGCAATTTGCAGGTGCTTGTAGGCACGCATGCTTTAATACAGGATGATGTTATCTTCGATAAGCTCGCGCTCGTCGTTACGGATGAGCAGCACCGCTTCGGCGTTGAGCAGCGCGCAAAACTGGCAAATAAATCGGCTTACGAGCCGGATGTTCTGGTTATGACGGCAACGCCGATACCGCGCACGCTGGCGCTTACGGTATACGGTGATTTGGATGTTTCGGTAATGAAGGGCATGCCGCCGGGAAGAAAGAGCATAAAAACTCTGTGCTACACCGGCGACAAGCGGCGCGAGGTTTACGCAGGCATGGTGCGGCAGATTAAAGCCGGGCACCAGGCATATATCGTCTGTGCGGTTATAGAGCCGGGTGAAATGCCGGGCGTGCGCGCGGCAGCGGAAGTTTATGAAGAATTGCAGCGCACTTTTTTAAAGGATATACCCTGTGCACTGCTGCACGGCAAAATGAAGCCTGCCGAAAAAGAAGCGGTGATGGAAGATTTTGCCGCCGGTAAAATAAAAGCGCTTATCAGCACTACGGTTATCGAAGTTGGTGTTAACGTGCCAAATGCCACACTGATGATAATTGAAAACGCCGACCGTTTCGGCCTTGCCCAGCTGCATCAGCTGCGCGGGCGCGTAGGGCGCGGCGAGGCACAGTCTTTCTGCGTGCTGCTTACTGATTCTGACAGCCCCGAAACACTGGCGCGCTTTAACGTGCTGCATACATCAAACGACGGTTTTTACCTTGCCGAGCAGGATTTAAAACTGCGCGGTGCGGGTCAGCTGTTTGGCCTGCGGCAGCATGGCTTGCCTGATTTATATATTGCTGATATACTTCAAGATACAGATGTTTTGATAGAAGCGCGCTCCCTTGCCAAAAAAACGCTGGCAGACGCAGGACAGACGGCGGAAATTACCAAAGTTCTGGACGCGCAGTTTGACGAACGTTTTAAACGTATATTCAATTCGTAACGGAGGCCCCAATGCCGGAAGAAAAATGGTATCAAAACCCGGAAAAAGCATCACAGGCGGCAGCGGTAATTATTTTAGCCCTAGCCGCTTTGTTAACGTGGCTGTTTGCCGGTGAAGAAGTAAAAAATATGTTTGCCCTGGCCGTCAGTGGTGATGTGGAAGCGCTGGCAGCGTATTTCCGTTCTTTTGGGGCGTGGGCAATGCTTATCAGCTTCCTGCTTGATGTATTAATCAATGCTGGCAGCATTTTCCCGTCCATCTTTATTTCTACCGCCAACGGGCTTATTTTCGGTTTGCCGCTGGGCATTTTAATTTCGTGGCTGGCAGAAACAACCGGCGTTGTTATCAGCTTCTGGCTGATGCGTTATCTGTTCCGCGGCGCTGCCGAGAAGATGATTGCCAAAAGCCCGATGCTGATGAAAATTGATGACCTGAGCGGGCGCAAAGGGCTGCAATGGATGGCGGCTGCAAGAATGCTGCCGTATTTTCCGTCCGGAATTTTAACGGCGATTGGCGCGGTAAGCAAAATTTCCACGCGCGATTACATTATTGCCAACCTTATAGGCAAGTTCCCTTCAACGGCGCTGGAGGTTGTAATAGGGCACGACATTGTTAATTTTCAGCAGCACAGCGAACGCCTTGCCGTGCTGGTAACGGTGGCAATACTTATTTTTGCCGCTTACAAATATTACTACAAAAAATAATTGTTTTCTTTTAGCACTATGTTGTGTTTTCTTTGGCTGTAAGGTATAATTAAACCAGCAGTTATTTTAAAGAAGATTCAAAAGGAGGCAGCTATGAGCAAACACCAATTTACGGATATCCGCGTTGCCATCGAGCCGGATAATCCTTCCATCCAGCGTCTGGAGTTTAAGTGCATTAAATGCGGAAACTGCAAAACCGTCTGCACCGATTATATCGGCGTATGCGGAACTTATGACCTTAAGGCAACGGGTGATAAGCCTATCTGCATTAACTGCGGGCAGTGCGCCAATGTTTGCCCGGCAGACAGCATTACCGAAAAAATAGAAGCGTATCAGGTAATGGCAGAAATCCGTGATGAGGATAAAATTGTTATTTTCAGCACTTCGCCTTCCGTGCGTATTGCTTTGGGCGAAGAATTCGGCATGCCCGACGGCAGCTTTGTTGAAGGCAAAATGGTTGCGCTTTTGCGTAGGCTTGGCGCAGATTATGTGCTTGATACCAATTTTGCCGCCGATATGACGATTGTGGAAGAAGCAAGCGAGCTTTTACAGCGCATTACCAAAGGCAATAAGCCGCTGCCGCAGTTTACCAGCTGCTGCCCGGCGTGGGTTAAATTTGCAGAAACCTATTACCCTGAAATGCTGCCGCATATTTCCAGTGCCAAAAGCCCTATCGGCATGCAGGGGCCAACCATTAAAACCTATTTTGCCAAAAAGATGGGCATTGACCCGCGCAAAATTGTCAACGTGGCAGTTACGCCCTGCACCGCCAAAAAGTTTGAAATCCGCCGCGGCGAGATGAATGCGGCCGGGCGTTACCTTGGCATTGAAGATATGCGCGATATGGACTACGTTATTACCACGCGCGAACTGGCAATGCTTGCCAAAGACGAAGGCATTGATTTTGCCGCGCTGGAGGATTCGGCCTATGATGATTTAATGGGGCAGGCGAGCGGCGCAGGCGTTATTTTCGGCAACACCGGCGGCGTTATGGAAGCGGCAATCCGCACGGCTTACTGCTATGCAACCGGCAAGGATGCACCGCAGGCCTTGTACGATTTGCAGCCTGTGCGCGGTATGGACGGCATCCGCGAGGCGGAAGTTGATATTGAAGGTACCAGAGTTAAAGTGGCTGTTGTTTACGGCACTGCCAACGCCCGCAAACTGATTGAAAAAATTAAAGCAGGCGAAGCAGAGTACCACTTTGTGGAAGTTATGGCATGCCCCGGTGGCTGCATCGGCGGCGGCGGACAGCCCAAGGACAAGGAATATAAAGGCGATGCTCTGCGTGCGGCACGCATTGAAGGGCTTTACAAGCGCGACAGCAGCATGAAGCTGCGTTTAAGCCATGAAAACCCGGAAATTAAATCCTTGTATGCAGATTTTTACGGTAAGCCGCTGAGTGAACTGGCGGAACAGATGCTGCATACCGTATATTTTGACCGCAGTGCGGATTTGGGCGGCGTATATATCGCGCCCGGCGCGGAAAAACAGCCTGCGGCAGAAGAAGCAGCACCGCAGCAGGAAGCAGGTACGCATAAATGGCGCTGCAAGGTTTGCGGCTATATATATGAAGGCGAAGCTTTGCCGGAGGATTATAAATGCCCGCTGTGCGGTATGGGTGCCAATATGTTTGAAAAAATAGAATAGTTTTGCCAAAGCCTCTGCCTTAAAAACGGGCAGGGGCTTTTCGCTGCGTAAAAAAAGCAAAAAAATTAAAAAATTTTGTAAAAAATAGTGAAGGAAAATAAAAAATGTTGTAGAATATATGGCAGGTAAACCAAAAATGAGAGAAAATTAGGAGGACAAAAAATGCATAGTTACAGCATTGAGCTTGGCGGCAGAACGCTGACGATGGAAATCGGCAAAATTGCCAAGCAGGCCAACGGCGCAGTATTGGTGCGCTATGGCGACACTGCGGTAGTAGTTGCTGCTACCGGTACCAAAACACCGCGTGAAGGTGTAGACTTTTTCCCTTTGACTGTTGATTTTGAAGAAAAAATGTACGCTGTGGGTAAAATCCCCGGCGGCTTTATTAAACGTGAAGGACGCCCGGCTGAAACCGCTATTTTAACCAGCCGCCTTATCGACCGCCCGATCCGCCCGATGTTCCCGGAAGGCTACCATAACGACGTGCAGATTGTTGCAACCGCCGTTTCCGTAGACCCGGACAACGCACCGGACATTCCGGCAATGATTGGCGCTTCCTGCGCACTTTCCATTTCCGATATTCCGTTTGAAGGCCCTATCGCCGGTGTGCGCGTAGGCATGATTGACGGCCAGTACATTATTAACCCGACCATTGAACAGGCTAAAGTAAGCCGCCTGAACCTTGCCGTTGCAGGCACTAAAGACGCTATTTTGATGGTTGAAGCAGGCGCCAAGGAAATCAGCGAAGACGAAATGCTGGACGCTATCTGGTTCGGCCACGAAGAAATTAAAAAGCTGGTTGAATGGCAGGAAAAAATTATGGCAGAAGTTGGCAAACCCAAAATGGAAGTGCCTGTTTACGAACCTCCTGCCGAACTTGCCGCAGAAATTGAAGCTTACGGCGCTGAACAGCTGAAAGCAGCCCTGATGGACGCCAACAAGCTGGAACGCGAAGAAAACGTTGCCCGCATTAAAGCTGAAATCGCTGACGCATTTATGGAGAAATATCCTGACAATGCCAAAGACGTTGCTTATATTACCCAGAAACTCGTTAAAAAGATTGTACGCCGCACCATTTCCGTGGATAAAATCCGCCCGGACGGACGTGCGCTTGACGAAGTACGCCCTGTAACCTGCGAAGTAGGCTTACTTGCCCGCCCGCACGGCAGCGCGCTGTTTACCCGCGGCCAGACTCAGATTCTGAACGTGCTGGCACTGGCTCCGCTCAGCGAAGCACAGACTTTGGACGGACTTGGCGTAGAACTTACCAAACGTTATATCCATCATTATAACTTCCCGCCGTACAGTGTTGGCGAAACCAAACCGCTGCGCAGCCCGGGACGCCGCGAAATCGGCCATGGCGCACTGGCAGAACGTGCACTTTTGCCGGTAATTCCTTCCGAAGAAGAATTCCCGTATGCAATCCGCCTGGTTTCCGAAACTCTGGAATCCAACGGTTCTTCCTCCATGGGCAGCGTTTGCGCAAGCACTCTTTCTCTTATGGATGCAGGCGTGCCTATTAAAGCACCGGTTGCCGGCGTAGCAATGGGCCTTGTAAAAGACGGCGATTATTTCACCATTCTTACCGATATTCAGGGCCTTGAAGATGCTCTCGGCGATATGGACTTTAAGGTTGCCGGTACTAAAAACGGCATTACCGCCATCCAGATGGATATTAAGATTGACGGCATCAACAAGGAAATTTTCAAACAGGCTCTGGCACAGGCTAAACGCGGCCGTGAACACATCATGGGCATTATGCTTGACTGCATCTCTGAACCGCGCAAAGAACTGTCCAAATACGCTCCGAAAATTACCACCATTCATGTTGACCCCGAAAAAATCAGCAAAATTATTGGCCCCGGCGGCAAAACCATTAAAAAGATTGTTGAAGAAACCGGCGCCAAAATTGATATTGAAGAAGACGGCCGCGTATACATTGCCGCAGTTAACAGCGAAGAAGCTGCAAAAGCAATTGATATGATTAACGGCATTACCGCCGAAGCAGAAGTTGGCAAGGTTTATACCGGCAAAGTTACCCGCCTGATGGCATTTGGTGCTTTTGTTGAAATTCTGCCGGGCAAAGAAGGCCTGGTTCATATTTCCCAGCTTTCTACCGAGCGCGTAAATAAAGTTGAAGACGTTGTTTCCGTAGGTGACGAAATCGTTGTAAAAGTTACGGAAATCGACCAGAAGGGCCGCATTAACCTGTCCCGCAAAGCAGTGCTGGCAGGCGGCTTAAGCAAATAATTTAAGTAAAAACTAAATCCCGCTGAATTATTTTCGGCGGGATTTTTTATAATGAGGTGTACTATGAAATTACGTGGTTTTGAAAAAATTACTTCTTTTAAAGAAGTTGAATTTCCCATGCCGGAACGCAAAACAAAAATGGCGGCGGGGGACGATATCTGCCTGCCGCAGGACGTTACCATTAAGGCGCATACGCTGCAAATGGTGCCGACAGGTGTGAAAGCCTATATGCAGGACGACGAGTTTTTGGGCGTGCATATACGCAGCAGCATGGCGGTAAAAAAAGGGCTGGCACTGGTGAATAACGTGGGTATTATCGACGCCGATTATTACAATAACGAGGACAACGAAGGGCACATTATGCTGGGCTTGTATAACACGACGGACAGCGATGTAACACTGGCAAAGGGCGAGCGCGTGGCACAGGGCATTTTTTACAAATACCTTACGGCTGACGGCGACAGCGCCGACGCAACCCGCAGCGGCGGCTTCGGCAGCACGGGGGAAAAATAAACTGTACCCTTAAAAATTAAATAATACTAAAATTTAAATTACAGGTTTTAAAAGACTGTTTGTAAGTGCAAACGCGCTTGCAGGCAGTCTTTTTTTGGGTAAAAACGGAGTTAAGTTAAAGGGCAATGGTAGAAATTTTATTTTAAAAGTGATATAATACATAATAATTGATTGTAAAATAAAGTTATAGATAAGTTTTAAATAAAAACTGGAATAGGGGATAAAATTGCGAAAATATTTACTGCCGATGTTTCTAGCATCATTGGATATAATCAGTGTTATTTTAGCTGCATTCATAAGTATATACCTGCGTTTTGACAGCAATAAAATACCGGCTAATTATCTTTCCATGCTGATATCATACATGCCGTTAGCTGTTGTTATTTACCTCATATCATTTTATTTATTTAAACTTTACGGCAGAATCTGGCGCTATGCCAGCGCAACGGAACTTATAGCAATTGTTATGGCGAATATTGCCGCCAGTACCGCATGGTATTTTATATCGCTTTATATCGGGGCTGTATTGCCGCGTTCATTATATGTATTTACAGGATTGCTGTTAATATTTTTTGTTGGCGGCAGCCGCCTGTCATTAAGGTTTTACAGTTACGTAATGAATAAACCTAAATACAGGCAAATACAGCGTAAAAAGAATAAAGTGCTTATTATCGGGGCCGGTGATGCCGGGGCAATGCTTTTGCGTGAAATAGAACGTTACCATATAGCGAACCGCCAGGTAGTAGGATTTATAGATGACGATAAAAATAAAACCGGCAAAATTTTGCTTGGCGTTAAAGTACTGGGGACACGTAATGAGCTTGTAAAAATTGCTTCCGAAAAAGGTATAGATGAAATAATAATAGCCATGCCATCTGTAAAAGGCAAAGAAATAAAAGCAATTATAAACATCTGCAAACAAACAAACTGCAAACTTACAATTTTACCGGGACTTTATGAGATTATTGAAGGTAA
>ENA-OPDG01001309-OPDG01001309.1-human-gut-metagenome-genome-assembly--contig:-NODE-1309-length-17911-cov-2.720262_pt1 | contig 17911 bp, 12 predicted proteins | sample MGYA00241259_ERZ501498 | MGnify/ENA primary metagenome ERZ501498 (study PRJEB25962, sample SAMEA2042582) | human gut metagenome | biome: human gut; feature: human-associated habitat; material: faeces... | reverse complement strand
AAGTTCCTCCGGATATTCTACCTTCGTAATCACCAGAATAATTGTGTCCGCGGAAAGCGGGATAGCTTCAATCATAAGCGGTATATCGTCTGCTTCAAATCCAAATTCATAGGCAGCCTGCTGCATCATATCTCGAAACAGCATCTTCGCCTTTTCGGTCCCGTATGCGAGTTCACTGAGCTTAATCTGACGTTCTGCCAGATCTTCTCTGGTCAAAGTGCAACGAATCTGATTCTCATTCACTTTTTCAATTTTCATATTATCACTTCCTTCATCCGGAAAACCTTGTAAACTGTACATCTATTATAAACAAATGCAATATCGATGTAAAGTATACCATTATTAAAACTTTCTAAAACCATAACTGCTTTTTTTCTGTAACATATGCTGTATTATAAGCATTAATCTTTGTATATATTACACAAACATTACAAAAGAAGTTGCAATGTAAAATAATTCATGATATAAACTATGCATGAGATGCGAATATGACACGCCCAGAAAGGAGCGGATATCGCATAGATACCAAATTATTGTTTGGCAAATACCGTATTATTTCGACTCTTGGTGCCGGCAGCAGCGGCACTGTCTATCTTGCCGAACATCTCAAACTGAAAGTTTATCGTGCTATTAAGTGTATCCCCAAAGACACGGCACGAAACACTTCCAACTTTTCAGAAGAACAGCTTTTAAAGGAAGCCGGCCTTCTGAAGAATCTTAATCATCCTGGCATCCCCCTCATATATGATATCGACGAAGACGATCATTTTTTTTATATGATAGAAGAATTTATTCAGGGTGATTCACTGGAGGATCTTATTCTCCATCAGGAAATAATTCCAGAGGAACAATTCATAAATTACGGCATGCAGATTTGCGCCGTTCTTGATTATCTGCATCATTTATCTCCATACCCTATCCTGTATCAGGATTTAAAACCGGAGCATATTATATTATGTGGAAATCAGGTAAAAATAATCGACTTTGGAATTGCTTCATTTATTACCGTTTTCGGTAAAAATTTCCAGTTATACGGAACAGAAGGATATGCAGCGCCGGAAGCTCTTAACGGAGATACCGTAACTACAGCTTCCGATATCTATTCTCTTGGGAAAGTGTTAGAAGCACTCGCCAGAGCATGCACACCTGACTGTTCTGAAACACTCACGCATATTATAGAAAAAGCGGCCGACCGGAATCCGGATTCCAGATACCAGACAGCCACAGATCTTATGCTTGCACTGTCAGAACTTGCCGGGGGAAAAAATCCGGTCAAAAAAGGTCTTATCTTCCGACAGTCATCCAAAAAGAGATATTCTGCGTGTCACTCATTTGCACATCTCATAAAAAACATAGCCGTGATCGGCAGCCGTTCCGGTGCCGGTGCAACATTTTTTTCAGTATCCCTGGTAAACACACTGAATCACAGACATATTCCCTGCTGTTATATACCAATGGATCATTCTGACAACCTTATATCCATGACCCAGACAGGGATTTCGCTCACAGAACACGAGGGAATCTTTCAGTCAAAAAATTTTCCCGCCACTCCCCGTTATGGTCCCGGAATTGAAGATCCTGTTTTACCATCTGTCATCCGGGTAAGGGATTTTGGCACTCACACCAGCGAATATTCTGACTTTGGTCATTTCGACCTGACATTTATCCTGTTAAGCGGCAGTCCATGGGATTTTGCAGATACACTGTCTTTTATCAGCCGGCTTGAAAATACTGGATCTTACATATATATCTGCAACCATGGCAATAAAAATGCTGCAAAAAAATATGCCAGATATCTGAAAAATCCGGTCTATTGTTTTCCTGAAGACATCAATCCTTTTTATGTGACTCCAGAGAAGGAACGTCTTATTATGCAAATTCTACAACGAAAGGAGCTGATACATCATCCGGAACATCGGAAAAACTGACTTAAATAAGAGACTTACCATAGGTATTTTAGGCTGCACAGCCGGTGCCGGTGTAACACACCTTGCAATTACACTTTCAAACCTGTGCCATTCCAAGCTGCATAAAAAAACTGCACTGTTAGAGCTGCATAAGAGAAAAAACCTTTCAACGATTCCCTCTGAAACCACGCTCCCATGCAGATGCGGGTTTATGGGTGACCGGACTGTTTTTGACATTCATGGAGTAGATTACTATCCGGACATAACACCGGACGAACTGCCGGAGCTATATAATCAGGGATACCATATCCTGCTCCTTGATTTTGGAAGTTTTAATGAATGCTGTATCAATGAATTTCTGCGCTGTGACAGAAAACTTGTCATCGGAAGTCTCGCACCATGGAATATCAGGCAATATCGGGAATTATTAGAATCGATCAGTCACTATACAAACCTTGGGGAAGGTTTTTACTGTCTAACACGAACGGAAAGTCCAAAACAGATTCGTGATTTTTCCCGTCTTTATCAGATTTCCATAAGCAGTGTTCCATCCATTCCGGATCCATTTTATATAAAGAAAGAACACTTTTCCATTCTGCAGGAATTTATCTGCTGAAAAGTTTCTGCACAAAACATTTTTTTAATATATCACATAATTGTAACCAGCGAATTTCCTTTTGGGAACAAAGGACTTTGATCCGCTTTGTCATACAGTAAGTAATAACGGGGGATAACTACATTGGATTCTAAACATATGAAAAAGCTTTATTTAGAGCTCTCTTCCTTAGAACATATGGGGACAACCATCTGGTTCGAAGGTGTGCCAAGCAATTCAAAAGAGGTCACAGAAGAGCTTTCCGTCACAGAAGAAAATTCTTACATGAGAGATTATATATTCAACGAGGGGGTGTTAACAGAATTACATTTTGATAAGATCAAAAAAACGAACCTTTGATAACGGTCTGTACATTTTGCAGACAGATCCGGTATCATAACAGTTGACAGGGATGGAGTACCTCAATGCCCACCCGGTCAGAATAAGAAAAAATATCTAAGACGATATACAAATCCGACAAAAAGAAACGGCAGAGTTTTACCGAACATAAGCTCTGCCGTAAAATAAGAGTAAATAACTTTGAATTTACATATCATTATGCTACAATAGGAACACAAACGATAATTCTTAAGAAGAAGAGGGTTCTTAACATGAAGAAAAAATTTGTCCCTATTTTGGCTGCCGGCGCTCTGATCGTCGTCATTATCTGTTTTATGCTTCTCGGAAGCATCATAGAAAAATATACACCTTCCAAAGAACATATGAATTTATCTGATTATTATAATCTGTCCGGCGAACAGGACGTAGCCCTGATCTTAGATAACCAGATTCTCGACGCAAAAGGAAAACTCCTTAACGGAACTGTCTATCTTGATTATGAAACTGTATGTTCTTATCTGAATGACCGTTTTTACTGGGATCACAATGAAAACAAACTTCTTTACACAACTGCAACAGATTTGATTTCTGCGGATGCAGACAGTACCAGCTATTATGTGACAAAGGATTCTCATTCCTTAGATCACCCAATTGTCAAGGCGGATGCCCAGACTGCATATATCGCAATCGACTTTTTAAAACTGTACTCCGATTTCTCCTATGAAGTACTTGACTCACCAAACCGTGTAATTCTTACGACTGCCTGGGGTGACTACACCACTGCGCCGGCGAAGCAAAAAACACAGCTCCGTCAAAAAGGCGGCATCAAGAGTCCGATCCTCGCAGATATTGGCAAAAACACGGAAGTTACCGTTTTAGAAACAGGAGATACCTGGACAAAAGTATCCACTGCAGAAGGAATCATCGGATATATCAAATCAAAAGCACTTGGCGCAACATCCACAAAAACGCTGACCAGCGATTATGTTGCGGAAGAATTTACACATATAAAAAAAGATTTTAAGATCAATATGGCATGGCATCAGATCACAAACGCAGATGCCAATACAACCATTGCATCCGTGCTTCAGAACACCAAGGGGATCAATGTTATCTCCCCTACATGGTTTTACCTGAATGACAATAACGGAAACATTGCCTCACTTGCAAGCTCCGACTATGTAAATTACTGCCACCAGAAAGGTATTGAAGTCTGGGCACTTGTAAGCAATCTGGAAAACAAAGATGTCGACACCACATCCGTTTTAACTTATACATCCAAACGTGAGAACCTGATCAATAACCTGATCTCCGCAGCTATTCAATATAATTTTGACGGTATCAATGTTGACTTTGAAGCATTAAGTTCTGAAGTCGGTGACTCTTATATTCAGTTCATACGGGAGTTGTCATTAAAATGTGCAAACAATGGCATTGTTCTTTCCGTGGACGATTATGTTCCCAGTAGTTTTACTGCATTCTATAATCGCGCAGAACAGGCAACTTTTGCAGACTATGTTGTTGTCATGGCATACGATGAACATTATGCCGGTTCTGAGGAAGCAGGATCTGTAGCTTCGATCGGCTTTGTAAAAGAAGGCGTTGCCAATACCTTAAAAGAAGTTCCGGCAGATCAGCTGATCTTAGGCATGCCGTTTTATGCCCGTGTATGGTCCGAGACACCTGTTGATGACACCACAGGTGCTGACAGCACAACACAGACATCCGATAACAATAATAACGACACTGATGAAACAGACAATGCTGCTGCCGATGCCCAGGCTGCCGATGAAGCTGCTGGCACCAGTGACTCAGCCGACAGCTATCAGCTTTTTACACTGGATTCCTATGCAACAAGCATGTCAGAGATTCAAAAACTGATCAGTACAAATGCTGCCGAACCGGTATGGTCAGACATTGACGGTCAATATTATGTACAATACGAAAACAATGGTATCACTTACAAAATATGGGTGGAGAATGCTGCTTCCCTGGAAGAGAAATTAAAAGTCCTTCAGGAAAACCAGCTTGCCGGCGGCTCCTTCTGGAAACTTGGTTTAGAGCTGCCTTCTATCTGGGACACTATCATTAAATACATCAATTAAATACAATCATTCAAATATTCAATCATTTTATTATGACATAAACCCCGGATATCGTGAATATTTTATAAAAACGATACTCCGGGGTTTTTATGAAAAAAAAGATAGAACTTATCATGGCTGTCTGTCTGGTGATCGCCGCATTTTTTCTTGGAAGTCAAAGCGCCATACTTGTACAAAACAGTCACATAGACACAAAAGGCACACCGGACACAGATTCCGCACATAATACAGAGCTTACCGGGGACACCGGACAGACCAGCTCACCTTCCGGTAATTTATCGATCGTGATCGATGCCGGGCACGGCGGTATCGATCCCGGCAAAGTCGGCACCAATGACGCACTGGAAAAGGACATCAATCTTGCACTGGCACTGAAACTTCGGGATAAATTCAAGCAGGATTCCATCCGGATTATCCTAACACGCGACTCGGACATCGGTCTTTATTCTGAGGGAAACACCAACAAAAAAGCGGAAGATATGCAAAACCGCTGTAAAATCATCACGGAGGCAGCCCCCATCTTTACGGTCAGCCTGCACCAGAACAGCTATCCGTCTCCGGAAGTCTGCGGTGCACAGGTATTTTATTTTGGTCAGTCGCAGGATGGAAAAAAACTGGCAGATACGATCCAGGACAGCCTGATCGCAAATGTTGATCCTGATAATCACCGCGTTGCAAAAGCAAATGAAAGCTATTATCTGCTCAAAAAAACACCCACACCTACCGTTATTGTAGAGTGTGGGTTTCTAAGTAATCCGACAGAGGCAGATCTTCTTTTGACAGACGACTACCAAAATAAGCTCGTAAATGCCATATATATCGGTATACAAAATTATCTATCGGAATCCATGTAGTCCGAAAATCAATTTTTATGCCTCCTGTGCGAGTGTTCCTTTTACTGCTTTGATAAAATGCTCTGCAATTCCATACAAACGTGAGGTCTGCACACGGTAAGTATCCTGATCCTCAGAGGTCGGAGTTTCATTCTTTGCATCGACTCCAAACGCTCCCATGGAGAAATGATTCAGATCAAGGTCCTTTATGTGTGCACAGTGTAATTCTGTAACATCATCATTCTCTCCGCCAAGCGAATCCATAAGATTCTGTGCCTGTTCTTCAAAGAGTTCTGCCGTCTCCTCTGAATCTGTGGCGACCAGTCCATGTATACCATCTTCCTTTGCCTGGAATGTCGCCGCGATCTTTCCGCGCAATTCACTTTCCATCATTATATCGACGATTCCTTTTTTGTCCACACCGCGCACGATTTTAACAGAAACATTCATAAGTTCATCATTGACCATTACTGGAACAGCATACTGCTCTTCTTTTGCAAGAATACTGTTTACGGAAAGCTGCGCGGAAAGCATTTTCATCTCACGCACATCAAGACTCGTCACATGATCGCTGTTTATCATCGTCTTCATCACATTTTCTGCAAGTTCGCCTAACTTCTCCTGTGCAGCCGCCATATCTGCCGGTTCTGAAACAGCTTCTCCAAATTCCTCTAACAATTCCTGCTTAATTGCTTCTAAATCATCCGCATCTACCTGATTGTCTCCATTGTGGTCTGCCATACTGCTTCCAAAAATCTTACGAAACATCTGATTACGCTGGTTGAGCATGGATTCCATTGCCAGCACATTTGATATTGTATTTGGAATATCATATTTATCCAAAATACGATAAATACTCTCATCCGCATTTGCTGCCTGCTCTAACTGCGCAAGCTGCTCTTTTGCATAATCTGCATCAATGCCACTCTCATCTGCCTGTTCTTTTGCCAGCTCCAGCGCTGCTTTAAATTCCTCCGGCGTCATGTTCTCCCAGTCAGAATCCTGATCAAACAACACTTTCGCACGCTCCGGTGTCAGTAATTCCGAAGCATCTTTTAAGCAGTTATTCTGATAGGCTGCCTCAATCTGATCCGTAATCGAGCTGCCATTGGATGTCCCGGATACGCCATTAAAATCAGAATCTACAGAATAATCCATCTTATTGCTGCGTTTTTCAGACCGCACAGCTGTCAGAAGATTTTTCATCGTAAGGGGCGATCCCTGCTGTATCAGTGCACCGATTGCTGCACCATCTGTATTTTCTACCTGTCGGATCAGACGATAGATTCCTATATAAGAGCTTCGCTCCTCCTCACTGATTTCGTGATTCTGTTCCATTTTCCAGAGATATTCACTGAATCTACGGTTATCCTCCCTACCAGACTCCTCGCTCTTAATATTCTCTGCCTCCTGGTTTAACGATGTAAAATCCATTTCCAGTGGGTTGATCCCACGTTTTATCATCTGTGTAACAACCGCCGGAGTCATATTTTTAAAGACACGCTGCACTTCTTCATCTGCTGCTTTCATCTGAAACACAGAATCCTGGGTGATCTCGATACTGTTATATCCAAGAATCCGAACCGCACGACGGTTTTCATCCGTCAGTTCCATATCAAGGTCGTTTAAAATATCATCCACGTTACGGAATGCCTTCTGGATGGAATCCCCCAGATCAGTTCTCGGTGCTGTCATCAGGGTCTCATACTGCTGACTTGCCTTTTCAAAAGAACTTTTCAGTTCCATACCGGCTTTATGGACACCATTGATCGTCGACACCTCGGCATCTTTCATTCCAAGCACATATGCCGGAACATAACGCATATCGGAAACTTTTTTATCGACCTCTCTAAAAAGTTCCACCTGCTCGTCGTTCACATCCACACCTTCAGATATCAGGAGATTTTTATAATATGCATTTTCCTGATCCTTCAGCTGTTCCACCAGTTTTACCAACGGCTCGGTGTCAATGGAAACCCCCTGTTTTAATAGACGGTAATTTGCTTCCACCGTCATTGCAAGACGAATTTCTTCTAACTGTCTGCGTGCCGTCAGAAGCTGCTGCCCTTTTGGGGTATAACTCTCGTTCGCAATGCTCTGCGCTGCATCCTCACTCTGAGCTTCAGATGATGCCACAGTTCCCACCGTCTGGCTTTCTGATGCCGCAGTTCCCGATGTCCGGTTTGCCGCAGCTTCCCTTAAACTGTCCAGGGTAAGTGGCAATCCTTTTTCCACGATATAAGCAAGATCTTCATCCGTGGCATTTTCTACGGTATCCACAGCGTCTTTCGCCTGCTCCATCCATGTATAGCCGGACAGGATCACCGCATCCTGTGCGCTTTTCCCTTCGCTGACCGCCTCTGCTGCAAGTGCGGCAATATCTTCTGCCCCCGTGGTCAGTCCCGTCTGGCGCAGAGCCTGTGCATAAGTAAGATTCTCCTTCGTCAGCGGTATATCATTTTCTAACATCCACTTACTGGTTGCAATGGTATCATCATTTACTTCCAGTCCTGCTGATGCGATCACGTTTTTCACCTGTGGAAGGAAGGACGAAATATCCTGCTGTTCTGCCGAAATATAGCCTGCACTTGCAGAATGCTCAGCAAAATATATATTTCGCACCGTAGGCTCTAACCGATTATCAATCAGATATTTTACAGCGCCATCATCCAATGCGGATAAAGAATCCGCCATATTTACTGTCTCTGCGATCTGTTTAAAATTATCATCCGCAAGCGGCAGATCCGCTTCCCGCAGACTGTTTGCGATCTGAACTGCAAGTTCCGGACTGCCCGTGATCTGTGCAAGCTGTTCGAGATCAAGATCATCTCCAAATTTAGAAATATCCACCCCCGCCTTTGCCAGCTGTGCTTTGATCTTATCCGTCACGGTCACGATCTTATTGCTCGTGGTATCATCCAGCGAAAAGCCATCCTCCTGCATTTTTTCATAATCTTCCGGTGAAGTAGTTTCCGCAAGCACAGCCATCTGTGCTTTTCGCTCGCCTGCATCCATGGAACCGGACTGCTCTATTTCATCTATGACCGTCTTTTTCTCTTCTTTTGCCGGATTCAGATAAGTAATCTCTTTTGCCTGAAAAGACGTAGTTCCTGCAGATTTTTTACTACTCTCTGTCTTTACCGCATCCGCAAACATCTGAATTCCGTTTTTTTCTTCCACGGCGCCTGTCTGCGGCATTAAATCCATCACGCCCTTATTCTGCTGCTGTTGGTTATCTATTCTCATGATCCGACTCTCCTTGTCATTTCTGTTCTTACATACTTTCCGTACAGTTTTTCCTTGCCTGATTTCTGCTTTTCACTCAGTTATATCTGACCAATCCGGTTATATCAGGACAAAAGAATGGCGCATACTTTCACTTCCCTGAAATATCTGCGCCATCCATAGCTGATGTATATATCGGATACATCAGCACATTTATTAAGTTTTTCGATACGATTCCAAACGCTGTTCTGCTATTTTATACAGTTTTTAATAGCGGAATACTGCCACACCAAAGCCCGGAAGCGGATATGCAAACGAGTATGGTCTTCCATCACATTCCTGCGACACAGATTTATAATTTACCGGACGCTCTTTGCCGCTTCCGCCAAATTCTGCATCGTCACTGTTTAAAATCAGTTTATAAGTCTTGTGTTTTGGTACGCCTACGCGGTAGTCGCTGCGTTCCACCGGTGTAAAATTGCATACAAAAAGCAGATTATTCTTTCCGTCTTTGCTCTTTCTGATAAAGCTGAAAATACTGCGCTCAGCATCATTTGCATTGATCCATTCAAATCCACCCCAGCTGCTGTCAAGTTCATAGAGTGCCGGATTTTTCTGATAAATATGTAATAATTTCTTTACCCAGTTCTGCATATGCTTATGATCCGGATTTTCCAGCAGATACCAGTCTAATTCTCTCGCCTCACTCCACTCCTGAAGCTGTGCAAATTCCTGTCCCATAAACAGAAGTTTTTTACCAGGATGTCCCATCATAAACGCATAGCCGACCATCAGATTTTTAAATTTATCTTCCATCTCGCCCGGCATCTTATTGATCATGGAACATTTCAGATGTACCACTTCGTCATGGGAAAGCACAAGAATGTATTTCTCACTCTCGTTATAACTCATGGCAAAAGTCATTTTGTGGTGATTATCCTTGCGGAAATACGGATCAAGTTTCATATAATCCAGGAAATCATGCATCCATCCCATATTCCATTTATAACTGAAATTCAGTCCGTCATCTTCCACACGGCCGGTGACTTTCGGCCATGCCGTAGATTCCTCAGCGATCATGACTGCTCCCGGGTTTCTTCCAAGGATCAGTGTATTGACATGCTTAAAGAACTCCACTGCCTCAAGATTCTTATTATCACCGTATTTATTCGGAACCCACTGTCCCGGCTGCTTTCCATAATCCAGATATAACATAGATGCCACTGCATCCACACGCAGCCCGTCAATATGATAATGCTCGATCCACATCAATGCACTGCCGATCAGGAAATTCTTTACTTCATTCTTGCCGTAATCAAATATCTTTGTACCCCAGTCCGGATGTTCTCCTTTTCTTGGATCCGCATATTCATACAGACATGTTCCATCAAACTCAGCCAGTCCATGTGCATCTTTCGGGAAATGCGCCGGCACCCAGTCTAGGATCACACTGATCTTGTGCTTGTGACATTCATTGATAAAATATGCAAAATCCTGCGGCGTTCCATAACGGGAAGTCGGTGCATAATAACCGGTTACCTGATATCCCCAGGAACCGTCAAACGGATACTCGGAAATACCCATCAGCTCAATATGTGTATATCCCATCTCCTTCACATACGGGATCAGATATTTCACAAGATCCCTATAACTGTAAAATCCGTCATCCTCTCTGCCCGGATGGCGCATCCAGGATCCCGGATGTACCTCGTAGATCGTCATAGGTTTTGCATAGATATCTTTGGTCTTTGCACGCTCTTCCATCCATTTTTCATCGGTCCACTTAAAATGCTCTATATCCGTGACGGCAGATGCCGTTCCCGGACGAAGCTCTGCATAATTTGCATATGGATCCGCCTTATAGAGCCGTTTTCCATCTTTCGTCTCTATCAGGTATTTATACAGTGCACCTTCCTCGATCCCCGGAATAAACAATTCGAATATTCCCATGGTATCCGGCTCTAACCTTGTCATTTCATCTGCCGTTTCATCCCATCCGTTAAAAGAACCAATCACCCATATTCTTGCGGCATTCGGAGCCCACACATCAAAACATACTCCACGAATTCCATATTGATCCGTAAAATGAGCCCCCAGTTTCCGGTAAATCTCGTAATGCGTCGCCTGTCCAAATAAATAGCGATCCAACTCTGAAAAATTAGCCATACCCTTACACCCCTTTATTTTTATGTCATGATTATAGCCTGTATATTTTAGATTCCAAAATCTTTTTCGCGAAGAATCACATAATCTTCATCATCATATCTTCTGGACGTAATAATGCTAAATGCTTTTCGTAAACCGCCCTTCTCAGATTTATGAATCGCATCGTCCACAATCTCTTTTACCTCTGTAAGCGTTGTTGCCTTGTCATATTTCTGAATATTGCTGATACTGTTGTAAAGTGCCAGAATACCCATCTCATCTATTGTATAGCCAAGTTCGTTTGCATACGCTTTCGCAAATGAAACAAGCTCATCACTGGTAAATATCGGAATATTGATCTTCTCAGAGAAACGGGAAGCAAATCCTTCATCTCTGCCGAGTGCCTTCTCAATTCCACGGTGTGTATCTTCCATAATGACAAATAATCCGCTTGTATCACTTTTCAGAAGAAGTGCCAGCCGGACTGCCGTTTCTTTGGAAATATCTCCGGCTTTCTCTATGATCAGACAGCCCCCGGAAATTTTCTTTAACAGTGATGCTACATCCTTTTTATTCAGTGCGGAAGCTTCAATCTTTCCAACCTTTCCTTTTGGTTTTCCGGTTTCTTTCTGAAGTGCTTTCACCATAGCCGTTGCAAGGACTGTTTTGCCACTTCCGCTGCCACCCTGGATCACCATATTTCCGGTAGAAGCATCCTTTCCTGTTATCAGATGTCTTGCCGCACCTGTAAGTGCCTGACAAATCTGTTCTTCCATTCCCTTGATCGAAACAAAATAGGTAAATATCCCCCGAAGTTCTTCACCCAGTGATGTAACTGCCTCAAAACCGGTCTCATCCTCAGGCTCTGTGATCTCCGGAAGGACTCTTTCCACCCGGTCCTCTTTCTTAAGAACCTCTTTCGTTACCTCAACTGCCGTGTTGTCAGCCAGCTCTTTCTGTGTGATATCATCCGTCGCGCTTTCCGTATCGGTAATATGCTCTACCGCTTCGGCTAATGCCTGTTCCGTTACCACTTTGCCAAGATCGATCGTGTCTGCGGTAACTATATCAAAATCATCTGCTTCAGATGTTTTCTCTTCACTAATATCTGAAACTTCTTCTGCCGCCTTCTCCTCTGTACTGAGATCTACAGTTTCCTCATCCGTTTCTTCTGCGGAGAGATCTGCGATTTCCTCATCCGGCTGAGATCCCGGTATCTGCTCCTGTCCGGATATTTCCACATCTTCTGTCTCCTGCATCATCCCGGATACTTCTTCTGCAAGCTCCGCTGCATTCACTCCTGGCCCAGATATCTCTCCCCTTGACGCTGCCGGCTCCGGTTCCATTGCGGACGCTGCTGTTCCGGCTGCCTCTGCCAGCTGTTTATCGATATCCGCCGTCTCTGTCGATATCCGGTCAATCTCTTCCTGTAAGATCTGATTCATGTTTGCAACCATAGCTGCTGCCCTGTCATTTTCTAACGGCTTGCCTTCTATGTACTGATCCTGCAGTATATCTTTTGGAGCGACACCTGCATCAAGCTTTGGAATAATGTCTGCAAGACGTCCCATAATTTCTTCTGCTTCCTGCAGCGCACGCGCCTTTGCAGATTCAAGTCTGCGCTGCTTTGCATCTTCTAATGCAACTTCTGCGGCATATTTCGTCTTTTCCCACTCAGCAAGCACTTCTTCAATGCTCATCTGACCTGTGATCTGGTGCTCTAATGCCGTTTTCTCCGGCATATACATCCCAATCTGTCCATCATGTTCTTCTGCAAGCAGCTCTTTGAAATTGATCTTTAACGAATCATCGATCTCGTGATCCGTCTCTATATGTTCCAGCGTATCTTCCTCTTCCTCAGATGGATCATATTCTTCTTTCGGAAGCTGCAAATATGGAATCTCCTCCACAAGCTTTTTGATGTTGTCCATACTGTCTGTAACAGTTTCTTTTTCCGTCGCCTGCATGATCTGCTGCATGCTCTTTTGCAGCTCTTCCTGCAGATTCTGTGTATTAAACCGTTCCGGTGAAAGCTTCACATCCGGTATCTGTACGGTTTCATTCACGATCTCACCGGAGTCAAGCTCCTCCTCCGGTCTGACCTCAACAACACCTTCGCGTTTCTGACAAAATCTACGATACTTTTCTTCCTGCTGTTTATTTAACGGCTGATAGATCATCTTCAGTTCTAAGGCACGCTCTACATATGGACCGTCACCAAACCACAGTACCAGTTCATCACACGCCTCCACACACTTATCTGCCATACCTGCTTTATGATACAGACATGCAAGTTCAAATGCCCATTCTTCGGTATATTCCTGCTCTTTTAACTCCTCTAAAATTCCGATCAGAGTTTCTATATTTGCACCCTGGGCTTTGCAGATCTCGTATTTCAACACATATTTCAAATTATCATGTGGTGCGATCTCCACAAATTCCTGATAATAATCTTTCGCCTCATCAAAATTTTTCATTTTAATGGCAACTTTTGCCAGGCGATAAATGATCATTCTTCCAATTGGAGACCGGTCATATGCCATAAGCAAAACCTCACGGCTGTCTTCTAAACGACCGGTATTCTCATAAATCTCTCCAACTTTTACAAGTGCATTTACATTTTTTATTTTATTCCAGTTAATCGTATCAGCTATCTCTGCTGCCTTTTCATAATTATGTTCGGCCGTCAGAGATTTCATCTGATCCAGCTTTAATTTATATTCATATTTATCCAAATTATGCCACCTCAGAACGCGCTATTCTTTTGCTGCTTCTTTTGTTCTTAGTTTATCATACGCACATATAGATGTCAAAATTTAATCTTAGAAAAAAAAGCCATGATACAGGCAAAAAAAGAGGGTTTGCAGTCTGCCATACCCTCTTTTCTGTCATTGATCTTATTCTTCTTTTTTACTCTCTTCTATGGATTCCTCGATATGTTTTCCATGATGTTTTTTCAACTCTTTTTTTGACGGATTTTTATCATAAACAGGCTGATTACTCTCCTTGTCAACTTTAGTCAGATATACATATGCCAGTGTATCTGTTGTAAGTCCACGCTTCTTTAAGAAATAAGATACCGTTTTCTGTGCAACATAATAGATCACTGCCATAAGCGGCACACCGAGCAGCATTCCCGGGAATCCCCATAATCCGCCAAATACCAGAATTGCAAATACAACCCAGAATGCCGATAATCCGGTAGAACTTCCAAGGATCTTCGGTCCAATGATATTTCCGTCGATCTGCTGTAACACAACGATAAAGATCAGGAAATATAATCCCTGTATCGGATTCTGAAGCACGATAATGATAAAGGACGGCACCGCGCCGATAAATGGGCCGAAAAACGGTATAACATTGGTGACACCGATGATCACGGCGACTAACACCGTATCCGGCATCTTCATGATTGCAAGCACGATATAGGCGAGCACACCAATGATCGCCGAATCTAATATTTTACCACTGATAAATCCACTGAAAATCTCATTGCTCTTACGGACAGTATCAACGATAACATTTGCCCGCACCGGTTTAAACATCGCATATACGATCTTTTTCGCCTGTCCTGCAAAATGTTCCTGGTCTGCCATCACATAGACTGAAATGATCAGACCGACGATCACATTTAAAACGAATTTGACACCATAGATCACACCGCTTGTGATCGATGTAAGATAAGTCTGTACCTTTGAAAAAATATCATCTTCAAAAAAGGTCTCAACCGTATCCGTTATTTTGTCCACGCCCTGCTGTATCATGGACGCAAGTTCCGTATCACCGTTTGTCACCTCGTCTACCCATTTCGTCAGATCCTTTGCTTCCTGTGGAAACGATGTGATCATGCTCTGGATACTCGCAGAGATAGATGGAACGATCGCCGCCACTAAAAGCACACAGATTCCCACTAAAAATACCAGTGATCCGGTAATTGCTATTCCCCGTGATGTCTTTTTCGCTTTGCATTTGCTTTTCATCCGCGGCTCTAAAAACTTAAGCAGGTGTCCCTCTAAAAATTTCATGATTGGATTTAACAGATATGCGATCACTACACCGATAATGATCGGCTGTAAGATCAAAGACAGCTTCTTCCAGAAGTCTGTGAATCCATTGTAACGGTAGATCATAAAGAAAAACAGTATGCAGCAGCAGAAAGTCACAAATACGACCAGTGCGATGATGACATACTGTGGTTTTAATTCCCATTCTGTTTCCTGGGATGTTTTTTTTATCTTTTCCTGTTCGTCCAAATTGCCATCCTCCGTCTTATCTAATATTTTCATTATAACCTTCGCAGACAGGCAACGCAATCAGATTTTGCTGAAATTTTTGTTAATTACTGGATTTTGCAAAAAGGGACACCGGTGCTCATGCGCCGATGCCCCAAAATATCAGTCTGCGGTTTTACCCTCTGTAATAATTGATCAGACAGCCCTTTAAGATGATCTCTCTCTCATCATCAGTCATCGCACCAAGTCCAAGTTTAAACTCTTCTGCCTTTCCATCTTTGATCACATACGCTGTAATCTCGGACTGTTTGTCCTCGACTGCTTTACGGATATTCGGGATATATAAGTAGTCAAGATTCTTGAACGGCAGTTCGCCCTCCGGGATGATGAACGGAAGCATACCCCAGTTGATGAGGTTCGAGCGGTAACGCTTGGTTGCATACTCATTTGCAATGTTTGCCCAGCCTCCAAGTACTTTCTGGCAGGAAGCAGCCTGCTCACGCGCGGAACCGTCGCCAGGTTTTACTGCAAAGATGGTACTTCCAAAACCGATCTCACCATTGGAATGGTTATCCTCAAATTTTGTTTCCGGGAATACTTTATCGATGACATCCATAACCGGTTTTAACTCTTCTACTGCCTCTAACGGACAGTTTCCGGCTTCTAACGCTTTCTGCGCTTTCTGGATCTCTTTTGCCCGGCCCACGTACTGCGGATCTTTTCTGGAAAGTGCAAACTCTGCAAGTCCAAGCGGGTTGGAACGGAAGGAGGATGTCTCTCCGGACGGGATCAGCTCGTCTGTGGTCGTGACCGGATCGTGGATCTCGGATACCACTTTTAATACCATATTTTCCGGCAATGCACTCATTGCCGGCCAGTCTTTGATGTTTGGTCCAAACTGGATTTCAACGGAAGGATCTGCTACACCCTTGCTGTCAAAGACACGGTTTGCGTAAATATTTTTATCGAAGAAGTACTTCGGTTTGCTAAAGTTCACATCCACATCGGTTGCGGCTGTCAAAAATCCCTTGTTTGCGGCTGTTGCTGCGATCGAACGTGCATCCATCAGCGCAACGGAGGCAACCTGTCCCTTCTGTACCTTGGAGCCTTCACGGTTCGGGAAGTTTCTGGTGGAGTGGCGGATGGAAAATGCGTTGTTTGCCGGTGTATCGCCAGCGCCAAAGCACGGTCCGCAGAATGCCGTCTTAACGATCGCACCTGTCTCCATCAGGGATGCAACTGCACCATTCTTTACTAACTCCATATAGATCGGCGTACTTGCCGGATATACGCTTAACGTAAACTCATCCGGTCCGATGCTCGCACCCTTTAAGATGTCTGCTGCATCACAGATATTCTCAAATCCACCGCCTGCGCAGCCTGCGATGATACCCTGATCTACATAGAGTTTTCCATCTCTTACTTTGCTCTTTAAGTCAAGCTTAACTGCTCCGTCAAAGCTTACCTCTGCGCGTTTCTCGCAGTCGTCTAAGATATCCATCAGGTTTGCATTTAACTCTTCGATCGTGTAAGTGTTGCTCGGATGGAATGGCATTGCGATCATCGGTTTGATCTTTGAAAGGTCGATCTCGATCATTCCGTCATAATAAGCAACATCCCCCGGATTCAATTCTTTGTATGCCTGTGGTCTTCCGTGGATCGCATAGAAATCCTGTACCTTTTCATCGGTTCTCCAGATGGAGGACAGGCAGGTTGTCTCGGTCGTCATAACATCCACACCGATACGGAAATCAACGCTCAAGTTCGACACACCCGGCCCTACAAATTCCATGACTTTATTCTTCACATAGCCTTTATCAAACACTTCACCGATAATGGCAAGGGCAACGTCCTGAGGTCCAACCCCTTTCTGTGGTGCTCCGGTCAGGTAAACACCTACAACGCCCGGCATATCAATATCGTATGTTTTGTTCAGTAACTGTTTTACAAGCTCCGGTCCGCCTTCGCCGACTGCCATGGTTCCCAATGCACCGTAGCGGGTATGGGAATCAGATCCTAAGATCATGGCTCCGCTCTCTGCTAACATCTCTCTTGCAAACTGGTGGATCACTGCCTGATGTGGTGGAACATAAACTCCACCGTATTTTTTTGCACAGGTAAGTCCAAACATGTGGTCATCTTCGTTGATCGTACCACCGACTGCACATAAACTGTTATGGCAGTTTGTCAGGACGTATGGCATTGGAAAACGCTCTAAGCCAGATGCTCTTGCGGTCTGAATGATTCCTACAAATGTAATATCATGTGAGGTAAGCTTGTCAAATCTAACCTGAAGCTTGTCCATGTTTCCTGAAAATACCATAAGCGATGGTATTTTCGGCAGCCTGCTCTTTCGTGACAGCTTTTCCCGTCTTCTGCTGTACCTCTGTCGCGTCCGTCATAATTTCTTTTCCGTTTACAAGGTAAACGCCACTATCATATAATTTCATACGTTCCTCCATCCCAATCTCCGGCGAAGCTTTCTAACTCAACTCGTCTTTCGCGCTTTTATATGAATTATAAAGATACT